>ERZ773055.411-NODE-411-length-27011-cov-4.016842_pt1 | contig 27011 bp, 34 predicted proteins | sample MGYA00580515_ERZ773055 | MGnify/ENA primary metagenome ERZ773055 (study PRJEB29015, sample SAMEA2737993) | human oral metagenome | biome: human oral; feature: human-associated habitat; material: dental | place: China | collected 2064 ...
GTACAATTATTATCTAAATATTAATTAATAGTAAAAATCCCTAATTTTAAAATTAGGGATTTTTTTAGGATAATAGTATCTGTATAAAAAATAAAGGGGAATACACTAATTTTATTAGCATCTAATCTATATTAATAATTTTTAAAATAATGATCAATTTCCCAGTCTGTAACTTGTGTTCTAAATGAGTCCCACTCAATAGATTTTGCCTCAATAAAATTGAAGAAAATGTGGTCTCCAAGAGATTTTTTCATAATTGCTGAAGAACTTAGTTCTTTTAAAGCGGTATATAAAGTAGAAGGTAGTTCATCTATTCCATTAGCAATTCTTTCCTCACGAGTCATAACATAAATATTGCTTTTTACTTCATTAGCAGGGATAAGTTTATTTTCGATTCCATCTAGACCAGCAGCCAGAATAGTAGACATTGCTAAGTATGGATTAGCAGCGGGATCAACAGATCTAACCTCTACACGAGTTGAGTTTCCACGTGATGCTGGAACACGAACCAACGGAGAACGATTAGAAGTAGACCAAGCAACATAACAAGGAGCTTCATATCCAGGGACTAGGCGTTTATAAGAGTTAACTGTAGGATTGCAAACAGCTGTAAAGCTACGTGCATGTTTTAAAACCCCGGCAATAAAGTGTGAAGCAGTTTCTGAAAGACCGTTCTCACTGCTTTCATCATAAAAACTATTTTCTCCTTTACTAAATAAAGAAACATTACAGTGCATACCAGAACCATTGATACCAAACATAGGTTTAGGCATAAATGTTGCATGTAGTCCATGTTTTCTTGCTATAGTTTTGACAATAAGTTTAAAAGTTTGAATGTTATCACAAGCTGAGATTACATCATCATATTTGAAATCTATTTCGTGTTGACCTGGAGCCACCTCATGATGACTGGCTTCGATATCAAAACCAAGGTTCTCTAATTCTAAAACAATATCACGTCGTACATTTTCCCCAAGATCAACAGGAGCTAAGTCAAAATAACCACCATTATCATTCAATTCTAAACTAGGTTCGCCATTTTCTTTAAGCCTAAATAGGAAAAATTCTGGTTCTGGTCCTAAATTTAATGTATCAAAACCTAATTCATTCATTTTTTTAAGAATTCGTTTTAAATTACCTCGTGGATCACCAGCAAAAGGTTTTCCGTCAACAGTATATACATCACAGATAAAGCGTGCTACTTTACCATATTCACTATCCCATGAAAATACTAAAAATGTGTTTAAGTCTGGATATAGATACATATCACTTTCTTCAATACGAACAAATCCTTCTATAGATGAGCCATCAAACATCATTTTGTTATCTAAAACTTTTTCAATTTGGCTTACAGGTACCTCTACATTTTTTATTGTACCAGTAATATCTGTAAATTGTAATCTAATATATTTTACATTTTCTTCTTTAATTCTTTTTAAAATATCTTCTCTAGTAATTGTTTTAGCCATTTTAACTCCTTTTTATTTGTAATAAAACCTAACATTAAAATTTATTTTTTTTTGTTGTTATAAAATCTCGATAAGTCACCTCGACCTATAGATCGTTCTCTTGGTAGACCACTAGGGCCAGCAAAAATATCATTATGAATAATTTGTCGTAACTGTGTAGTTTCATTAGAAACTTCTTTTTCATTAATTATTTCATCGATAGCTTTTAAATTAAATCCTTTTGTCAATAAATCTTTAATCGTTAGTAGTTTATCGATGTCATTTAAAGAAAACAGCCGGGTATTACCCTCAGTACGATTAGGAGTGAAAAGTTTCTTTTCTTCATAGTAACGAACCTGTCGTGCAGATAGCTGTGTAATTTTGGTAACGACACTTATTGAGAAAACAGGAAGATTTTTTTGAAACTCTTTGAACCCCATCTAATCACCTCACTTTAAATTTGTGAAATAAATATTTTTTAATCTACATATGTATAATAGCAAAAAAATATAACAATTTAAAGTATATGTTAGAAAATATAACATATACTTTAAAATATAACATAATTTTACTCGAAAAAGCAAAAGATAGTTAACAAGATTTAATGAAAATTAATATGCGCTATGTAGATGAGTTTCATTTCATTGAAGAATTTTTTAATAATCAGAAAAATGTATTTAAAAATTTTAAAAATCATGATAGAATAGACTATATAACAAATAAGAAAGGATAGACAGTATGGTAATATTTTTATCTGTTATGGTATTCCTTATCTCTTTTGTACTATTATTAGGGTCATATATATTATTAGTTGCTAATAATAAAATTAAGAAGAGACGTATGGATAAAGTTTTAAAATTGATAGCAGTCTATAGTCTAGTTACAGCTTTAGTGTACTGTTATCAATATTTATATTTATAATATAAAATATGTTTGGAAGTGAAAATTTTGAAAAAAGATTCCTTGTTTAAAGGAACTGCAATGCTTAGTATTAGTTTAATATTAACAAAAATTTTAGGAGCTATTTATCTTATTCCATTTTATCAAATAATAGGTGGAGAAGAACAAATGGCATTATACAATTATGGTTATAGTTATTACGCAACAATTTTAGAAATTTCTGCCGCAGGGACGCCTCTAGCAATAGCAAAGTTAGTTGCAAAATATAATGCACTTGGAGCATATAGTGTAAGTAGACGTATATATAAAATGGGTTCATGGTTATTAATAATTATGGGAATAGTAGGTTTTTGTGTCTTGTTTTTTGGTTCTGATTATATTTCTGAACAAATTTTAATAAGTAATCAGCAAAAATTCACACCAGCAGATGGAGCATTAGTTTTAAAAAGCTTAAGTTTTGGGGTGCCTATAGTTTTAGTTTCAGCAGGACTTAGAGGATTATTCCAAGGTCATGAGGTAATGTTGCCATCGGCAATAAGCCAATTTATTGAACAAGTTGTTCGTATTGTATTTATGTTAGGGGCAACATATATTGTTATTAAAGTTTTAGGATATGGTATTGTTGAAGGGAACGTAACTGCAACATTTGCAGCAGCGGTAGGTGCAGTATTTTCCGTTCTTACACTATTTTATTTTTATAAAAAATATAAAAACTCTTTAGACTATAATACAGAAAACGATGAGGTAGAATTAAATATTTCAACAATGAGCCTTGTGAAGGAATTTTTCTCTGTATCTATTCCATTTATCTTTATAGTCGGATTATTTCCTATCTTAAATATTATAGATCAACATAATTTTATTCATGGTATGACAGAAATAGGTAAGGCAGATATAGTAGATGGTAGATTTTCAGCCTTACAACTTGTTAATAAAATAGTTATGATAGCTGTAGCTATTGCACCAGCATTTTCTAGTACGTTTTTACCTTCTATAACTAGATTGTATGCAGTTGGAGAGAAAGCTGGTGTTAGTAATCAAATAAATAAAGTAGTGTTATCTTTAATGATGATAGTTTTACCAGCATTAGTTGGTATGTATATTTTGGCTGATCCTTTATATTCGGCATTCTATAGTAGAAGCTTACTTAATGCTGAATTGTTGAGATTTTATTTGCCACTTGCGATATTATATTCTATCTACAGTTTAACTAGTGTAATAATGCAGGCGATAAATAAACAGTTAATAAATTTGATTACTATCATTTTTGGTTTAGTAGTTAAATATATAACGATAAAGCCACTGGTTATTATGTTTGAAACTAATGGAGTAATTTTATCTTCTATAATAACCTACTTAGTAATGATAATCATGAATTTAATTGTCATAAATGCGGAAGTGAGATTAAGAATTATTGAGTTTGTTAAAAAATTTATTATTCTTCTATCTAGTTGTTTCATAATGTTTATAGCTGTAGCGGCGGTTTATGAAGCCATAATATCAAATTTTGTTTTAGAGGCAAAACTATCGAGTATGATTCTAATAGTTATTTGTGCAATATTAGGGGCAATAGTTTATTTTTGCAGCATTGTTAATATGGGATTCGTAGAATATTTATTTGGTAGAAAAATAACCTTAAAAACTCTTAAAAGTTTAAGGAGAAAGATATAGTGAGATTAGATAAATTTATAGGTCACACTACTTTACTAAGCAGAGCAGAAGCAAAAAAATATATAAAAAAAGGAGTTTTAGTCAATGGAAACATTGTTAAGACACCAGATTTTAAAATAGATGAATTTAATGATGAAGTTATAGTAAATGAAGAAAAGCTTATTTATCAGAAGTATATTTATATTATGATGAATAAGCCTAAAGGAATAATATCTGCTACAGAAGATATTATATCTAAAACTGTAATTGACTTGTTAGATAAAAAAGATTGTATCTTTGAGCCATTTCCAGTAGGAAGATTGGATAAAGATACAGAAGGGTTAATGTTACTAACAAATGATGGAACTTTAGCTCATCGACTTACATCACCTAAAAAAGATATTGTAAAAAAATATTATGTTGAAGTAAGTGGAGTTTTAAAGAATGCACATATAGGCGGTTTAAAAGAAGGAATCATACTTGAAGATGGATACAAGTGTAAGAGTGCAAAATTAGATATTTTAACTTCAGATGAATCTAAAAGTACTGCATATATCTACATAACAGAAGGTAAGTTTCATCAAGTTAAAAGAATGATGAAAATGCTAGGTTGTGAAGTAACATATTTAAAAAGATTATCTATAGGAGAGTTAGTTTTAGATGAAAATTTAAAATTAGGTGAATATAGATATTTAACAGAACAAGAACTGAAAAAATTAAAAAATTAATGGAGGAATATATTATGAATATCAATTTTAAACAAGAGGTTCAAAATCATAAGGAGGAGTTATTAAAAGACCTATTTGAGTTATTAAGTATTCGTTCTATATTAGGAACAGATATAACTGAAGAAACACCATTTGGTAGTGGACCAAGGGAAGCTCTTGACAAAATGTTGTCGTTTGGAGAACGTGACGGCTATAAAACTAAGTTAGTCGAAAATAAAGCGGGTCATATAGAAGTGGGAGAGGGAGAAGAGTTATTTGGTATCCTAGGGCACGTTGATGTAGTTCCAGTGGTTGAAGCGGATTGGATTAGCCACCCATTTAAACCTGAAGTTCGTGATGGGAAAATTTATGCACGTGGTTCGTTAGATGATAAAGGTCCAACAATGGCTGCCTATTACGCTGTTAAACTTCTTGATAAATTAGGAGTTAAATGGAATAAACGTGTTAGATTAATCATAGGTAGTGATGAGGAAACAGGATTTAGATGTGTTAAATCATACTTTGAACATGAAGAGCAACCAGCATTAGGATTCACACCAGATGCAATGTTCCCTCTTGTATATGCTGAAAAAGCTCGTGCAACGTTTGATCATAAATTAGATTTCAAACCAGAAGAAGGAAGCTTTGATTATAAGCTTGTTAAATTAAATGGTGGACAAGTATTAAACATGGTAGTAGCTAGTGCAGAAGCAGTTCTTAGTGGGGAAGCACATGATATTGAAGAGAAGTTTGAAAAATTCTTAGCGAATGAAAAACTAGAAGGGGAAGTGAAAGTTACTGATGTAATCACATTAGTACTAAAAGGGAAAGCTGCTCACGGATCAACACCACAATTTGGTATTAATGCAGCTACAAAATTAGCAGAATTTTTAAATACATTAAGTTTAGATATTAATGGTAAAAATTATGTAGAATATATTGCTACACGCCTAGCTAATGATCCATTTGGTAAAGTACTAGGAATTGAGTACTCTGATGATGAAATGGGAGCATCAACATATAATTATGGAATTTTAAAATATGATTCAGCAGAAAAAATAGGTGTTATCTCAACAGACTGTCGTCATCCTAAAAACTTTGATTTAGTATCTAAACTTGCAACATTAAAAGAGAAAAATATGGTTATAGAAGTAACAAGTACTAAGGAAGCTCACTATGTTCCAAAAGATGATGAACTTGTTACAACATTAGTTGATGTCTATAGAAAACATACTGGCGATACTAAAAATGATGCCTTTGTACTTGGTGGAGGAACTTATGCACGTTGCCTTAAAAAAGGTGTAGCATTTGGTCTATTGTTCCCAGGTAAACAAGATACAATGCATCAAGCTAATGAATTCTTAGAAATTGAAGATTTATTATTAGCAACTGCAATATATGCTGAAGGTATATACAAACTTTGCTGTGAATAAAATTTTTTATAAAAATATTTATTTGTTCTAAGAAATTTTCTTTACTAGATAAGTTGAAAAAACATTCTCAAAGATATTTAGTTGAATACTAAAAAGTGATAATTAAAATATCTTTGAGAATTTTAATTATGTAACAAAATAGTAACTTGAAAAATACGTTCAAAGATTGTAAAATAAATAGTGCATTATAGTTTATAAAAGAGAAACTTAAGAAAGGAGTAGAAATATGTCTAAAGAATATTATCAAATGGGTTGGACTTTAGATGAAAATTATGAAGAAGATTATTTTTGTTCAAGAGATAATCGTCGTTATTTTATAAAAAAGAATACTACTCCTATGATTGCTACTCTTTCTGCGGAGGGTATAGTACCTCGCTTGCGTTGGACTAAAAGAATAAGTAATGGTGATGTTTTGATTGCTCAAGATTTTGAACATGGAAGAACGCTTGAGAAGGAAGATATGACAGATAAACGTATTCCTGAAATTTTAAAAAAAGTTCATACGTCTCCAAAGTTAAAAAAGATTATGAAGGCACAAGGATATAAAGAAGAGACAGCTTCTAATTCACTTAATAATCTAAAAACCATTATTGCAGATGAATTGAGAAAAAATAAAAATGTAGTTGATGCATTAAACTATTTGGAGAATTTCTTACCAGATGAAGATGTAGAATATACTCCATGTCATACAGATCTTCATAAGGATAATTGGTTATTGTCTGATAAAGGAAAATTATTTTTGGTTGATTGGGAACATTCAATATTGTGCGATCCTGCAATAGATATTTCTTTTATATTATATCGCTATATACCTCAAGAAAAGTGGGGAGAATGGCTGGAAATTTATGGCCAAGAACCAACGATAAAGTATAGAAGTAGACTAAAATGGTATATAACACTGCAGTCTGTTATTATGATAGTTTGGTACCACGAAAAGAAACAGTTAACAGAGATGAATGCGTGGTTAATATTTTTAAATAGTATTTTTAACGAATTTATATAAGCATTAAGAAGGAAAAACCTAATTAATGCTTTTATTTTTTTTATAAACGTTGTAAAATAGTATTTAGTTAAATTAAATGGAAGTTGACTAATTTACGGAGAAATAAAATGAATATAAAAAAATATAAATTATATCTTATTGATCTTGATGGAACTATTTATAATGGCGAAAAAAAAATAAAATTTGCTGATCAATTTGTTGATTACCTAAATAAAACTAAAACAGATTACCTTTTTTTAACAAATAATTCAACAAAAGAGCCAAAGGATGTAGTTGATAAATTAAAAAATTTAGGTGTAAATACAACAGAAGAACATGTTTATACGTCAAGTGATGCTACAAAAATGTATCTTCTGAAGAAAGGGTATAATAATATCTATATAATCGGTGAAAGAGGATTAAAAGATACTTTAGTAAATTTTGAACAAAAAAATACTGAAGATGTGGATGCTGTTATTGTTGGACTTGATAGAAAGTTAACTTATGAAAAACTTACAGTTGCAACAAGAGCTGTTCTAGCTGGAGCAGAGCTAGTAGGGACTAATCCAGATACGCTGCTACCGACTGCAGATGGCTTTATACCTAGCAATGGGGGACAAATAAAATATTTAGAACATGCTACGAGTGTTCAAGCGACAGTAATTGGAAAACCAAGTAAGATAATTATGGAATGTGCAATGGAACTTTTTAATTACAAAAAAGAGGATATAGTTATGGTTGGTGACAATTATGATACGGATATAATGTCGGGTATAAACAGTGGTATTGATACTATTCATGTTCAAACAGGAGTAACTACTTTAGAAAACTTGAAACTTAAAAAAATACAACCAACATATACAATAGAAGATTTATCAAAATTAATAGAAGATTAAACTGAGGAGATTACAATGATTATAAAAACAGAAGAACAATTAGAAAAAATGAAGGAAATAGGTTTTATTTGCGCAACTATTCGCGATGAAATGAAGAAAAAAGCTGTTCCGGGGGTATCTACTAAAGAATTGGATAATATTGCGAAAGAACTATTTGAAAAATATGGTGCAAAATCAGCACCAATAACAGAATATGATTTTCCAGGATATACATGTATTTCATTAAATTACCAAGCAGCACATGGTATACCTTCTAGCACAAAAATTTTAAAAGATGGAGATTTGTTAAATATAGATGTTTCAGGTTGTAAAGATGGATATTATGCTGATACAGGAGTTTCTTTTGTTGTTGGAAAAGTTGATGATGAAATGAAAGAAAAAGTATGTGAAGTTGCTGAAGAAGCATTTTTTGAAGGAATCAAACATGCAAGAGCAGGTAGCAAAATAAATCAAATAGGAAAACATATCCATAAAAAGATTAAAGAGCATAAATTAGAAGTGATAGAGAATTTAACAGGGCATGGGATTGGAACATCTCTTCACCAAGCGCCGCAACATGTGTTTAATTACTTTGATCCATGGGATAATTTGATTTTAAAAGAAGGAATGTGTTTAGCTGTGGAGCCATTTGTATCAACAAAAGCAAAAACAGTAACAAATACAGATAAAGATGAGTGGGAATTAGTAGCAAAAGATGGTTCTTATATAGCTCAATATGAACATACTATTGTAGTAAGAGAAAATGACGAACCACTTATCTTAACAAAAATTGATTAATCCAATATTGAAAAAAGTTGACAAGATAAAGAAAATGTTTTAAGATACTACTTATTAAAAAATATGGAGAGAAGTAAATGGCAGAGAATTTAGTAATAGTCGAGTCTCCTTCTAAAGCGAAAACTATAGAAAAATATCTAGGGAAAAAATATAGAGTAATATCTTCAAAAGGTCACGTAAGGGACCTTCCTAAAAGTAGAATGGGAGTAGAAGTACTAGATAATGGAAATGTTGATGTAGATTACATTTCAATTCGTGGGAAGGGTGATGTAATAAAAAGTTTAAAAAAAGAAGCGAAAGGGAAAAAAGTCTTTTTAGCATCCGACCCTGATAGAGAAGGAGAGGCAATAGCATGGCATATTGCACATATATTAGATTTAGATAATAAAGAAAATAATAGAATAGTTTTCAACGAGATAACAAAAGATGCAGTAAAGGATGCAATAAAACATCCAAGAAAAATAAATACGGATTTAGTACAATCACAACAAGCAAGACGTGTTCTAGACCGTTTAGTTGGATATAATATTTCACCAGTACTTTGGAAGAAAGTTAAGCCAAAGTTATCGGCAGGACGTGTACAAAATGCAGCGTTAAAATTGATAGTAGATAGAGAAGAAGAAATCCAAAATTTTATACCTCAAGAATATTGGACTATGCCGATAGGTTTTATAAAGAATAGAAAGGTTTTAACAGCAAACTTCTATTCGTATAATGGAGAAAAGATAAAGCTTGAGAATGAAAAAGATGTAAGTAAAGTTCGTAAAGCTATAAAAGGCGAGACTTTTAAGGTAACGGATATTTCTAAAGCTAAGAAAAATCGTAATGCGCCTAATGTATATATTACTTCAACAATGCAACAAGATGCCTCACGAAAAATCAATTTTAAAACAAGAAAAACAATGAGTGTTGCTCAAGAATTGTATGAGGGAATAAACTTAAAAAAATTAGGTGGAGTAACAGGGCTTATTACTTATATGAGAACAGACTCAATAAGAGTATCAGATGAAGCGATAAAGATGGCGAGTGACTTCATTGAAAAAAATTATGGTGAAGAATATCTTGCTACTTCTACAAAAGTTGGAAAATCTAATAAAAATGTTCAAGATGCGCATGAAGGCATACGACCAACTAATGTTAATTTCACACCAGATAGTATAAAAGAATATTTATCAAATGATCAGTATAAACTATATAAATTAATATGGGAGCGATTTGTAGCAAGCCGTATGAGTGCTGCTGTATATGAAACAACTGCAACCACATTTGAAAATAATAAAGTAGTCTATCGTGGTTCGGAGTCAAAATTATTATTTAATGGTTTTTTAGCTGTATTAAAAGAAAAAGAAAAAGTAAAATTATTTCCAGAATTTGAAGTAGGGGAAGATGCAAAAATTAAAGAAATAAAAGAAGAACAACATTTTACTCAACCACCAGCACGTTATTCTGAAGCCAAACTTATAGCAGAACTAGAAGCATTAGGTGTTGGTAGACCTTCAACATATGCCACTATAGTAGAAACACTACAAAAACGTTATTATGCTAAGCTACAAAATAAAGTGTTTACTCCAACAGAATTAGGTACTTTGGTAAGTAAAATAACTGAAGAATATTTTCCAGATATTATAAATACTAAATTTACGGCTAATTTAGAAAATCAATTAGATGAGATTGCTGATGGAAAAGTTGAATGGGAAAAAGCTATTTTTGATTTTTATTCTAATTTTAAAAAAGATATAAAGAAAGCTGAATTAGAAATGGAGAAGGTAGAGATCAAACAAGAGTTTACTGGAGAAAACTGTCCAGAATGTAACTCTCCATTAGTGTTTAAATTAGGGAAATTTGGGAAATTCATAGCATGTTCTAATTTCCCAGATTGTAGATATACAAATACAATTCAGAAAAAAGTTGGTGTAGCTTGTCCTAAATGTCATAAACATGATGTGCTAGAGAAAAAATCTAAAAAAGGAAAAGTGTTTTATGGTTGTGAAGGGTTCCCGAAATGTGATTTTGTGGCATGGGATAAACCTGTAAGTCGTCAATGCCCTAAATGTAATAATATTCTTTTTGAAGGGAAAAAAGGAGTTTATTGTGGGAATTGTGATTATAAAGAGGAAATAAAAAAATAATAAAGATAGAAGTCGATATGTACTATTGACTTCTATTTATATTTGTATTTGCTGCCTAATAATGTAAAGTAGACTTCCATCCGTAATTGTCAGAAAATTAAGATAAATTATAAGAAAAAAATTAAATTATTTTAAAAAATCTATTGACAAATTTTCACAAATGTATTAATCTATATAACATACCATAAATTAAAATGAAATTTAAATTATTTAGGAGGAAATGTAATGTTGAAGTTTTTAAAGAAAAATTCATATATTTCAATCGGACTTATGCTATTCGCACTATTTTTTGGTGCAGGTAATCTAATTTTCCCAGCTTTTTTAGGACAAAATGCGGGAAGTAATCTATCGGTGGCTATGATAGGGTTTATTATTATGGGAGTTGGACTTCCGCTATTAGGAGTATTGGTGATGGGTTACTCAGGTGCTCAAGATTTATTAGATTTATCTAGTAGGGCAGGAAAGGGATTTGGTATAACCTTCACTACATTGCTTTACTTGACAATTGGTCCATTTTTTGCAATTCCAAGAACAGGAACTACAACTTTTGAATTAGGATTATCTAGTTTTATAGCACCTGAAAATACAGTTATTGCACAAGCAATTTTCTTAGCTATTTTCATGGGGATTACGCTATGGTTATCATTAACACCTAATAAACTTGTAGATAGAATTGGAACAATTATAACACCTGTTTTATTAGTATCAATGATTATTTTAATTATTGCTTCATTATTAAATCCAATGGGTAGTGCACAAGCACCTACTGAAGCATATTCAACAAATTCTTTAGCATTTACTAATGGATTAATGGAAGGTTACAATACTATGGATGCACTAGCCTCATTAGTATTTGGTATTATCGTAATTAACTCAGTTAAATTATATGGTGCAAAGACAGAAAAACAAATTTTTTCAAATACAGCTAAAGCAGCAGTTATAGCAGCATTATTACTAGCACTAGTTTATGTATTTATTTCTAATATTGGAACAACATCAGTATCAGTGCTAGGATTACAAAAAACAGGTGCTGGGGTTTTAACAGGTGCAACTACTTTCTACTTCGGTAATGTAGGTAAAATTTTATTATTCGTAATTGTATTCTTAGCATGTTTAACAACAAGTGTAGGTTTAGTAACTGCATGTGCAACTTACTTTGTAAGATTATATGATAAAATAAGTTATAAAACTTATGTAGTAGGATTATCATTATTTTCATTTGCAGTAGGGAACTATGGTTTAGCTGCTATTATTCAAGGAGCTGTTCCAGTACTTGTACTATTATATCCATTAACAATGGTATTAATATTATTAGGTTTTGCAAATAATTTATTTGGTGGTAAAAAAGTTGTTTATGCATCAACAGCATTAGTAACAGGAGCGTATAGTTTATATACAACTATTGCATCAACATTTAAATTATCTGTACCAGCTGTAGATAATTTCTTAGTGAAAGTTCTTCCTATTCAAGGAGATTTTTCTTGGATTAACTTTGCAGTATTAGGATTTATTTTAGGATTAGTGTTATCACTTGTGAAAAAAGAAAATTAATTTATTAATTATATAAACAGTAAATTATCATATGATAGTTTGCTGTTTATTTTAAGTAAATCTTTTTTGACAATAATTAAAAGCAATGGTATCATAATAAGATATAATACTACTTGTGTTTAACAAAAATTAAGAATAATAAGTTAGTAGATGTTAGATAGTATTTTATTTTAATAAAGTAGGAGTTACAATGACACTGGAATTTAGAGAGTATAAAAAGAAAATAAAAAAAAATATTTTTTTAGAATTAGATTTTAAAGTTAGCACTGGAGAAATTCTGACTATTATCAGTAATAATACTTTAGAATTAGACAGTTTAAAAGATTCTTTTAAAAGAAGGACTAAATTTAAAGGGGAAATTACCTTTGATAATATTGATATAAATGAAGAAAAATTAATATTTTCTGAAGATTTTGGTTTCTATAATCACTTGTCTTTAGAAAAAAATCTTTTAAGTTTATCAAAAATTTTAGGGCTTACTGTCCCAAAAGATGATATAATAGGTGGATTAGATTTGCTAGAATTAGATTCGAATAAGAAATATCAACAATTATTAGAAAATGAGAAAATAAAATTTCATACTCTATTTTCTGTTTTAATTAACCAAAATATTCTAATACTTGATTATTCAAAAGATAATTTAACAAAAGATGATAAAAAAGCTCTAAGAGAATTAATCTTAGAACATTCTAATAATGCTAATATTATAATTTTAGATACAATATTAAATCAGTATAATAACATTGCGGATAATGTTTTGGTTATATCTGATGGAGAAAAATCATATTATGGTTTATTGGATGATTTATTGATAATCAAAAAACTAGCAGCGATAAGCGTATCGCATCAAAAGGATTTAGATAATATTTTACAAGACTATCAATATACAATTTATAATGATAAAGAAATTGTAGTAAGAGAAGAAGTGCTTGAAGATGTTGTCTATCTGTTGCTGAAAAATAATATAGAGATATCTCAAATAAGAAATCTTGGGGAGCGAATAAAATTATATGAAGGGGAGGGAGTACTATAATGATATTTTCGCTAGAATTTGGAAAAATTTTTAAAAGGAAGTTTAATTACCTTTTTGGTATGATTATTTTACTTATTAGCTTTCTCCTTATATATAAAACAAGTAGCTTAGCAGGATACTATGATTTAGATGAAGTAGATTTTATATTTAAATTTACATTTAAAATATTATTAATACTAATAATATTTCTTATGGGAATAAACTATATCTATTCATATCGTGAAGATTACATATCAAAAGTAAGTATTTTTTTAGAATTAGCTAAGAAAAAAACTTTAAGAGATTTCTCAGCATTAGTAGCTAATTTAATATACTTTGCTACATATTATTTAATTATGCTAGGTGGAATAATTTTAATATTATTTTTTACTAAGAAAAATAAATTTTTAGAAATAAAAAATATTATTTTTTCAAATGTACAAAATTCAATAGCATACTTATCTATGGTTCTATTATTATTGTTGTTAGCTAATCTAATATTTTTATTTGCACTAACATTATTTAATAATACAAATTTGGCTATTTCACTATCATTGTTGTACTTTATAGGTGGAACTGTTATTGCAAAAATGTTAGAAGATAGAATTTCATTTTTATCAGAAAGAATAGAAAACAGCATACTAAATATTTTTGATAAAGAGTTTAATAGCCTAAATCAATTTATTGAATTTAATTTAGTTACTTTTTTACCAATATCATTAAATATAGTAGGATTAATCATAGTTATTTTTATAGTAAAATTAATAAAGAAAGTTATTTAGAAAGAAGAGTTTTATGGATACACAAATACTAATACAATATGTTATAGTTTTATTAAGCTTAATTATTTTAGAAGGCTTGCTTTCAGCAGATAACGCAATTGTACTGGCAGTTATGGTAAGACACTTACCTTATAAAGAGCAGAAGAATGCTTTAATATATGGTTTAATAGGAGCGCTTGTCTTTAGAGTTATAGCTATTTTTCTAATTACATTACTCGCTCAATATTGGCAAATTCAGGTTTTAGGTGGTTTATATCTACTATACATGGCAGGAAGTCACATTAAAGAATTCTTTGATAATAGAAAACAATCAGATGAAACGGAAGAAACAAAAACGCCTAAAAAACAAAGTGGTTTTTGGATGACAGTTTTAAAAGTAGAATTAACAGACATAGCTTTTGCAATTGATTCTATTTTAGCAGCTGTAGCTATTGCAATTACCCTACCTCATATTTCTGAAACAAAAATAGGGGGAATTAATCTTGGACAGTTTTCTGTTATGGTAATTGGAGGATATATTGGCGTAATTATTATGAGATATGCAGCCAATGCCTTTATAAAAATATTAGAAAAGAAACCAGGATTGGAGATAGCCGCATTTTTAATAGTGGGTTGGGTTGGTATAAAACTTTTTGTTATAGCTGCAGCCCATCCTAAAGTAGCGCTTATTTCAGAACATTTTCCACATTCGGCATTATGGACGGCAATTTTTTGGGTAGTCCTTTTAGGTCTTTTGGTATGGGGAGCGCTTATTTCTAAAAAATTTGAGAAAAAATAGTATAAAAAGGTCAGAGAAGTACTCTGACCTTTTTGATTATGGAAATATATAGGTATCTATGATATAATTTTAAATTATAAAACAAAAGTACTGTTAAATATTGGTTTAACAGTACTTTATTTTATTTAAAAATGTATCATGGGTCTAAAATGGGGCGAGCTTTTCTAACTTGTTACGGAGGTGATTTTTCATGTTGTTTGTGACGTGGGTATAAATATTGAGTGTAGTATCGATATTAGCGTGTCCTAGCCTCTCTGAGATGACCTTTGGGGGTATCCCTTGCTCAATGAGTAAAGCTACGTGAGTATGGCGAAACATGTGGCTAGAGACGTTAGCGTTTTGTAATTGTTTGTGGACTGTATTGTAGCAAATATTAAAAACGAATTCCTTGTTTGAAATAAAGTCTTGAAGGATCTGAACAACTACCTCCGGTATTTCTATTGTTCTTATACTGGTTAACGTCTTAGGGGGTGTAATTCGTCCTGATTGGGTCTTAGTACGATTGACTGTTAAAGTTTTATTTTTAAAGTCAATATCTTGGGGTTTTAGAGCGAGGATTTCTCCAATCCTTAGACCTGTTAAAACTTGAAGCTTGGCAATATTTCTAACTTGGGTATTTTTTATTTTAGAGAGAACCTCCGTAAGCTCGTTTGGTTCAATATATTTAATTGTTTGAATCTCTTTTGCTTTATCCTCTTTTGAGTACGTGAATTGTAGTTTAACATCAAGTGAGGGTATGTAGTATTCTTTTAAATATTTAAAGAAATTGTTGAGAATGTTGACGTGTAGCTTAATTGACCTAGCTGAGTGTGTGTTCCTCAATTTATTAATAATTTGCTGGTATTTGCTTTTGGTTAAATTTTCGACCTTTTCCTCATCATTAATTAAGTTCAGAGCTGCTGCATAAGTGATGTATGATTTTTCTGCTAAAATACTTTTCTTAAAGTCCAAATATTCTTTTTTGTAGAATTTCAAAGATTGGTATTCGATTTTAGGGTTTAAAATTTCCTCTTTTCTTAGTCTTAATTCTTCCCTTGCTTGTTTCTCAATCGCTTTGGTGTATTTTGGTTTGACGATTGAAATCCTCTTACGTTTGCCGTTTAAATCTTTGAAGGATTCGATAAATTGACATTTCCCATTCTCCAAAATAACATGATGCATTTTTAATCACCCCTTTTTAAATTATTCTATCTTCAAAAGTCTTTCTGAATAATTCTTCAACGTCTTTTTTTGCCTGTGCGTGTTGGTATTCTGGATCGCTTTCGACTACTTGATAGATAGGCTCTATTTTGTTCATTTTTTCTAACATTTTAACAAATACTTGTCTATCAACGATTAGTTGGGTTAGAGTGTTTAACACTTCGTAAAAGTAACACTTGTAATATTCCCCAATAGGTTCACCTTTGAAGGTCACTTCCTCTTGGGTATTTAACATTTCTTTTAAATTTTCAATTAGATAATCAATTTCATTAGATTCAGGTTTACCTTCATTCTCTAAACATAAAAGCCATACTTCCGAGACATCTAAGACTTTTGCTAACTTCTTAATTTTTGAAATAGGTATTTCAACGTTACCACTTTCATATTTACTGATTGACGATTCATGAACTCCTATTAATTCAGCAAGTGCTTTTTTAGTTAATTTCAATTTTTTTCGCATAATTTTAATTCTTTCTGCTGTTGTCATGTTCAAACTCCTTTATTTTGTTGATTTTGTAATTAAATTATACATTAAACCGGAAATAAAATCAAGAGAGGTGTATTGTTTTATTCCTTATTTTCATATACTTTTTCTTAAAAATATCGCCTTTTTTATTTTTTAGTCAAGCAAAATTTTAATTTGGGTGGGTTTTTCGGTAAAAAAGTTTTTTAAAAATTTTTAATTTACCACTTGATTTTTAAAAAAGGACATGCTATTATTAAAATATAAATAAAGAATTAAAATGGTTGATTTAGATAAAATTAATTCAAAATTAAGTATTTTAATTCAAGAATAAAGGAAAGGAGGAACATCTCATGGATTTAGAAATTCTAAAAAACAAGATATTTGAACGAAGAAAAACCTATTTAGAATGTGCAAAGGCATTAGGGTTAACTGTTACGACCTTTTCGCATAAAATAAATGGGCGATCAGATTTCAAAATTAAAGAAGTAGTTAAGTTGGTTGAATACCTTAACTTAACAAAAGAAGAAAGCTATGCACTAGTTTTTGAAAAGGTGTAGAAAAAGAAAGTGAGGGTATTTAGTGTGTTGAATATTTATGATGCCTTGGAGGACAAATTAAAAAACCCTGAAGATTGGGTAAGTCGGGTTGAATTAAGGGATTTTTTGGGGATGTCCGGGAGCAAGGATAGATTTAATGATTATATAAAAGTGATTGAGAGGTTGGAGGATTCTTATTTATATGTTCAGGGTACTTTACAAACGAATAAAACATATAACAAAGTAAGAATTTACAATTACATAAATCACTTAAATCGAGAGAAAGAGCGAGGTGCTTAAAATGGGTAATAAAGAAATAGCACTTTTACGTTGGGTTATTATTTTAATGGGATTTTTGATTGGTTTAACATTCAATATTGAGGTAAATGTTATTTTTGGTTTAACATTGATTTTTGTAGTGTTGACGGGATTTTTAGAGAAAGAATAAAAGGATGGTATTTAATATGGTTAAGTTCAAGAAAATAAAAGGGTTTGATGGCAAGTATTGGGTTGGAACTGATGGGAATGTATATTCAATGCGTTCTGGGGTTTTGAAAAGGTTAGAGCCTTATGCATCAGGGGGTCGAAATAAATACTTAAAAGTGTCATTATATAAGAAAGGTAAACGTAAGACAAGATACGTTCATAGGTTAGTTGCCAAAGCGTTCATTAGGAACAGATGGGGGAAACCTTGTGTTAATCACATTGATGGAGATGCTCATAATAATAGGGTAGAGAATTTGGAGTGGTGTACTCATCGCGAGAATACTGAACATTATTATGTTTTTCTGAAAAATAAAAAATCTGAAATTAATTCAAGTGGGTGCTTAAATAGACATTCAGATTTAGGTTTTGAGGGTTTGGGTATTCCCTCGGGTATTTAATTTTGGTGTATAAAATATATATTTTATATTGTTAGGATACATTAAAATAAAGGGTTTGTCAAGAGTTATATTTAAGAATAGTGAGGAAAAGCAATGAAGATAGCGTTAGTTAGAATTAAAGGCTTAAACGGCGATTTAAGCCTTGATATGAAGCCTTTCAACACTGATACGTTGAATTTAAGAAAAGGTGATATGGTTCTAGTCTTTGACAGAAAAGGGTTAGAGTTAGGGGTATTTGAAGAATATGCTGAAAAACCCCTTGCCACAACTGGATTTGTGACTGATAAGGTTTCAGGAGAAAGAATTGAGCGAAGGTTAAAGGAACAAAGGGATATGCTTAAACTAAGTTAGGAGGGTATTAGAAATGCAAGATACTAGAAGAAATAGAGAAGACCAAGGCTTATCAATCGAGAGTATTTACATGATGTCAGCCTTAAATGATGCAATGAACGGGGATAAAGATAGAGTAGATGTTACGAAAGCTGCAAAAATAAGTATAGACGATATTTGGGGTGGTATTTCTGATGATAAAATCCAAGAAATCACACATAACAAAAAGGTAATTGAGAGTAACTCTCAATTAGATAAAGAAATTAAAGATTTTAAGTTAGATGAGGAAGATGATGAAGAGGAAGAGGAAAACGAGTATACTGGGAGTAAACGTTATTCTAGTGGGTATTTCGAGTACTCAAACCATTTAAAGGATGATTATGAAGATTATGATTGTTTAAATAATGAAATTGACTTAATGGACGAAGAGGCGCTAATTGAATTATTTATTGGAAAATTAAAAACTGGAGAAACAGTCAAAAGTCGCTATTTCAAGTATAAAAAAACAGCTATTTCAAGGGGATTAGACCCTGTTCCGTTCATTGAATTTGAGTGGTATTTCGACTAATGTTACAATTCTGTTACAAAACTAGTAAAAACTTAGTGTTTAGTGGATTTTCAAACATCAAAAACCTTTTAATACCAAGGTTTGCGGGGTTTAAAAATGGTTAATTAGAAGAAAGTTTGTGAGAGTTACCTTTAACCCCGCAAACCCTTGATATAATTAGATTTCTATTAAAATAAAAATCTTAGAAAATCTCAACGAAACCCTTGGTATGACTTGTTTTATTAAGGTTTTGGAGTTGAAGAAGGGGTTTTGTGAGGAGGTGTGAGTTAACGTGTGTATAGATATAAGAAAAAAGCGGAGCGATTTAACAGTAAGATGAAGGGTATTAATTTTAGGAGTGCAGGTGGGGGGGAGGTCTATTTAATTAAGTTTAGGAGTGTTTAGGAGGTGTAAATAGTGAATTGGGGTTATTTAAAAGAGAATAGACCTAGGTTCTATCATTCAAAGGAAAACAAGGTCTATCCTGTCAACTTAATAAATTGGCGGGATGAGGTAGTTGAATGTGTTGAGGTCGAATATGGTGAGGTTATTAGGATATTGTTTAAATTTGAGGACGGTATTATCTTTTTTGGAGATGATGCAAAAGATGAAGATTATAATATAGAAATATCAGATTAGAAGAAAAGAGGTAAAATAAAATGAAAAATGTTGTTTTAGGAAAAGATTATGTTTTAGGTATTGAGATAGATAAAGATGTTCCAACAACCATCTGGGAATTATGTGATGTTTTTGCAAATGATGTTGAATTTATGCGAATGTTGCCTGATTCTAGATTTAAAGAGTTGCCAGAAAAATTATTCTCAATAGGTTCTTCGAGGAAATTAGGGTTAGACCCAGTTGATGCTGTTACAGCGAGGATACTAGTAGCTAGGTTGCAAAATTTATTTGCAAAAAACGCTGAGGGTATTTGCATTGCTGAAGAATTAAACAGTACTTCTTATTCTATAGATAGGACTTTAGAGGTTTTTAAAAGTCAATTAGATATGTTAATTGATTGTTATTCTAAACGAGGATACTATTTTAGTTTAAGTGAGATTAAAGTAGGTGCGTTTGTCCATTTTTATGAGGGTGGGTTAGAAAAAGCTATGACGGTATACATTATTGAAAAGTAAAGGGTATTAAAAGAGGTAGATTATTTTAATCTACCTCCGAAAATAAAGGAGGGTGATTTGATTGTTCAATGAAATTTCAGAAAGTAGAAAAGTTGTTTTGGGTGTTAAGTTGAATAAATTTGAAGTTACTTATTTATTAGATTTGTTATATTTCTATAAATTAACCGACAAGTTAACTATTGCTGATTTAAACACTTGTAATAGGTTGATTTCAAGATTGTGTTTATTGTATGGAGTTGAAAGCTCCGGTGGTATTGCTGCCAGTATAGGCTCAATGAGGATGTTGCAATATCAACCATTTAGTGAAGAAACTGAGGAAGTAGATTATTCTACTCAATTAGTCGAAGGTTTAGGAGGTATAACCTCAATATTAATTTTCAATAAAAATAATGTAATTATTGAGGAATACAAAAGAACAAAAGATGTTGGTATTAAAACCTTTAACGATGTAGAATACTTAAATTATGCTATAAGTAAAGAGGAACTCCCAACTTTAGAAAAAGCCTTACGATATGCTTTAAATATTGAGTCGAGGTTTTCGGTAATAAAATTCAAAATTGGAAATTTATTAACTAGGGTTAGGTGTTTAGATTTATTGTATAAAAAGATAGGATTTATAAAAGTTGAGGATCTGAAGGCGTTAAAGGTTATATTATTTTTAAATAATGAGAGCCTTACGGGTATTAAGGTTGATAGTTTAGGGGAGTACCCTGATTTTGTTTTTATGTTTGAAGGAGGTCAAAAATAATGGTTTGGACAATATTAGGTTGGATACTTGTTGGTATTGCTGGAATTGTACTTGGAGGGTTATTAATTCAAGTTTTGGTTGGTTTGTTGGTTTTCGTTTATTTAGCTGTGTTTAAACACTTTTTAATACCTAAAATCAAAAGGGTATTTAAAAGGGAGGACTTCTAAAAATGTGTAGAAATCTTAATGATAAAAAAAGGTCTTGGTTAGAGAGTGTTAAACTATACATTGATAGAATTAACAGTTTAGAACGCACCTTACAAGCCGAGGAAGCAAGAAAAGCTGGGGTAAGTGCCTTGGACTATTCTAAGCAACAATTTAAAGGTGGATCTGGTGGTAATGGTATTGAGTACTTGATAGATGTTACCGACAAATATAAACAAGAAATAATAAATACTTGTATAGCTTTAAATGAGAGAAAGTTAGAAATATTAAATGCTATTAACGAGGTCAAAGACCCAAGGTCTAGTTTGCTTTTAACCTTGAGGTACATTGAAGGTCTAGATTGGTACTTAGTGGAGAAAGAAATGGAAATAACAACTAATTCAAGGAATATTTACCATTCCAAAGCATTGAATGAGCTGAGGATTCCGAATATAGAAGAAGATTAAAAGGGTATTAATTTACCCTTTTTTCTTTTTATATAACTTTATATAAACTTTTATAAATAAATATAAACATTTTTAATTAAATATAAACATTTTTAACTTTTTATAAACATTTATAATACTTTATAAACACTTATAACTGCAATCGTGGTAAGATGTTATTGTGAAGAATTAGATGAGGGAGAGTATTAACTTATTATTATTTTTAGTTTCGTTCATCATCGTATCTCCATTTTGTTAAGATAGATAGAAAATCAAGTCACCTTTCTTTTAGTTTTCAAACTTCCCTTGTCTAATGATTCTATTTAATTTAAGCGTTTAATGAACGCTTTTTGTTTTAATTTGTAAAAGTAATTGAGGTAGAAATAAAAATATACCCCCCCCACCCAATTAAAGATAGACCTAGGGGGGTGGGAGGATAAAAGACTATGAGAGCAGATAAGACCGGGCCGCATAGGACGGAAGCTGATAAGAATAAGAAACGGATTTTGAAAACCCAAAACACTTGCGGTATTTGCGGGAAACCCGTTGATAAAAAGATAAAATATCCTGAGCCATTAAGTCCAGTGATTGACCACATTATCCCAATTAATAAAGGAGGACATCCCTCTGATATTAACAATATGCAATTAGCTCACTTCTACTGCAATCGTCAGAAGTCGGATAAGTTGTTTGCGAGAGGTCAAGAGGTCAAGAAGGATGTTGTAGGCAATAGAAACTTGCCACAAACAATGGATTGGGTATTGTACAAAGAAAAGTAAAAAAATAAATAAAAAATTAAGAAATGCGAAAAATGTACAGAATTTGAAGAAAAACGTTGATTTATCAAGGTTTTCAAAAGGTCGAAGTTCACAAATGTTGATTTATTAAGGATATGGGGGGGTACCCCCACCCCTTGCGGCTCTAGGCACTTCACGCCGTCACTGTACATTTTTTCTCGCGGGATTTTAAGGAGATAGAGGAAGGAGTGATATATTTGGAACAAAAAGGATTAAACTACCTCCGAAACAAGCTACAACTGTATAGTTCTGATGTTAATTTGAAATATCGGTATTACGCTATGACCCAGAATGACGTGCAATTTGGGATAACAATCCCAGCACATTTGAGAAATCAATACAGGTCTGTTCTAGGTTGGTGTACAAAGGCGGTTGATAGTTTAGCGGATAGGTTGGTATTTAGGGAGTTTGAGGACGATGACTTTAATGTTAATGAAATTTTCAAACAAAATAACCCTGATATCTTTTTTGATAGTGTGATTTTATCAAGTTTAATAGCATCTTGTAGCTTTGTTTACATCTCAAAAAGTGAAGAGGGTGTCCCAAGATTGCAAGTTATTGAGGCGTCAAATGCAACTGGAGTAATTGACCCAATTACGGGGCTTTTAACAGAGGGGTATGCGGTCTTAAAAAGGGATAATTGGGGTAAACCTTTATTGGAGGCTTATTTTACTGAATTTGAAACAGTAATAATTGATTCAAAAAGCAATTCTCAAACAGTTATTGAAAATACTGCTGGTATTCCTTTGTTAGTACCCGTTATCCATGCACCGGATAGTGTACGACCCTTTGGCAGGTCAAGGATAACACATTCTGCAATTTACCAGCAAAAATTAGCTAAAAGAACTTTAGAAAGAGCTGATGTTACTGCTGAATTTTATTCGTTTCCGCAAAAATACGTGTTAGGAATGGATCCGGAGTCTGAACCCTTAGAAACTTGGAGGGCTACTATCTCTAGTATGTTACAATTAGGAGCTAATGATGATGGCGAAAAGCCGTCAGTAGGTCAATTTACCACCCCTTCAATGTCACCCTTCACCGAACAATTAAGAACTGCAGCAGCCCTTTTTGCTGGAGAATGCGGTTTAACGCTTGATGATTTAGGGTTTGTGTCGGATAATCCTTCAAGTGTTGAGGCTATTAAGGCGAGTCATGAAAATTTAAGGCTTGCTGGACGTAAAGCTCAACGTTCGTTGGGTAGTGGTCTTTTAAATGTTGCTTATGTAGCAGCTTGCCTGAGGGATGATTTTAAATATGCCAGAAGTCGATTTATTGATACAAAGCCAAAATGGGAACCATTATTTGAGGCAGATGCTAACACATTAACACTAATCGGGGATGGTATTATTAAGTTAAATCAAGCAATTCCGGGATTCGGAACTGCTGAATTAGTAAGAGATTTAACGGGTATTAAAGGTGATATGAGTGCAGTTCCAAAATTACCAGATATTGAACAAAAAGCTGATATTTCAGGTGATAAGCAAAAAAATCGAATAATCTCGACTTATGAGATTACCTCGCTTTTAGGGAATTATCAAAAAGGAGTAGTATCCAAGGAAAACGGTATTTTATTACTTATGTCAATGGGTCGAAGTCGTGAAGAGGCTGAGACCATGCTCAATAACACGGAAGTACTAGGTGATACTCATGAGTAATGAGTTGTTGGATAAAATAATTGAGTCTTTCGAGGAAGGCTTAACTTTAAAAAAGCTAAAAAACCTAACTTACCAAGATTTAAACGAATATGCAGTATTCTTAGGCGAGAATCTATCAGGTGCATTAAATAAGCATATAATAACGAATCCTAGTGAGTTCATTGAGGAGATTCTCAATGATAGATTGAGGGAGAACCACAGGCTCATCACTAACAAAGGTATTCTTGTTCAAAATAATTTGAACAAAAAAGCAAAGATTGGTTTAGTTGCCCAAATTCCTGAAATTAACCAAAGCAGAATTGATGGTTTGGTTGGTCGTTTAGTTAATGATGATTTTGAAAAATCTAAATGGCTTTTAGGCTCACCTATTGTCAATTTCAGCCAAGCCGTGGTTGATGATTTAGTTAAGAAAAATGTTTATTTTCATTATAAGGCGGGCATGGATCCGAAGATAATACGGAAAGAGGTTGGGAACTGTTGTAAATGGTGCAAGAGCCTTGTGGGTACTTACAATTACCCACAAGTTCCGAATGACGTTTATAAACGTCATGAAAATTGTCGATGTACTGTTGAGTACATTCCGAGGAAGGGTATTGTTCAAAATGTGCATAATAAAACGATAAATTACAATTTAAAAGATTTAAAATAAAACTTAGCCCTGCCAAAAGGCGTAAAACTGGGTAGATTGGTGGAGGAGAACGTTCAAAATGAAAAAATTTGGAAATCAATCTCCTACGCAATCGGTGATTTTAGAATATAGCGAGAGTAAATATCAAGATGCGATTAGCTTATATGAAAAAACCAAGTTAAAGGTGTATGTGTGGCAGCAGGATCTGTTAAAGTCCATAATGGCTTATGAAGATGATGAAGATGAGCTTTGGGTTCATCAGAAATTCGGGTATTCAGTTCCTCGAAGGAACGGTAAAACTGAAGTGGTTTACATATTGGAACTTTGGGGTTTGCATGAAGGGCTAAATATCCTTCATACAGCCCACCTAATAAACACATCCCATTCATCTTTTGAAAAAGTTAAAAGATACCTTGAGTTAATGGGGTATAAGAATGGCGAGGATTTCAACTCAATAAAGGCTAAAGGTCAAGAACGTATTGAACTTTACGAAACTGGTGGAGTAATACAATTTAGAACAAGAACCAAAAATGGTGGTTTAGGTGAGGGGTTTGATTTGTTGATAATAGATGAAGCCCAAGAGTATACCACAGAGCAAGAGTCAGCCTTGAAATATACAGTAACAGACAGCAAAAATCCAATGACGATAATGTGTGGTACTCCACCAACTCCTGTTTCAGTTGGTACAGTTTTTAAAAAGTATCGGGATGCATGTTTGTTTGGGGGTAGTAAGTATTCAGGTTGGGCTGAGTGGTCTGTTGAGGTCGAATGTGATATTAACGATGTTGAGGCGTGGTATTCAACAAACCCTTCATTAGGTTACCATTTAACTGAAAGAAAATTTGAGGCTGAGCTTGGGGATGATAAGTTAGACCACAATGTCCAACGTCTAGGATATTGGCCAAGTTTCTCACAAAAATCAGTAATTAGCGAAAAAGAGTGGAACTCTGTTAAAATTGATAAACTTCCAACATTTAAAGGTAAATTATTCGTTGGTATTAAGTATGGTGCAGATGGTAAAAACGTAAGTTTAAGTGTGGCGGTTAGAACTGATGATAATAGGATTTTTGTTGAGGTAGTCGATTGTCAAAGCATTAGAAGAGGAGTCGGTTGGATCGTTAATTTCTTAAAAAATGCTGATTTTAAAAAGGTGGTAATTGATGGGGCTGGTAAACAAAATATGTTAGCAGAAGAGTTAAAAGCCCAAAAAATTAGAAAAGTGCAACTACCAACAGTTAAAGAAATAATAACTGCAAATTCGGTATTTGAGCAAGGTCTTTACGAAAAAACTATATGCCATAACAACCAGCCATCGTTAACTAAGATTGCTACTAATTGTGAAAAACGTGCTATTGGTAGCAATGGTGGATTTGGCTATAAATCGCAATTTGAAGATATTGACGTTTCGCTATTGGATAGCGCAATTTTAGCGTATTGGGCTTGCAATACTGTTAAGCCTAGAAAGAAATCAAAAGTTAGTTATTAACTAACTAATAAATTACCGAACGGACGGGGAAACCGGGAAAAGGAGAAATAATAATGACAGAATTTAAAGTAATTGAAACACAAGAGGAACTTAATGAAATCATCAAAAAACGTTTAGAACGAGAAAAGTCTAAATATGCTGATTATGATACTCTTAGTGAAAAGATAAAAACTTTAGAGACGGAAAAAATTAAGTTAGAAGAAACTATCAAAACGCAAAAGGAAACTGATAAAGGGTATGTTTCAAAAATAGCTGAATTGGAACAAACAATAAGTGGTTGGGAGTCTAAGGCTCTTAAACAAAAAGTGGCTATTAAGCACAACTTACCTTTTGAGTTAGCGACTAGGTTGCAAGGAGATAGTGAGGAAAGTTTAGAAGAAGATGCTGAACGTCTGGCATCACTTATGACTGTTAACAATAATAAAACGTATACTCAACCATTAGCAAACGTTGAACCTGAGGGTACAAATGGGAAAGACGCCGCGTGGAAGGGTATGTTGGATATATTAAATAAATAATAAGAGAAAAGGAGAAAATAAAATATGGCAGAATCAAATGCAACAAAAAAGATGGTACAGCCACTCATGTATTATTTCCTGCCGATATTTTCCGTTTCAAAAAATGCCACCCCTTTTTCAGCCAGTCCCCATGTTCCAACATGACCACATCCGTCTCATAAATCTTTATATTCTGCTTTTCCAGCCATACATTAAAAAGACGTTCTGCAAGAAATCCAAATACTCTTTTTTCATATACGCTGCGCCCGGTCAGATCAATCCGTTTTTCCAACTCGAAAAGAATCGTAAAAAGCCAGGTGCAAAAGGAGTCTCCTGTTATCTTGTTGGGTTGGTCACTTGCAGTATAATAGAGTTCCTTCCTATTTTTTTTCACATATGGCCTGGTCTCTTACATTAAATCCTTTCTTGAACGGGTTCCAAAACACAACGACAGCATCGGCTTTAATGCA
>ERZ773055.412-NODE-412-length-26958-cov-9.720477_pt1 | contig 26958 bp, 22 predicted proteins | sample MGYA00580515_ERZ773055 | MGnify/ENA primary metagenome ERZ773055 (study PRJEB29015, sample SAMEA2737993) | human oral metagenome | biome: human oral; feature: human-associated habitat; material: dental | place: China | collected 2064 ...
ACATGGCAGCCACCGTCATGAAAAACGGCTGGATCGACGCCGTCTTCGTCGGCTGCGACCGCGTTGCCGCCAACGGAGATGCAGCGAACAAAATCGGCACCTCCGGGGTCGCCATCCTCGCCAAACACTACGGCATCCCCTTCTACGTCTGCGCCCCCAGTTCCACCATCGACCTCGCCACCCCTACTGGGAGCGACATCCAGATCGAACAGCGTCCACCCGAGGAAGTCACCGACATGTGGTACAAAGAACGCATGGCTCCCGAGGGAATAGACGTCTATAACCCCGCCTTCGATGTGACCGATCATGAACTCATCACGGCGATCATTACGGAGGATGGTGTTATCACAGACTTCGCGCATGGTTTCACACGTAAACCATAGTTTTCCCAATATCAAAGCCCGTCAGCAAACGAAACTGACGGGCTTTATTCTGGGCAGACACTTTCATATTTCTGTCTACGCATTTTTTTCCTCTGTGATCTCCAGCCAATCAGTCATCAACTGATCGAATGCCTCCAACAGCACCACATACTGCCCCTTCACTTCACGATAAATCTCACGCGCTGCACTCTCATCGTAGGTATGCGAAGACAGGTTTCGTTTCTCCATCATCTCCAACCACTCCTGCGCGTCCGGTATCAGTCCCTGTTTCCAACTCTCACGAATACAGCTGCGCGGACTGTTCGCCTCGATTCCGTCATATTGCAGCACAGCCTTCATCAGTTTCCACGCAAGCTCAAAACAAAATTCAAACCGCTGAATCGTTGCATCCAAATACATATCATCCATATCGGCATCTTTTCTCAGTGCGGCTTGCAGCCGTATGAAGGCATGATGATAATCTTCTTTTTTCAGACGAATTTGCTCTATTGTCACAAGAACTCTTCCTCCTTCAACGCAAAGCAGGAGTTTCCCCTCACGATCAATCGCATCCCGTAATCTTTGATTGTGCTGCCCACCATAAAGAACAACATCGAACGTATAGGGAAGGCGGCTCGCCTCAAATCCAGCCAAAAGCGCCCCCCTAATATCAAGATCACTTACAATCGCCAAATCGACATCAGAGGTCTTGTGATAATCCCCTCGTGCACGCGAACCAAACAGCATGACCTTACGAATATGGTCGCGATACATCTCTAAAATGCGATAGATCTGCTTCCAGTGTTCGCTCGTCAAACCATGCACGCTCATTCACTCTCCCCCGTACTCTGTTGTATATATTCTCCCTACGAAATAGAATCCCTTCAAAAACAATCAAAAAGCAGTATCATATCCCGCGTCACGCATGAACACGATACTGCCTTTTCATTCCTACAGATTCTCTTTATACCACTGGATCGCCTCGGTAATGCCCCGTGAGAAATCATACTCCGGTGCATAGCCGAGGTTCTTTTTTATCTTCGAAATATCCGCACCACTGTGCCTGATGTCACCCTTGCGCGCGGGGCCAAAGACAGGTTTCAGGTCTTTGCCGAAGAGTTTGCTGAGTACGGCATACATTTCATTGAGGCTCGACCGTTTTCCCGCCGCAACGTTGTACGCCTCCCCCGCCGCCTCATGCGGTGCAGCACACGCGAGGAGATTTGCCTGCACGACATCCTCCACATAGACGAAGTCGCGCGACTGCTCGCCATCACCGTTGATCGTCGGCGGCTCATCGCGCAGGAGGCACTCGATGAACTTCGGAATGACCGCCGCGTATGCGCCGTTCGGATCCTGCCGCCGCCCATAGACATTGAAGTACCGCATCCCATAGCAGTCGAGGCCATAATTCAGCGTATACTGATACGCATACTCCTCATCAACGAATTTCGTCACTGCGTATGTCGAGAGCCGCCGTCCGACGATCTCCTCCCGCTTCGGCATCGTCTCATCGTCGCCGTAGACGGCTGCGCTTGAGGCATAGGTCATCTTCTTCACGCCATGCTTTGCCGCCGCCTCCATCACGTTCACTGTGCCGATGATATTCGTCATCGTATAGCTGACGGGCTGCTCGATGCTCTCCGGCACACTCACCTCTGCCGCCTGATGCAGCACATAGTCAACGCCCTCGCACGCGCGATCGCACGTTGCGGCATCACGGATATCCCACTGGATAAATTCAAACTTCGGGTTGTCACGAAATCCTGCGATATTCTTCTCATATCCCGTCAGCAGATTATCCAGCACGCGCACCCTGTGCCCCATCGAAAGGATTGCCTCTGCCAGATTCGAGCCTATGAACCCAGCGCCGCCCGTGACAAGAAATAAGCTGTTTTCAGGAAAATTGATTGTACGGTAATTCATGGTATCCCCCGACCCTATACGGGCACACAGTAAAAAGAACTTTTCACACCACCAAGTACGACAAAACTAACATAATTATATCACAGGGGCTAGGTAGAGACAAACCAGTTACGATCTACACTGAGTGTACGAAAGAATCTTTGTAATCATACGTATATGCCAACTGATTGACTTGCTAATATGCATATTCATGCATATCATCGAAGAACGGATTTACGGACTTTTCCTCATAGACTCTCGAAATTACATTTCACGTTGGGCAAGTTCATGAACAATCGCATCATACACATCACGATAGGATCGCCCTATCGCTTTACAGATCGCTACAACACTCTCATACTCAGGATAGCATCTCCGCTCAAGAGAATCTCCCTGCTCCGATGGGACAAGGCATTCCTTGACCGTTGCCATTCCAAGCGATGTATTAACGGTGTGGACATCCCGCTGCAAAATACTTCGTTCCACCCGAATCCTGCGGATGCCGATGCTCGTCGTCTCACCAAAGATAATTCGTTCCATCGTCGATACATCTTCCTCACCACACAAAACAGTGAGCAGATAAGCAGGGCGATTTTTCTTCATAAAGACCGGCGTGTAGCATACATCCTTTGCCCCTGCCGCAAAGAGGCACTCCATCGTATGCCCGAGGATCTCACCACTGCAGTCGTCAATGTTCGTTTCAAGCTGATAAACAGAATCCTCTGCCACACAACTCTCCCCAACGGGCTCAATCAACATCGCGCGCAAGATACCGGACAGCTCCTGTGCCCGCTTTCCCGCACCAAGTCCCACGTTTTTCACAACAAATTCACGAGGAAGCTGCTCCGATGTACGCAGTGCCGCTGCAATCGCCGCCCCCGTTGGTGTAATATATTCCCCATGGGCCGATGTAACGTGCAGTTTCAACTGGTGCGTCTGTGCAATATTCACCACAGCCGGAACAGGAATTGGTAAAACTCCATGCTGACATCGAATCTGCCCAACGCCCTCATATAGAACAGGTACGACAACCTCGCGAATGCCAAGATCATCCACGCAAACAGCCGCAGCGACAATATCCACGATGGAATCCACTGCACCGACCTCATGAAAATGTACCTGATCCATGGTCGTTCCATGTGCCTTTGCCTCGGCTTCACCGAGAATCTCAAAAATACGTATAGCAAGATCTCGCGCACGCGCTGTCAGTTTTGCTGCGTCTAGAATCTCGACAACATCCTGCAGTGTGCGATGCCCATGATGTTCGTGCGCATGGATATGAGCTTTTACGTCATTTCCTGTTCCATAGAGATGGTCTATGTCATGATCGTGATTTTCATACGCTGCACCCAAGCACACATGGAAATCACAGACATCAAGCCCTGCCTTCCTAACACGCTTGACCTCTATCTGAAAGCCACTCAGTGGGAGACTTTCCAACGCCTCGGACAGAACACTCTCATCCGCCCCCAAATCCAAAAGTGCTGCAACGAACATATCGCCACTAATCCCCGAGCAGCACTCCAAGTACAGCATCTCATTCCCCACAGCCGTCTTCTCCACTCTCCGTATCCAGCGCAAGTCGATTGATCTGCGTTGCAAGATAGCCCGCGCCATATCCGTTATCGATATTGACTGTCGCAATACCGTTCGCGCAGGAATTCAACATCGTCAACAAAGCAGAAACGCCACCGAAGCTCGCCCCATACCCCACGGACGTGGGTACTGCAATCACAGGATTTCGTACAAGACCACCAATCACACTGGCAAGTGCCCCTTCCATCCCTGCAACTGCAACCACGCAGTTTGCCTTTTGAATCTGCTCCAAATGTGCCAACAATCGATGCAGGCCGCTCACGCCAACATCATAGATGCGCTCTACGTACGTCCCAAAGAACTCCGCCGTCTGCGCAGCTTCTTCAGCGACGGGAACATCCGCGGTGCCTGCCGTACAGACAACAACATGCCCGCGTCGGATTTTATCCTTTTTTTCAACGACCAGCACACGTGCCAAAGGGTCATACCGCATAGTTGGAAACGAACTTTTCACTATCTCATATTGATGCGGCGTTGCGCGCGTCCCAAGAACCTCCCCATTGGCATGGATAAGGCACTCAAAAATATGTACCAGATGCGCGTCTGACTTTCCACTGCAAAATACGACCTCCGAAAATCCGGAACGCCATTTTCGGTGCATATCAAGTTTTGCACAACCAAGTTCCTCAATAGGCGCACGTCGAAAGAACTGCTCGGCATCCTCAATGGACAGAGCACCGTCTTTCACCTGCTGCAGAACCTCTCTCATATCCATGACAAAGTTCCTTATAAATTTAGAGGCTCATTCATACTGCCCGTTCGATACCCCTGTAAATCCATCGTGACATATTGAAAGCCATATTCCTTGAAGGCTCTCGTGATCCGCTCACGACAAGACAATACTTTTTCAAACTCATCCGGAAGTACTTCAATGCGTGCCATCTCTCCATGAATACGAACACGAAGTTGGTGAAAGCCAAGATCCAGCAAAAGCTGTTCGGCACGATCAACCATCCCCAACTTTGTCTCTGTAATCTCTTCCCCATAAGGAAAACGCGAGGACAGGCAGGCAAAGGACTGCTTATTCCACGTCCTGAGTCCAAGCTGACGCGACCATGCACGAATCTCCTGCTTTGTAAAGCCGACCTCGCGTAGCGGACTTTTGATATGCAGCTCTGCCACCGCCTGAAGTCCCGGGCGATAGTCGCCCTCATCATCCAGATTCGACCCCTCTGCGACATATTGGATCTTGTTCTGCGCTGCGATGGCGAGCATCTTCTCAAACAGCTCGTGTTTACAAAGATAGCAGCGATTCATCGGATTATGCGAGAATCCATCAATATCGAGTTCTTCAGAGTCCACGACGATATGACAGATGCCCTCAGAGCGGCAAAAAGCCATCGCCTCATCCAGTTCGCGCTGCGGAAACGATGCCGATCGTGCTGTCACAGCAATCACGTTGTCCTCCAAAACATCGTGCGCAACCTTTAACAGGAATGTAGAGTCCACACCGCCGGAAAAGGCAACAACTACGCTTTGAAGGTCAGTCATATATTTTTTCAGCGTGTCGAACTTATCCATTACAGCCCTTCCCTCCCCCATAACTCATGTTTTATTGGGGTATCTTTTTAGCAACAGCCAATATCTCTCTATGTTCAAACCACACATCATGCGCTCCCTCTCCCAGAATCTTAAAAATAAAACGGAAAATTTTTAACAGAACAGGTCGCATCAGTCCGTATACAACCTTCTGCTTAAACGTGGTTTTGAAAATATACGAAGCGGGTAGGACCTCAATATTCCCCTTCCCAAAGACAACACGGAAAATATCGTAAAGACTCTCTCTCGTATAACCGATCTCGTGAGTAAAATCCATGTATCGTTCGTGGTTAGAAAAAATCCAATCCATATTGGGTACCTGGATTAACGCAATCCCATTATCTTTTAATGTATCATAAATTGTTTGCACAAACTCCCATTGTCGATCCTTCGTGATATGCTCCATAACGTCTTTGCAAATAATTACATCATATTCTCCTGCCGTCTTAGCAAACTCAAAAAAATCAATGCACGAAAATTGAATAGATCCGTCCACTGGGGTGGGGCAGGTGTCTTGCGCATAGCGGATATCATTTGGAGACATATCAATGCCAAATATATTGCTATCTGGCAAAAACTCGCCTACCGCTTTTGCCATAAAGCCTTTATTGCAGCCAATTTCTAGAATACTGGCACGCGAACTTCCTTGTATATGAGGATAATATCTCAATCGAAAAAGATCCCGTATAAAACTTCCTTGCCGTTCTAGCTCTTCCGCAGTTTGCACCAAACGCAAACTGTAAGTCTTAAAAATCTCTTCTTGTAGTTTCATCACACATCTCCTTCTTTCCAATCATACGAGTACAACTTTCCATACCCATTAGAAAATGATTTACATACAGTGTATCGTTGTACTCCACTGCCATAGTCACGTACCCACACCTCATCCTCCAAAATCTCTACCACACGATACACTTTCTCACCAAAGCCGCTGTGTTCCATAACAATAGCGTTCGGTGTCAGCACCAGGACTTTCGCAAAGGTTTGCTCACATGACATGGAGAAAAGTCCTGCCCGTCCCGGATGCCAGGGATTCTGCTCTGCACCATCTTTCTGTACGGTGAAATGTGCCGTCGTTGAGCGAAATTCATTGCGCCGCTCGGGCAGAGGTGTATAGAGATACGTACCGGGATCGACAATGATATCCTTCCCGTCAATCCGAAGGGTAATGGAGAGCTGGTCGTTATGCGCATGCCCACCATTCCCATTCTGACCAATCTCACCACAACGCACAGTCATGTAAAGATGGGGAGATTTGAAGATATATAGTCCCATCCCCTCATATGGATAGCAATGCAAAGCCGAAATCGGCTCTTTCGGCTTTGAGAAATGATACTCCTGCACATCGAGTCCTGTCACAGGCAATGTATCAACGAAATCTTTCACACACACAGAGTCATCGGATGACAGCATATTATCCGCAAGGCAAACTGCGGGTATTTTTTTTGCCAAAAATTGAAAGAACGCTGTTTCAAAGTTTATCGGTGCGTCAATATCACAACCACACAAAACGCGATATGCATCTTCCAGATGCTTATGGTTGAGTATATTCTCGTCATAGTATAAAACATCTTGCATTGCAGGAAAACCTTTGAGGTTTCCATATTTTGCAACTGCACCGTCTTCCGTCAGCACATCATAGACAGGATTCAGTTTCAAAAATCTGCCGCTGTCATTATCCCCGATCTGCGGGATCGTCCCATCTTCATGCAGGAGATCAGAGGTGAACCGCAGAGCCTTTGCCAGCCGCTCCCAAAACCATGTAGGAAAAACCTCATCACGATCTAGATCGAAAGATTGCTTCTCTAATGGCTTTAGCGAGGGTTGCACATGATGAAGAGAACACTTATAAATCTTCACTCGATTGCGTCGCGCCGGATCCATCTGCACAGCAAAAAGGGCACTATACAGCATCAGCTCCGTTGAGAGGCGATGATAGCTGGTCGCCCCCTCAAAATTACTACCATCCTCATGAAATTCGTGCGCCATCTCCGAGACAAGCTCCTGGAGAGCGAAAGCAAGCCATGCATCCGTCTCATCGGAGGGCGGCAGATGAAGTGCAGCAAACAGAAGCCCCGCGATATCTGAAAGATAGTGATTCGATCGCAGGTTTAGACTATACTCCAGATTGCGGATGATATGTCTCCCGTGATCGTATATAGATGCGGCAAGAACACGCTCAAAATCGTCATCAAATGAAGCCCCGAATGTTTTGAAAAGATCATAGGCAACAAGCCAGTTGGCTACGCGTATCCCCACATCCATCGTACAGCGCCAGTTTACACCGAACTGTGGCGGGTTCGTTGCAATAAAGTCCAGGATCTCATTACGGAACTCACGCACATACACGTCCCGCTCAGATGTCTCCGCAATGCGAAAAGCCCGTGCAAGCATCGGCAAATGCTGCATACGGGCAAGTTCCCACGGTACCTTCACATCAACACCCGGCAAATGTCCGTAGGCAATCTCCGTGTACCAAGTCTTAGCTGACCATGTGTATCCCGACTTATAGTCTATCTGCCAGAGGATCGGTTCATAGTCTTCATCCACCAACGCCCATACCTTTTCAGCATAGGAAAGATGAACCTGTGAAACCTCACTGGAAAGCCATCTTCCCTCATGGTCAGTCTTAATTTCTTCGTTCGGCGGGTACACATTCCCCTCAACCCCAAGAGCGGTCATACCATAACGAACCATGTACCAACCACTGCCGAGGAGATCAAATGTATGTGTTCGATAGAGATTTGCTAACGCAAGTACCTGAGTCGCATTTTCCTTAAATAAAAGGTCGTGAAAAGCGATTGGCACTTCAAGGCGTAAATCTTCACGCACAGTATAAGTCGATTGAACCTGCGCCCGCCATTGATTCAGTTTGCCCAAGGTTCTTCGGCGTATCATACGGGAGCCACGACGCAGAACCTCCCCTAGCGGCAGTGTTCGTATCTTATGGATATAGTCGCCCACCATTATCTCCTTTTCATGATCGTACGCAAACCATCCAACGTTTTCTTCACATGGGCATCCCACGAATATTTTGCGGAGACCTCTTTACGGGCTTCGACACCAAGAGCCGTGCGATAGCCCTCATCTTCTATCAAATGACGAATCCCCTCAGCAAGAGCGTCAACATCACCCGGTTCGACGAGATGTGCTGTTTTTCCATGCTCCAAGATATCGGCAATCTGATCCAGTCTTGAGGCGACAATCCCACGCTCCATCGCCATATACTCAAAGAGCTTGGTCGGGCTTCCAAAGAACCGTGTCCCATCCGGATTTTTGATATGCGGAGACACAAAGATGTCACAGGCATCCAGATAGCGCGGAGCTTCGTGCTGCTGAACCAATCCGGTAAGGATTACCATATCCTCTGCATCTCCCTCCCGCAGAATTGATTTCATTTCGCCCATCAGAACACCATCACCAACAAGAAGGAAGCGAACTTTATCCCTTAATTGAGGATAGTCATTCCTCAGCTTGACAATCGCCCGTCCAAGTTCCAGAATCCCGTGCCACTGTCCAAACGTACCGATAAATCCAACCACGCACTTGCCTGTCAATTCATATTGTGCCCGAATCTCATCTCCACCGCAATGCGGAGCGAACTTCTTGATATCCACACCATTCGGATTTACCAAAATGCGATGTTCCTCAACACCCGATGACAACAAAAAATCCTTGAGAACATCCGAAACGGTAACAATCATATATGCATGACGCAGGTTGTAGCGTTCTACCCATCGGATGAAGGGAAATTCAAAGATTCTTTGATAGATCGTCTTCAGGCATCTTTTTAGACCAACATTTTTTATGCTCCAATGTTCGGACTTCCACACCTCTGATGAGTTAAATTCCAAGATCAGCGGAACATGGTATTTTTGAGAAAGATAAGCCCCAACAAATGAGTACGCCGCATGACGGTGATAGATCGCATCAAAGGAGCGTACCTCGTTGCGCAGTGTAAAGAGAAACTGCATATTGGAACATAGTTCTTTCACGCCAACGGGGACAAATTTCCGCACCAAGGGACGAATGACGCGCATGGGTTCTTCGACTTCAACGAGCAAATCATTCGTAACAACCTGCAAGGCGACCAATTTCGCCAAGGCATTGATAACCCCTGCCGTGTGTCCGACAGAACCACCGGCTTTCAGATTCATTGCATAGAGTGTGCGCAAATAAAGGATTTTCATGTGATTTAGAATGCAACCTTCCCCAAAACACGTGTCTGCCACCGATTTTGTAGAACCTGACAGATAGAGATCTCTCGCTTGACATCATCGACAACTTCGGGCAGAACCGCATCAACCACCACCCTCGAAAAATCGGTAAAGACAAGATCCTCGATCTTTTTCAGTCCGGCTAAAAGTGTCCGATATTCCTCAATCAGCTTGCGGTTAATACCGATATCGCTGAATTTTTTCTCCCTTTTTTTATAATACCCTGTCAGGAAATTGAAACTGTGCAAAAAAAGTACAATAATGCTGTTATCAGGTGCTCTGTGGACAACATCTATAATTGTAGCGGCATCGGAGCCATAGCGAAAATCCAGTTTTTTGTATTGGGCCTTTCGCTCCTGTCCCAAAAACACTCGCTGCTCCCGGTATACGGTCACAGGAAACTCCCATACGGAATTGTAAAGCGATACCTTATTGATAAACGGATAATCCAGCCGGCACTCCTTCGCCTGATAGAAAAAGGAACTGTCCTGCGCAAAGCCCGTTGCTCGCAGCGCGGCGCACGTTCTCTCATCCGCACCATAACCACCGGCACGATGCGTCTTGACATCGAGACCCAAATGCTTAAACAGCCACTCCTTCCCCCATGTGAGAATTTCCATCTGCTTATCTTCGTCATACTCATACATATAGCGCCTTCCAAAGCGGCTTCCCGGGTGTGTATGGAGACCAACAAAATGCCCATCTGTTAAGATTTGCTCACATAGAGCAGCAAAGTTTTTCTCATGGCTAGGGTGATAGACATCCACAAAATGATTGACGACAGCTCCATATTCTGCTGCAATCGCATTGATAAGAGGAACGCCGACCTGCTCGCCGTCAATCCTGCCCAAAACAAAGAGAGCAAACGCCTCATCAAGATCTTGTGCCAGTTCTCCGACTTCGGTATCACACGATAATAGTATTTGTTTCATGACAACCAGCGGTTCCCTCAAAGTATCTTTTTATACAAGTCAAAGAGTATATTCTTCCATGAACAAAAGATACATATCCCCCCATAACACGTATGAATTTCTCCGCCAAAGCGATGCTTGAACCGTATAATCCCCTCTATTTTTGAGCCTTTCTCATAATGGGTAGGTCCTCCAGATAGATCATACAGAAACAATCCTTCCTTTTTCAGCAACTTCATAATTTCCCAATGAAGGAAGTTCGAGGCTCCTGTAATCTCCTTGCTTTTTGTAGCACCTTTCCAATAAACCGCCCTTTTCGGACTCATAACAATCGCCGCTGCCGACTGGATCTCACTATTATGCTGCACAAAAAAGAACCTGATATTTCCAGAATCATGCAGTGCCTGATAAGCCTCCAAAAAGGCATTCTTCTCTACATTTTTCCCTTGTGTCCGTTGGTATGTCGCTTGAGAAAGATGATAGTATCTTTCCACATCAGCAGGAGCTTTCCCCTCAAAAAATTGAACACCTTCCCGCTCTGCACGACGAATACTATTGCGATGTTTTGAGTGAATTCCCTTAAATATATCTTCCTCTGACTGTCTCAAATCAACAACATTCGCGTGATACTCATGGATCTCCAAAAATCCTTGCTGTTCTAACAATGTTCTATTGGAAAATCGCGAAAACGCCAGATCGTAGAAGACAAACTTAAACGGATGATATTGAGCACGTATCGCCTTTATTGCCAATTCAATACAACCAGAGTCCTCGTTTGTCGGCTCGGAAAAGGTCTGAAGAAAACAAAAATTACGCTTCCCGCGAATCGTAAGCAGCCATTGAAAAATCACCTTCCCATCTGCTTCGATTGAAACGAATATAGGGAAGCCATTTCCGTGCATCAATTTAGCATACGACACCAACTGTGTGGGATTGCCAGATGTTTCAAGAATATATTGATCCCATATCTCTTGCTCGACTTCATCAATCAGTCTTATACTACAGTGCATGATGTCTTAGTCCCCTCAATTTTTCCATATTCTCCATCGTAAGACTGTCCGTATCCAACAGGAGCAGATGCTCCTTTAAAAAGCGAACATTTTCTGTCATTTGAGCTTCCATATATGCTTGAAATACTGGCCACACGCGACGTGTTTTTATCCCAAGAGGACGCAGCTGTTCTTCCATTATCGGTATATCGTCCACAAAACAAAAATATACGGGAAATGTGCCTACACAAGAAACCGGTTGGAGAAGCTCAAAAATACGCTCGGCCTTCTCTTTCCTTGTCTGAAACAGGCGATCCTGCGTCAACAATATAGACTTCACACTCTCTTGTTGCCATGTGGTAATGCGCGTATCAAACAACGCATAGCAATGATCCTTACTGTAAAAATCAGGAAGAGGGTATAAACGCAATGTGCGACTTGCTTTTGAAATTAAGCGTTTGCATAGACTATACTGCAAGCCACATGTCAGTGTCATTGATCGATCTTTGGCAAGTGCCTTCATATAAGAGCATGCCATACTGTCTGTGACGGTTTCATGAAAAAGTTTTCTGTTCTTGAATTGAAATGCTTTTGCTTGCTCAAACAGCTTATTGCTACGGAAAACAACGGCCCCCCCTGCCGGAGTCGTAAAGGATTTTGAAAAAGAATATACCGTGACATCCCCCTGCGGATTCGTTCCCCAAGCATGACTGTTATCAAAGATGTGTACCACATTCCTTGCTGATGCAGTCTGCTGGACTTGTGATATATTTTGAGGCACAAAACCATAGTACGAATGAGAGATAATCGCGCCCGTTTTATCAGTGATTTTAGATTCTAAATCAACAATATCCATGCCAAGTCCGTCCGCCTCAACGTCGACAAAGACCGGTATCCCTCCTGCAAAACAAATTGCAGTCGGCACATTCGTAGCACAGGTAAACGCAGGGAGTAAGACCTCTCTTCCTCGAACACCAATGCTCATAAGCGCAAGATATAACGCTGTTCTCCCCCACGAACAAAAACACGTATTTTGATCGTATAGATCCTTATAGTGCATCTCGAACCGCTCCATCATAAGCTTTTTTATAGAGGTAATATGAATAGCTCATATCCAAAAGTGCAGCCAAGCAACCACCATAGCCACCAAGCCACATAATAAGAAGAAAATTGGATACAACATCCATAATGCCTATGCGAACAGCTATATTTCGCATGATTTTTGCATATCCATGCCCTGCCAGCCAAGTATTGTATAATCCATACGCGCCTTGAAAGCACATAACCACCGCCAAAATAAGAAGATAGTGGAATGCCTCCACATATCCGCCAGATAAATAGAGGACAAGAGTCAAGTAACCGGCGAACACCATAATCAGTGCAGAAGCCCCTAATGACTGCAGATTACGCTTGATGAAACGTAACGGAATGATCTCTGTCACTGCAAGCTGGCGAAACATCGCAATGGACAGTGCATTAGAAACCGTAAGAATCGGAGAAGCAAAGGACTGAGCCATTGTATAAAATCCGACCGTACGAGCATCAGCAAAGTAAGATATGAGCAATTTGTCAATATTGTAAGCTGCTGCGCCGGCAATTCGGCCCCAATAAATCGCCCAACCATATTCCTGATTATAAGCAAAGCAACGCTTCATATAAGAAAAGACACGATCAAAGCGAGGCTTCATCGAAAAATAGATATAGAAAAAGGCGAAGGCAAAAGCCACTCCCATGACATAAAAAACAGTCAACGGACGCACTTGATCCATAAAATAGAGCACTACGATAAGAACAATACTGATAAATCGCTGCAAAAAATTAAATCCTGAAAGTGCATATATTTTATTATTTCCTTTTAATACGAGTTCCATAAACGACGGGAGTATATATACAAAACTGAGAAAGCATATTTCCGACAGAAGATTTCCGATCTTATCATTGAATATATCGTCTATATAATAACTTAAAACAAAAATACATACTCCCATCAAGGAGCTAATAAGTAGAAAGAAACAGAAGAACGCCCCCAACCAATGGCGTTCTTCCTCTAGATCCTGATTATCCGCCAAGATCTTCGCTGCCGTCGAAAAAAAGCCAAACTCAAAAAAAATCCCGACAAAGCCCATGACAGCGACAGCAAAGCTATAGATGCCAAATTGATCAACGCCCATCTCTTTTGCCAAAAAGACGTTGATCAAAAAACCCATACCGAGCGAAAACATCTTCATGAGGGAATAGACGCCCGTCTGACGGGCAAGTCTGCTATGTCTTATTTGATTGATCTTTTCCCGTACACCATTAAAAGACATCACAATAAGTCCCGACATCCCCTTTTACAAACAGAATACAAATTAACGTTCAATATGCCCCACCCAGTTCCGCTGCGGATGAAAGTGCATATTAACGTCTCGGTAGTCCACAAAGTCACCATCCTGCACACATACCACCTGCAAATCATTTGGCTGGAAGGCAAACAACGGATATTTCTGTGCTTCACGATTGACTTTAAGTTTTTCCGGATCAAAGCCCATCTGATGCATTGAAACATAGTCAGCTGCAAATGGACCGCCTATTCCACAAGCAACATAGCCGGCTTCCTTCGGTGTGGGAGAGAGCGGACCATCCGCTTCACCAGCAATAACACCGTCCACGACACTGAAGTATTTTCTCTGTGGCGTGTCATGCAGATGACCATCCTGATCCGCAAAGAGAACAATTTGATTGAGGTCAAGACACATACGCCATGTTGTGTCATTTCCATGCCAATCCCCATGACCCAAAAGAAGATCCTGTCCCATAATCCGTCGATAGATCTTTTGCAGCATGGCAAAAGGTTGGTTTAGAACTTTATACAGATAGCGGCTTCCCATCGTATTGCGAACTAAAATATGGTCTCGTGCGATACGATCCCAACGATAACACAGATTTGCAAAGAAAGATAAATCCGGTGGGTACTCATCCCCTCCATGCTGGGCATTGCCAACGCGATAATGCGCCAGATAGTTTTTATCGCCGTTTGCTCCCACCATGTTTTTACAGTTGATTGTCACGCCTGTCTTTCGATGCGTTTTCAGTTTTGGCATACTGATGATGACATCTGCCTGCAGAACGGAGCCGGAGAGCAGATATTGATGCCCCTCCTGATGCTGCGCGACAATAAAGCTCCTGTCAAAATCCGAGCCGTAGAGCCTTTCGAGATGGTTCTCTGCTTCCAAAAAGCTTTTTTCACCAAGATCAACCAACACATAGCCGTTGGGGTCGCCCGGCAATTCTTCCCGAACACCGTCTCTCGTTCCATCAGGATAACAGTTTTTACGAAAATCCACCAGTGAAATCGAAATCCCCTGCTCCTGATACCATTCAACCAGTTTCCGAAGTCCATTCTGTGCAACGATCTCGTCAAAATGACCATTCGCCTGTGGCGCATCACCCACAATAATACTGCCAGTTCCCTTGAGTGCCAAAATAACATAGTCAAGCACGGGACGAATGACAGAAGCATGCGTTGTAACAGCGCGAACATCCGCCCCACTCCCGTTGAAGTGCAACACGAGATTCGGCTTGATCAGAACCTTATCCCCCGGAGAAATGAAGTCACCGAATGGATTCCATTCTACAGTATCTGCGTGCTCTGCATCCAGCCCCAAATTCTTGATACAGTCACGAACAAGCGCATACACGAGATTTTTTTCATCAATTTCTTGGGAAAAACGCCCTTTGAATTCTGCATATCGTTTTGACGGATGAAAAGGAGGCCTCTTAGGATACGAAAGCCCCACCTGGATATTTACAGAAACATCCTTTAACATATATCCTCCTAGAGTTTCAACCGCTGATCCAGATATTTGTATTTTCCTCTTGGTGTCAACGGAATGGAATCTACAAATTCCAAGCGCAACTCTACCTGATCCTTGAACTTTTCACTCAACTCAGCATAAATCTTCTTGGAGTCTTCCTCGGTATAATCTGATCGCGGGACAATCTTCAATATCACAACCCCTTTTTCGTCTTGATAGTATTGAATCCGTTTTGCATGATCAAAAATATCATTATGTGAATTGAGGGCAGTAATAGAAATCAAATTTCCATACTTTGTTATCAGCGAATCTCCTGTCCGTCCCTCCATACGTTCAATTATCCGTGACTCAACACCACACACACAGTGATGTCCTATATCCAAAAGGGCACGATCTCCTGTTTGATAGCGGATAAAAGGAACGGCTTCATTGATAAAACTGGTTCCTATAATCTCGCCAAATTCACCATCCTTGGCAGGCGTACCATCATCCTTAAGATACTCCAAATAGGAATGCTCCATGAACTCATGATAATGCCGTTCACGACACATTCCAATGACACCAACTTGCTCACAGTTCCCGTATTTATCATAAACAGGACAATTAAAAGCCCGTTCGATAATTTTTTTTTGTTCCGCCAATAACACTTCAGACGAGGTAGAAATCGCCTGTATGCTACGCAAACGATCTGGATTAAAGTTATTCTTCACCATATAGTTGGAAAGAATCGTGAGTGCCGACGGATAACCGCGCAAAATACGCGGAGAAAACTCCACAAGTTTTTCCAAATATGTGCCCATATTTTCTTCGAGCATATCATACGTTGACATAATCAGCTGGTTTTCTCCACGATTGTAAAAAAACCAACCATCTTTTACTACAGCACCGCGTAGAATTGCACAGGGCATCCCCATTTTATACCCCATATCTTTCCAATGGATCCACTCAAAAGCAAGACGTCTCCGATCCGTATCAGCTGTAATATAGAATCCCAGCGTCTTTCCTGTAGATCCACCCGTAGTGACATACTGTAACTGCTTTTTGGGTATCATGTCCGAAACCATATCCGCAAGATTATTTTGCACAATATCTTTTGTCAAGAGGGGGATCTTCCGTATATCCGAAAAATCTCTGATATTGTAGGGGTCAACACCGCACTCATCAAAAAGGTTGTGATAGTATCTTGTATGATCATAGGCATAAGAAACGATACGCTGCAATTCCCGCAACTGATACGCCAATCGCTGCTCATAAGGAAGGTATTGCAGCTCATTGTATTTCTTGTAAAGAGCATGATACTTACGCCCAATCCGAACCGATTGAGGTATGAAATGATAAATCTTACGAAGTCCGTCCTTCAGCGACATATAGACCTCCGTTATATCTGCTCTTCCACCGCAAAGGCAATCTGCATTGCCTGCACCTGCTGCCAAAGGGAAATCGGAGCTTCACTCCCCTCTTTGATTGCCTTACCAAATGCCTCAAGTTCCTCGAGCTGCCCCTTTTCGCTGCCCTTCGTCTCAATCGAGGCAAGCTTTACACCATATCCCTTCATCGACTTGTAGTCATTGAGCGTAATCATCTTCCCGTCAAAGAACACCTCCATCGTCTCCTTGGGAAATTCTTTGCTGCCCACAGCCGTATAGATGAGATTGGCTACAGAACCATCGTCGTAAGTGACCGTGGCAATAAAATTGTCTTTGGCACTATAATACGCCCCATTCGGCCGAATGGAGGACGCACTGACAGAAACAGCCTTTGTCCCCGTGAGGAAGTTGAATACATCATAGATATGGCACGCCTCTCCGATATTGCGACCTGCCCCCTCCTCAGTATGCACCCAATGATCAAGTGGAATGTAGCCTGCATTCATCGTATAGTGAATGATCATGGGATTCTGGCGTGCAGTCGTGTGCTTCGCGATCTCCTGCAGATAGTGTGAATGGCGGCGATTAAAGCCGGTCAAAAGAAGAGGAGCATCTCGATGCTCCTGATAAAACTGCTCAATCCTTGCCAGTTCCTCGGCATTGATTGCAAGAGGTTTTTCAACAAGGACATGTTTGCCCGCTTTGAGTGCTGCCAAGACCATATCGGCATGAAGGTTGTGGCGTGTTGCGATCAGTACCATGTCAACGGCATCATCCACAAGCGTTTTTTCATAATTCGTCGTCGCATAGTCGGCTCCAAACTGCTTTGCGACAGCTTCTGCATTCGTTCCCGTTCGGCTCATCACAGCACGCAATTGGTAGAGATCGCCGAGCTGTTTGATATTCGGCAGGTGCATTCCTTTGGCAAAGCCGCCCGCACCGATCAGTGCAATTTGTATCTTTTCCTTCTGCGTGGGATGTGCAGCAACGGTTACAACATCCGCTTCTTCCTGTTCCTCCTGAGGGTAGGAGAGAAGCACCATGAGAGGCTTCGGTGATGCCGTTTTCAGCGATTCGTATGCAGTGTCCGCTTCCTCCACGGGATAGATTTTCGACACCATATCCATCACGTGAAGTTTCTTTGCCGCCATGAGATTCAGCACTTCCTGCAGATTGCGGTTCTCTGTCCAGCGTACATAGCTGACGGGGTATTCCAGTCCCTTTTCCTCATAAATACTATCATAGCGCCCCGGTCCATAGGAAGTGGAGATGAAGAAATCAATCTCCTTCTCATAGAAGTCCGCACGGTTCAGATGGAGACCAACATCACCGACAAGAACAACGCGCCCCTTGCGGCGACACATCTTAAATGCGGTTGAAACAATGGCATCGGACTTTGCCGCTGCCGTAATGATAACACCGTCTGCACCGACTCCATCCGTCAGACGCGCCACCTGCTCGGCATCCGTCGTGCCATCCGGCTGAATGGCGTAATCCGCCCCATGCTTCAATGCCATCTCGATACGACTGGTATCCAAATCGCTGACAATCACCTTGCAGCCACTTGCTTTGAGCATTTGCACGGCAAACTGACCGATAACGCCAAGGCCGATCACAACGAAACATTCTCCAAGTGTCGTATGGGCACGGCGTACGCCCTGCATAGCAATCGAGCCGAGCGTAACCGTGCTTGCTTCCTCAAAAGAAACGGCTTCAGGAATCTTCACGAGCAAGTTGCGTGGTACATTGATAATTTCTGCATGATGTGCGCACTGCGCACCCGCACAAGCAACACGTTCACCAACCTTCACGTCACGCACATTTGCACCAACGCCAATCACGACACCTGCCGCCGAGTACCCGACAAGTGCTCCCGTTTCGAGTTTCCCTTTGACAAGTTCACGTGTCTGTGCGACACCTTTTTCGGCGACCATGTCAAGGACTTTCTTGACCTTGTCACGTTCCTTGAGGGCACGCTTCCAGAGGGGTACAGAACTTGCACGCACACCGCTCATCTCGGTACCGATGGAGATACACGAATTTGCTACTCGTACCAAAATCTTGTCAGGCTCTACCTGCGGAGCAGGAATATTCTCTGCAACAGCGCATCCACGTTTAATCAGTACCTGCTTCATGCAAAAATCCCCCGTGTATCGATGACCGTTTTCCCATTAAGAAGACTCCGATCCACCGCCTTAAACTCCTTGTGATCGACGAGCAGCAGAACAATATTCGCATCCCGCATGGCTTCCTCTACCGATACAAGGCGTACATTTTTTTTATCTGCAAGACAAGCAGGAAGTGTATGGATATTCGGCTCGACAACGAGCAGCTCATCAAGCATCCCTGCTGCAAGCTCCTCCGCAATCCGCAATGACGGACTCTCGCGCAGATCATCAATATCCGGCTTAAACGCAAGACCGAGGCACGCAACCTTCGGATTCTCCGTCATACGAACAGCTTCATATACCTTCTCCATAACGACGTGCGGTTTGCTGTCATTGACCTCACGTGCAACACGGATGAGACGAGCCTCGTGCGGCGCCGAGTCCACAATAAACCACGGATCAACGGCGATGCAGTGTCCACCGACACCAGGTCCGGGCTGAAGAATGTTGACACGCGGATGGCGATTGGCGAGACGAATCAGCTCCCATACATCAATGCCGAGTTTATCGCAGATGATCGAGAGCTCATTGGCGAAGGCAATGTTCACATCACGGAACGAGTTCTCCGTGAGTTTTGCCATCTCCGCTGTACGTGCATCCGTCGAGAGGAGCGCACCTGTGACAAAATGACCATAGAACTCAACTGTTTTCTTTGTCGACTCCGCATCGATTCCACCGATAATGCGATCATTGTGCGGCAGTTCCTCGACGATCTTACCGGGCAGAACGCGTTCCGGACAATGGGCAAAGTAAATAGACTTCCCTACAAGATCCACTCGCTCATCATAGAGCCAGTCGCGCACCTTCTCTGTCGTTCCGACAGGACTGGTCGACTCAAGGATAATCAGATTTCCCTCTTTGACATATGGAGCAATCTCCCGTGTCGCCGATTCTACAAAAGACAAATCTGGTTTCTTATCCCCCTTAAATGGAGTTGGAACCGCAAGAATAAATACATCCGCTTCATACGGCTTTACATCCGCATGAAGATTTCCAGAAGAAACAGCTTTCTTCACATACGCAGCAAGTCCCGGCTCGACAATATGAATCTCCCCGCGATTCACCGTCTCCACGACACGCTCCACGGGATCCATCCCGTAAACCTTAAAGCCACTATTCGCAATCAGCATCGCCGTTGGAAGGCCAATGTAGCCGAGTCCTACAACACATACATCCCGCATTTATTGTGCCTCTTCCTCTATTTTCTCGTCAAATAAAGCTTCAAACTGATCCACCACACGACGAATATCATATTGCTCCAAATCAACATGATATCGCTCGCTATAATCGCCTTTGAGAAACGCTTGGAAAACGTCCTCTCGAAACGTCTGATGATTAAAACTTAAAATTGGTCTTCGACTCATCGCATAGTCAATCAATTTACTTGGCCGCTGATTTGAATTTTCGTTATCAAAATTAATAACAAAGTCCATCGTTGCCATTTCACGAATGAGATGCTCCCGCTCAACAGGTGCTCTAATAAAAAGTTTTTCCCCTAATTTCTTTCTGTACGACAGCAAGACTCGATTTGTAAAGGAGTCATCCAATGCATATACAATAAAGTAAAAAGGCTCTTGTAACTTACATAAAAAATCAAAAAAGAAGCTAGGATCCCGTATTTTTTCATAAAAGACCCCCGCATAACAAAAATGAGGAATCGTATTGGGACAATATATGTCATCCTCCATATTCATCAGCTTAAATCCTTGCGGCACAATCCTCAAGCGCTCACCTAAATCACAATGCCGATAACCGACCATTGCCTCCCGCATAGGAATCGTAATCCAATCAAACTTCTGCAAGATAATTTTTTCTATATATTTAAAGTACGGTGCTTTTATGATACCGGGATTATAGTATAGAGGATCTCCACAGTCAGCTATTTTACAGCGAATCTGTTTATTGTGCAACGAATACAATGCAGATGCAACTAATAGGCAAAATGGATAACTAATCGCAAAAAGAAGATCATATGTTTGGATGCTGACTCTTTTTTCCAGTTCCCTATATAAACGCACAGCATAAATTACATCTCTTGGTCCGCCCCCTAAAAAATAATACGAAACTCTCCTTACGATATTCATACAAACTGTCTGCCAAGTTTGATTTTTTCTAGCATTTAATGGCATCGTTTTTTGTTTAAGCAGCTGTGACATAGGAATACGATAGACATGCAGTTTATCGGTAGTAAAATCACAATCAAATACAGCCTCCTCCGGACAGAAAAAGTCAACCTCATACCCTCGGTTCGTCAACTCACGGAGGAGTTCTGTGGTACGAAAAGCCCTAGGACTCTTTGCCGGAAAGAACCAACGCGACAACAAAAGTATTTTCACGTCTTTCAGTTCTCCTTATCTTTGTTATGATCAAGCGAATTTGTAATATATGCATCTTTTAAACTTAATTTTTCAGTTCTTCGCCATACTCTAATTTTCTTCCTCGGATATTCCAGACAGTGTGTTCCGGTAAATATCCTCTAATCGAAGCACATACGCATGCTCATCATAGCCCTGTTCCCAATAGTTTTGATACGCTTTTTTACTAAGCTGAGAAACAAAACCGTCATCTTTTAGTTTTTCTATTTGCGAGCAAAGAGAATCCAAAGATCCACTTTTGAACAAAAGCCCTGTTTCATACTCCAATATCTCATCACGAGCGGCACAAGAATCAGAGACTATTGCAGGAATCCCATGTGATAATGCTTCCAACACCGTTAGAGGTTGTCCTTCATACAATTTCGACGGAAACACCAACGCCCGTGCACGCGAAAAATACACCTCCATATCTTCATGTGAAAGCCATCCCGGAAACTCAGCATAGGGACAAATATCGCGAAGTTCAGTTTCACACTCTCCCGCTCCAATAAAAATAGCAGGAATCGAAAGTTTAGCCACTGCATATGCAAAGAGACTTGCCGCTTTTTCGGGAGCGAAACGACCAATAAAAATAAATGCCTGATTCTTCTCTGCTCGAACGCGTACTGCGCGCTTCACATCAATAAGGTTCGGCAAAAAAGACAACCGCAGCCCTTTGGGGATGTATGGTTCAAGTACGCGGCGACTAAACACAGAGATATAAACCATGGTATCAACATCACTCGGCAAACCACCAAAATGATATTGAACGAGCTGCCTTAACACGCGCCAGAACTTATGCAACCATGAACGCCTGTCACAGTGGTGCAACACACACGATATTCCCATTGCCTTCCGCGAGCAAATCTCCTCCCTCTGATAATCATAAAAACCGAGATTCGGGCAAGCGATTCCATAATCATGAATATGATAGACAATGCAAAATCTCCTGCGTTTTGCAGCAGAGATAATACTTGAGGATATACTCTTTGAAAGCGCATGAATATGAATTACAGTATCGCGTGGTGAGTAATCCGACAAAAGAGAGGAAAAGGCCTTCGCCGCATAAAAATTCCATACACCTTGAAAGACAGCACGCAATCGATTCGAATCACGAAGAATATCTTTTTGATTGAGGCAAACAACTGAAAGATTTTGCTCATTCTGCAATTCCTGCCCAATCGGACCAACAGCAGCAAAAAAGATCACACGATGCCCCTGCCTCGCAAGAAGTTTTGCTGCAGTGACAGCGACCTGACCCGCACCGCCGTTTACATAAGCGAAATCATTGACAATGACTACGTTCAACATATCACTTCCAAAATTTTCCACTTTGATCTAGCTTGCCTAAAGGATTTAATTGTCCTGCTCCCAATACTTAGGAAACATACTCAACTTTCTCTTCCACATGTTCGGAAACTGTCGCTCTTTCAGTCCTAGACAGTACCCTAGATACTTTAGTCCATCACGCAGAGGAATTTCCCAAAGCCTCATAGGACTATGACGGATAACATATCGAATTTCTTCGATAACAAAACGTTTTCCTTCTCCCTCCGCCTTGCCAAACTCACGTTGAATCCATGCCTCACGTGCATGGAATACACCGATATCAAAATAGCGACTGAATTCCTGCGCTATGGTATAGTCATGCGAATGATATACGACAGCTTGCGCAACATACGCCACTCGCCACTGATGAAGCAGCATCTTTGCTGCAACATACATATCTTCACTCAGAATCGTATCGGTAGGAAACCCTCGAACCTCCTGCATGGCTTCTTTCCGATAAGCGGCAAACGAATTCGAGAGAAATGCTGTTTTAATCCCCCTTTTTTTACGATCCTCAAGACTGTAGACATAACTCTCCGAAGGATAGTTAAAAGCACGGGCGATCTTCCCAAACACACCTGATTGCTCATGGGCAATTTGCCGCCCGTAGGCACAGCCAACAAACTTATCATCAAAAGCAGCAACTAAATTTTCTATCGCATACGCATCCGCAGGGATTGCATCCTGTGTAAGGAACACATATACATTTGCCTCAGGGCACAGCTCTATTCCCCATTGACGCGTACCACCATGATTGAAATCCCTACTGTCAATCGTCCGAACTTGTACGTTCATTCCCTTGATCTCATCCACGTACGGGATTCCCTTCCCCGAATCGATCAGTAGCACAGGCAAATTGGGAAAGGATTGTTGTTTTATCATTTGGAGAAGACAGAGAAATTTATCATCGGGGCGATAAAGCGGTATGATGATTTGTACCTTCAATTAGTATGCACCTTTTCCCGTAAATACAGTCTTTACCGTCTTAAACAAGTATACCAGATCAATCCAAACCGACCAGTTGCGCACATACCACGTATCCATAGCAACACGCTCCTCATAGGTCGTATCGCTGCGTCCGTTCACCTGCCACATACCCGTAATGCCGGGAGGAACCATATAGTACTCGCGGATATTGTCCCCATAGCGTTCGATCTCTTTCGTAATAATCGGACGCGGACCGACAAGACTCATATCGCCCATCAGGACATTCCATAGCTGCGGCAGTTCATCAAGACTCGTTTTACGCAGGAATGCTCCCAACTTGGTAACACGAGGGTCATTCGTAAGTTTAAAGGACTCTTCCCATTCTTTTCTTGCTTCTGGATTCTTTGCAAGGTATTCCTCAAGGAGTTCCTGTGCATTCGGTATCATCGACTGAAACTTATAGCATGGGAACATCTTTCCGTTGCGCCCAACACGCTGATGTGCGAAAATAACGCGCCCTTTATTATCAAGCCCCACGAGAACAGCCAACACGAGAAGGATCGGAAAAATCAAAAGACCACCGACAATCGTTGCAACGAGATCAAAAATACGCTTTGCCAGACGGTTCCTGCGCCGTGCAAGATTGTTTCGTATGCTGAGCATAAAGACTCTCTCTGTATAAAACGGCTCAACGCCAACATGCGCAAGCGGCAACATCATAAGGTCAGGTACAAAGAGAATATCACGAACGAGCGGCTGGATTGCAGAGACAAGCTTCTCCAAACGTTTGCTATCCATCCCCGGTGCCGTTATAATAACCGTTTTGATCCCGGAATCCCGAACAATTGTCTCGGCATCACTCACACTCCCCAGAAGCAAAAATCTCTTCGGAAGGATCTCCGAGGCTGGCTTATCATCCAGAATACCAACGACCTTGTAGCGGTATCCGAGGTCTCCGTCAAAGAATTCAAGGACAAGTTCTGCCGTCTTCCCGGCACCGATCAGGATAACAGGTTTTGTCAAGGTCTGCGTTGTTTTCAGGAGTTTCAACAAAATGTAGCGCGCGGTATAGATGCTCAACAGTACAAGCACACCGAACAGGATGACGTAGAGGCGTGAGGCGAGCAGCCCCGCCTGCATAAAGTAAAGTACCAGAATACACGCAATCATGGAGTAGAGTACAGCATAGAATATCTTGCGTACTGTCTCCAGGATCGGCTGCATCCTCGTATAGGTCTGCATTCCCCATAGGAATGCGATAAATACAAATGGGATCCAAAAAACAAGGTAGAAGACAGGTACATGAAAAGTACGCCCGGCGATCATCCCATAGATTCCATGCAGCTCAAATGCCATTTTCTCCGCAAACAGAATGGCGAAATAATCAAAGATCATAAAAAGGAGAGGTGCACATATTCTTCGAATGTTACCCGAGATTTTATTTCCCGTATACATGAATATGCACACCTCCCATTATAGTAGAATATAGAGAAGTGATCAGCGAGTATCTCCCCCACCAACCTTATCCTTATAGCACAGTGTTATTGAGCTTCAGGATTTAGATAATATCGTCGTCGCCTTATGATACAAAAGGCTCTTCTTTATTCTCTGCAACAATGAAAAAGCCTTGCATATTATTCTCCCATTATAGAAAAATCAGCCCTATCCCAATAAGCCCTATCATTTCGCTCAAATAAAATCACATCTATGACACATATTTCAAGGGATAGGTCGTCCACATACAAGGCATCGCCCCGATGAAGTGGAAAGACTCTCTAATAAAACATCTTCTTTTGGACCTAACATATACAAGTACTCAAGTTCTTCCAATAACTTATTAGAATCTAGCTCCTCTTCGTTGTTATATTTCAGAATTTTCTCAGTTTATTTAATTCTGGCGTCAGCATAGTCTGTCTCCTTATATTTTATATACCTATCAGCAAGCAAAATGGAACACTTTCATACTATCGGAGTGTATATTTTTTGTCAAGTACAACCTATATATGCTATCTGTTATAAGTAGAGCACCTTTCCTTGATGATGTTCTCATTTTAGCCCCCCTGCTCCATATAAAGTTTATAGTACGCACCTCTTTGCCCCATCAGCTCCTCATGGCTGCCCACTGGTGTGGTAAACTAAAGAGCCGCTTTGCCACCGGCGGCAAGGCGGACAAAAAGAACGCATGTGAGGTCAACCGTGTCATGATTCGTGCGCTCCAAGGGCTTCCCGTAAAAACCATCACACCGGATCGCGGGAAGGAGTTTGCCCGTCACGCAGAGGTAACATCCGTCCTACAGGCACCATTCTACTTCCCTGAGCCACATCAGCCTTGGCAGAGGGGAACCAACGAGAACACGAACGGCTTGCTGCGAGAATATTTCCCGAAAGGACAGGATCTTACGGATATTTCGGAAGATCACATCCAAGAGGTTTTTGATGAGCTGAACAAGCGTCCACGTAAATGCCTCGGGTATCGTACTCCCTATGAAGTTTTCTATAAGAAAAAGTTGCACTTGACTTGACAATTCGCCAAATTGTGATAGCTTTCTGCTATAATATATCATCATACTATCGGGAGATTATTAGATGGAACAGGCATATAAAATTGACAGATTAAATATGGTTACTTATAGAGGGCAAAAAAAGAAGATAGTAAAATCACTTCGATGCCGTTATATGGCTAAAAGTCAAGTGATAAACTGTAATGCTCAATCGCAATCCTTTACCTTTGTGAATTTCAGAGGTTCACATTTCAAAAAGGTCAACTTCAAAAACGCAGTATTCTACGGATGTGACTTTTGGGGAGCCACTTTTAATAGCTGTAATTTTCAAAATACCAAATTTCAAGACTGTATTTTTATGGCAAGTAAACTTAAAGATTGTGATTTTACTGGAGCAGAATTTTCTTATTCTGTAATAGTAAACACAAATCTTTCTAATTGCGACAACATCAATACTTCATCAGGAGTGGAATTATACAGCACATACCCTATGTGCGATTTAACCCAAGAACTACAAACTGCGCTTGAAACTCTCAAGGGAAACAGAAATCTAAGAAAAAATAAGCTACTATTCGTATCAGATACAAAGTACAACCATCTAAATTTATACCTGTTACAAAAACGATATCGTGGTAAATTACCCGAACTTCTTCTTGAATTAAACAACAAATCTACCGCTAATATTACCACCTACAAAAAGTTGGAACGAGTGTTGAATAAGCTGTTGCGGTCTGTTATAATATAAAAGTCCCGCCCCACACAATCGAGAGGTTGTGTTGTTAATGAGACTTAGTGATAAGTGATCGGGGACTGTAACATGATAGCTAACATTCGAGGAGGGATGTCTATGATTTCTGAATGGAGTACCATTATCGGCTTTTGTAGTATGATGATTGCAAAACTTTTAGGTCTGGCCCCTCTCGATTGTTTGGGGTAGTTATAATCATGACCACCCGTCAAACGGGTGGTTTGCACGCCCCTATAAGGGGATAATAC
>ERZ773055.413-NODE-413-length-26744-cov-22.677170_pt1 | contig 26744 bp, 19 predicted proteins | sample MGYA00580515_ERZ773055 | MGnify/ENA primary metagenome ERZ773055 (study PRJEB29015, sample SAMEA2737993) | human oral metagenome | biome: human oral; feature: human-associated habitat; material: dental | place: China | collected 2064 ...
GCCAGTCGACGCGTCAGCTCCGCCGCACGAACCGCAAGGTGTCCGAGTACGGACTTCAGCTCAAGGAAAAGCAGAAGGCGAAGTTCATCTACGGTGTTCTCGAGCGTCAGTTCCGCGGCTACTATGAGAAGGCAAAGAAGATGTCCGGCGTCACCGGTGAAAACCTCCTCTGCCTCCTCGAGCGCCGCATGGACAACGTCGTGTTCCGCCTCGGCCTCGCTAACACGCGCCGTCAGGCACGTCAGCTCGTCCGCCACGGACACTTCACGGTGAACGGCAAGCGCGTCGACATCCCCTCCGCACTCGTCCATGAGGGCGATGTGATCGAGGTCGCCGAAAAGAGTCGCTCCGGCGCGTTCTTCAAGGAGCTTAAGGAGAGCAGCAATGCACTCTCCGCACCCGCATGGCTCACTGCCGATCAGGCAAACCTGACGGGCACGGTGACACGTTTCCCCCATCGTGAGGAGATTGACGTTCCGGTCAACGAACAGGCCATCGTCGAACTTTACTCCAAATAATGAATGTGAATGTGTCTGCATTACGCGTTTATTATGGAGGAGGCACATAGATGACAGATATCGAGAAACCGAAAATCGAGATCGCAGAGATCAGCGAGGACGGACGTTACGGCCGCTTCATCTGCGAGCCGCTCGAGCCAGGCTACGGCACGACGTTCGGCAACAGTCTGCGGCGGATGCTGCTCTCGTCCTTGGACGGAGCGGCGGTCACCTCCATCCAAATCGACGGCGTTCTGCACGAGTTCTCCACCATTCCCGGTGTACGGGATGATGTGACGAGCATCGTGCTGGCACTCAAGCAGCTCTGCATCCGCATGCAGGACAGCGAGCCGCGCACGATCCGCATCGAGGCGGCCGGCGCGCGCGAAGTCACCGCCGCCGACATCGAGTGCGGCAGCGACATTGAGATCCTCAACCCCGAACTGCATATTGCAACGATGGGGGAGACGGGGAAACTCAAGATCGAGATGACCGTTGAGCGCGGCCGCGGCTACGTTCCGGCGGATCGGAACAAGAAACCGGATGACGTCATCGGCGTCATCCCCATCGACTCCATCTTCTCACCTGTGCAGCGTGTCAACTACACGGTAGAGGACACGCGTGTCGGCAACGTCACGGACTATGACCGTCTCATCCTCGACGTATGGACGAATGGCTCCATCCGTCCTGAGGAAGCGGTGAGCAAGGCGGCGGCGATCCTCGTCATGCACCTGCGTCTGTTCCAGAACATGGACGGCAGCGTGGTCGAGGAGGAGGAGGAAGTTCCGAACTTCCCGCCCGAGGAGGTCGACGACAGCGCGAAGGTGCTCGAGATGACCATCGATGATCTGGATCTTTCCGTTCGTTCCTTCAACTGCCTCAAGCGCGCCGGCATCAATACGGTTGCCGATCTCGCGCAGAAGACCGAGGACGATATGATGAAGGTGCGCAACCTGGGACGCAAATCTCTGGATGAAGTGAAGAAAAAACTTGAGGAGCTTGGACTCTCCTTGAGACAGGACAACGAATAACGATAGGAGTGGGAAACACATGAGAAAGCTCGGACGCAATTCCGCGGCCCGCAAGGCTCTCTTCAGGAGCATCCTCACATCCTTCTTCAAGCATGGACGCATTGAGACGACCGAGGCAAAGGCAAAGGAGCTGCGCTCCCTCGCCGACGGCCTCATCACGCTCGCTAAGCGCGGCGATCTCAGTGCGCGTCGTCAGGCTCTTGCGGCTCTGGCGGAAGAGGATGTCGTGCGCAAGCTCTTCGGCGAAATCGCAGAGAAGTACACGGACAAGAAGAGCGGTTACACCCGCATCTTGAAGCTCGGTCCCCGTCGCGGCGATGCCGCTCCGATGGCCATCATCGAGCTCGTCTAATTTAATGAAAAAGACCGCCTGCGGGCGGTTTTTTTGTATGCTCTGGGAGTTAACGATAAATTTATTTGAAAAAAGATTGGGAAGCTGGTAGAATAATAGGACCTACCTACAGTTTTGTGTGCGCAGACTGCCATGCAGTCCGCTGCACTGACGTATCTCCATGGAGCGGATGAGGAGGAAATGGCCTTGAAGACAAAGGGAACTCTGGCAGGGCGTATTGCGTGTGCTCTCGCACTCAGTGCGGCGATTGGACTATTTGCTGCGCCCGTGTCGGCGGAGACGGTAAAGCTCAGCCTTGCGGATAGCGTGCAGATGGCGCTCGCGAACAACCGCACGATCAAGCAGTCGCTCGCGGATGTGGACGCTGCGCATGAGCAGCTGCATGCGGCAAACCGCAGTGCAGGGCCCCTGCTTACGTGGGACTGGACGGCATCTCGCGTCGGCGGCAAGGTGAAGGAGCTCAACCCCACTCCCTACAAGGATACATACGAAAATAAGGCGACTCTTTCGATGGCACTTTTTGATCCGACGATCAATGCCCAGCGCAAGGAGGCACGCTACGGGCTGAACGCGGCGGATCTTACGCTGGAGCAGACGAAGCAGACCATTCGCCTGACGGCAACGACGGATTATTTCAACATTCTGCAGGCGCGCAATATGGTACAGGTGCGCGAGGAGACGGTAGCGACGCTCGCGAAGCATCTCGATGATGTGAATGCGCAGTTCCGCGCGGGCACGGTGGCACGTGCGGACGTGCTCGCCTCCGAGGTGGAGCTCGCGAATGCGCAGCAGGCGTTGACCTCGGCGAAGAACGACTATGCCGTCGCCGTCGCAACGCTGAACAACGTGATCGGCCTGCCGACGGATACGACGCTGGAGACGAGCGACGAGATGCGCTATACGGTGTATGATCTCGCTTTGTCGGACTGCACGGACTACGGCCTCGTTTACCGTGCGGATGCGGCGGCGGCACACTATACGGTCAAGCAGGCAGAGGCGGCGGTTGAGCAGGCGTCGGCGGCGAACCTTCCGACGCTGAATGCAGCTGCGACGCGCTCGATTGCGGGCGAGCACGCCTTTAAGAACAGCATGCGGGACAAGGATATGTGGACCCTCGGCCTGAGTGCGACGTGGCGCATCTTTGACAACGAGGCGACGATGGCGCAGATCCGCGAGGCGAAGGCAAAACTGCGCAAAGCCGAGGAAGCTCTGGCGGCAACGAATGAGCGCATCCGCCTCGATGTGCATACGGCGTACCTCAATCTGCGCGCCGCCGAACAGAATATCGACACGACAGAAAAGGCGGTCAAGCAGGCGGAGGAGGACTACAACATCGCCCGCGTGCGCTACAATGCGGGCGTCGGGACGAACCTTGAAGTCATGCGCGCCTCGGACAATCTGACGACGGCGCGCACGAATTACGCGACGGCACTCTACAACTACAATACGAGCAAGGCGGCGCTCGACAATGCCATGGGCGTGCCTGTCGATCTCGATGCAATGCAGTATCGTCGTGTGATCGATCATGGCAAGCGCGCCCGTGCCGCCCGTGAGGCAGCCGTGCTCCATGAGGATGCCGTGCTCGAGACCCCGAAGGGGGCGCAGGTACGTCCCGCGGAGCCGGCACCGACGGCGGAGGAGGCAGCTGCCTCCATCGAGCGCGTCCGTGCGGCCAATGCAGCCTACGAGATGACGATGGCAAAATGAGACGGCGGACATCTGCGGATGTCCGTTTAGGGGAGTTCTATGAGACAGAGGACATGGGTCTGCGCGATTGCGCTGGCGGCAGTGCTCCTCTGCGCGGCGGTCGCTGTCCATATTGTGCGGGCAGAGGCCTTTATGGCAGAGGTCGGACGGGCGGCGGGGCGCATCGCGTCGCAGCAGCTTGGGACGGATGTGCAGATCGGCGCGGTGGAGATACGTTCTCTGCATGAACTCGCCATTGATGATATTGTGATTTACGATAAGCAGACGGAGGAAGTCCTCCGCGCCGACAGGGCGCGGGTGACGCTTCGTCTGTTTTCTCTGCTTTCATCCCCGGCGACCTCGGTGGATGAGATCCTGCTGACGGGGGTGCATGCGCATCTCGTGCAGCGGGAGGACGGCTCGTGGAACTATGCCGATCTCGTCTCGGACGATGCGGAGCCGAGTGCCTTTGTCGGGCGCATCCGCATCGCAGACGGTACGGCGGACGCCGCTGTGGCAGGGCGCAGCTATGAACTGACCGATCTGAGCGGTGCGGTGGACATCGACCGCGGTGCATTCTCCTATGATGCCTCGGCACAGTTCATGGGGATTCCCCTGCGCGTACGCGGAGAGAAAACGAGCGATGTGCAGGATGTGCAGCTCACGGCAGATGATGCAGATCTGACGCCGCTCCTCTCCCTCCTGCCCGCGGGGACACTGCCCGAGCGCGTGCAGATCCGTGCACTGCACGCTGACCGCGTGCGCGCGGGGCTGCGTCTCGTGGACGGGGCGCGCACGATGGAGGGGCGGATCGAGGGGGTTCGGGCGGATGCCGATCTCTACGGCACGCAGACGACGCTGACGAGTGCGGCTCTGCGCTTTGACGAGCGCGCTATCTTCGTGGCGGCAACGGCGACGGCGGCGGAGCAGACGGCGCGCGTCGACGGTACGGTGCGCCTCGATACGGATGCGCCCTATCTCGATCTGCGCGTGCGTGCGGAGCGCTTTGCCCCCGCGGCGGTCTATGCCGAGAGCCCCTATACGGGAACTGTCTCTGCCGATGTCCGCGTGACGGGGACGATGGATGCTCCGACGGTCGATGGGCACGTGTCGGCAGAGGGCGGGACGGTCAGCGATATCGATGTCACCCGCGCCGATGCCGATGTCGCATACGCGGACGGAATACTCTCGTTCCAAAATCTTGCAGCGGAGGCGTTCGGCGGGAATATCGCGGGTGAGGGCACGCTTTCGGCGGCAGATCTCTCCTATGCGGCACATCTGAAAATCGAGGGCCTTCCCCTTGACCACCTGCGGACGGACGCACAGCTGCCGCTCCCTGCGGATCTCAGCGGCATACTCTCTGCCGATCTCGGCATCGAGGGACAGGGAACGGAGCGCACGGGGCTTGCCGTTTACGGCAGCGCAGAGGTGCTGGATGGGATGTACCGCGCCGTGCCGATTGAGCGCGCGAATGCATCCTTTTCCCTGCGCGGTCAGGATTTGACGATTGATTTTCTCAGCCTAAACCTTCCCCATGGAACGGATCTTGGCGTCGAGGGGACGATCCGCGGCGGGTCGGCGCTCGATCTCCGCTTTTACGGCGGACATGTCGATCTCTCCCTGCTAAACCGCCTCGATGATCGGCTGAGCTTTGCAGGACTCGCGGACATCAGCGGCGAGGTGCACGGCGATATCGCGGATCCACACGTGGAGATGAAGGTGTCGGCGACGCGCGGACAGCTGATGTATCAGCCCTTTGACAGCCTGATCTTCCGCGCGGAGGGCTCGCTCTCGGGCATCGGCATCCATGATTTTTCGATGGAGCGGAATGGGCGCGAGGTCTGGCTCGTCAATGGCACGATCGGTTTTACCGGAGAACGGCGCATCAATGTGCAGATCGACACGATGGGGGCGCGCATGGAGGATGTCGCGGCGCTCGTCGCGCCCGACCAGCCGATCACGGGCAACATCGACAACATCATCAAATTCACGGGGACGCTCGACAATCCCCACGCCGTCGGCTACGTGCATTTCTATCGCGGCAGCTACGCGGGTGCATTGCTCTCGGGCATGGACGGCGACTACTTCCTCGATGACGGCGTCATTCGCCTGCAGGTCTTTCACATCTACTCCCCGATGGTGGACATGGTGCTGAACGGCACAATCAGTACGCAGGGAGTGCTCAATCTCGACGCTGAGGTGCGCGATCTGAACTTCAAACGGTTTGCGCATAAATTCCCCTATCCTGTCGCAGGGCACGGTGTGTTCCACGGACAGGTCGGCGGGACGATTTCGTATCCCATCTTCCGCGGCGATCTGAAGGCGGACGAGGTGACGATGAACGGCGTGACGCTGACGAAGGTACACAGCCTCGTCTACTACGAGAACGGCATCGTCACGCTCGATCGCACGGGCTTCCATCAAGGGGAGAAAGGGAAGGTGTCGGCGCGCCTGCACTACGACACGCACTCGGATGTGCTGCGCGGCACCATGGATGTGGAGAATTTCGATGTCGGGGCACTCCTCGCGCTGGGCAATCAGAAGGAGGATCGCGTCGGCGGGTCAATCACGAGCCATATCTGGGTCGGCGGGACGCGGGATAATCCGTCCCTCGGCGTAACGGGGGAGATCGCCGCAGGTACGGTCGCAGGCTATCCTGTCACCGATGCGTCGCTGGATGTCTCCCTCTCCAACCATGTGCTGACGATTGACCGTCTCACGGGAAAGCAGGGGGACGGCTCGTTCTCCGCATCGGGGACGGTGGATTTTAACGGCATGATGGATGTCGATGCCACGGCGAACGATATTGCCCTCGGGATCTTTACGGGGCTGGCGGGTATTGATGAACCCGTGTCGGGCACGGCGTCTGTCACGGCGCACGTCGGTGGGACGGCGCAAAGTCCCGTCGCCGATGTGTCGCTCTCGGCGAAAAACGGGGGCGTGCGCGGCGGGACGTTCGATGCGCTGGCAGGCGAGATTCAGGTGCGCGGGAGCGTTGTCCGCGTCAATCAGCTGACGGTGCATAAGTACATTGGCGGCGTGGACTATACGGTAAGTGTGCATGGGACGCTCCCCCTGCACGCGCTCACGGCGGATGCGGATGAGATGCTCAGTGCCGCCGAACAGATCGATCTCACGCTGTCCCTCGACCACGCCGATCTCTCCCTGCTCCCCGTGTTCTCACGGGAGATCGAGTGGGCACTCGGCCGTACCGAGGGTGAGCTGACCATCCGCGGCTCGCTTGCCGCACCGCGCATCAACGGCTCACTGCGTATCAGGGACGGCGCGGTGAAGCTCAAGGCGATTGAGACACCGATTACGGAGATCGAGGTGCAGGTCGATGCGCTCGGCGATTCGATCGCCATACGCGAGTGCACGGGGCGCATGGGCACGGGCAGCTATCTCCTGACGGGGCATACGGGGCTGAGTGGGCTAAGACCTGCGAACTATGAGTTCATGCTCGTGATGAACGCGCTCTCAGTCAAGACGTCGTTCTACGACGGCCCCCTGACGGGCGCGCTGAAGCTGACGGAGGATACCTACTGGGGCGAGACGCTGCCGAAGGTATCGGGCACGGTCGATATCGACCGCGCGCTCATCTCGATCCCAACGATTCCCGATACGGACAGTGAACTTCCGCACATCATTCTTGATGTGGGGGTATCTGTCGGGCGGCATGTGCATTTCTTCAGCCCGAATCTCTACGACATGCATCCGTCGGGGCAGATTCACTTCGGCGGAACAACGCGTCACCCGAAGACGACGGGCATGATCGGCGTGCGACGCGGCGACACGGTCAGCTACCTGCGGACGGTGTTCAAGATCCACGAGGGGACGGCGACGTTCAACCAGATGGAGTCGTTCCTGCCCACGATTGACTTCTATGCCGAGACGCGTCTGACCAATATGCGCATCTATCTGAGCGCGCGCGGCCCGCTCGACCACATGGATTTTCGCCTCGGGTCGTCGCCCGAGATGTCGGAGGAGGAGATCCTCCGCATGCTGACTCTGCGCGGTGCGTCTCAGAACGGGGAGGGGAAATTCAGTGCGGCGGATGCGCTCGCGATCGGGCTGCAGATGAGCGTGCTCTCCGAGGTGGAAAACTCGATGAAGAATATGCTGCATCTCGATGTGTTTCGTCTGTCGAGCGGCAGCGGTAGCCTGTTTGAATCGAAGGAGGATGTCCCCGACGCAGAGCGGCGGAATGAGTACAACCTCGAAATCGGCAAGTACATCGGCGACCGCGTGTTCGTGCGCTATGTGCAGGGGCTCGGTGCGGCGGCGAACAAGAGCCGCTATGGCATCCAGTACGATCTGAGCGATGCGTTCGGCATCTCGTACGACCGCGAGGGCTCGGAGCAGATCATCGGCTTGGAGGCGCGGATTCGGTTCTGACCATGTCCCTATCTTTCCCGTCAGTAGGGGGAGGAAGCTGGTGCGTCGTTATCCCATGCCTCCCCCGTCGGTACGGGGGAGGGGGACCGCGAAGCGGTGGAAGGGGCGCCTGCTGCGCGTTCTATCGATTATTTTGTGTATTTTTTAGCAAAGGAGGTGTGCCCATGTTTTCCGCCTATATGAAAAAACTCTCCGCCGTGCAAAAACTCGCGCCGGAGGAGGAGCGTGCACTCTGGCGTGCGTATAAGGAGAACGGCGACATGGCGGCACGCCGCCGCATCATCGAGGCCTATCAGCCGCTGGTCTTTCGCGAGGTATATCCGTACCGTGCCCTGCCGGCCGCGATGGATGCGGTGCAGGAGGGGACGATCGGGCTGATCGAGGCGGTGGAACGCTATGACCCGGACTATGGGGCGGCGTTCAGTCTCTATGCCGTGCATCGCGTGCGCGGGCGCGTCCGTGACTTTTTGCGGCGTGAAGGGAATGTCGATCTGCCCTGCCTTGAGGCGGAGACGGAGAGCCATGAGACGGCGAAGGAACTCCTGATGGATGAGCAGCCGTCCGTGGCGGAGCTTGCCGAACACCACGCGCTCGTCGGCGTCGTGGGCGACGCGATGGAGCGTCTCCCCGCGCGCGAACGCCTCGTGCTCGAGGGCGTGACCATCGGCGGCGCAGGTGCGGGCGCGATGGCGGATGCGCTCGGTGTGACGCCGGCGCACGTCTATCGCCTGCAGAAGAACGGCATTCGTCGGATTCGTGGGATGCTCTCGCGCTTCATGCAGCATTGGTGATTCGCAATTTATTTTATACTTATTGAATCCTATCGCTTCTGTGTAGTATAATCGTTGGGAGGGAGAGCACGATGGAGAGCGAACGCGAGGAGCGCAAGCGGTCCATACGGGCGGCACGCGACTGGCTTGCGGGGGCAGAGGATGCTCTCGCGGGGGCAGACGATGTGTCGGGCGATCTAAAGCTCATGCTTGCCCGCGCTGAGCTGGCGTGTACGACATCGACGCGCCGTGCACGCCTGCGCCGTCGGACGCGTGTCCTCCTGCCGGCACTTGCTCTCGTTGCCCTCGCGCTGTGGGGGCTGTGGCGCATACAGGTGCAAGAACCTGCTGCCGTGCCTGTCGCAGAAATCGAGGAGCGGGCAGAAATACCGGCAGTACAGTCCCCCGTGGAGGAAGCTCCTGCGCCCACTCCACAGGCCACGGTTGCCGCTGCGCCCCTTCCGCCGCATGTGACGGAAGGGGCGGAGACTCCTGCTGTGGTGGCGCACGAAACGCCTGCCGCAGTACCCGCCGTCCACGAGAGTACAGCACCGCCCGCTGCGCATGCGCATGTGCCTGCGTCGCGCCTGCCGAGCGCGGATATGCAGCATTTGATGCAGATCGGCGGCAAAATTTTGAGAGAGTAGTTCGTGCATCCATGATGTACGGTGAATGAAGCGTATATCGCTTGCATATGGTCTAGGAGGTTTCGCCTTTGAACAGCAAAAAGTACCGCAGACTTGCCCTTGCCGTCACACTTGGTATCGGTGTATCCGCATCCGCTCTGCCGCAGGGTCATGCCACAGATGCGATGGATCATGAGAGTGCGGCGACCGCTGCGGAGATGGCGGGGACGAAGGCCCCCGTCCTGAGCAATACGCCGAGCGCCGCACCGGAAGAAGCTCCGGTGCAGCAGGGGCCTGCCCTGACGGACAAGACGCCGCCGGCATCGGCAGACGCACGTGCGACTGCGTGGGCGAGCACGCGCCCCAGTGAGGATGCTGTGGCGCAGGGGCTTGCGTCAGAGGTGGGCAAGACGGTCGTCGAGATCAACTTTGTGGGAGCCTCTGAGGCGACGGAGAAGGCGGCGCGTGAGGCGATTGCCATGCACGTCGGAGATGCTCTGGCGGAGGATGTGCTCGTCAAGGATCGCGACGCGATCTACGCGACGGGGTATTTTTACGATCTCTACCCCGTCTTTGAAGAGGTGCCCGAGGGCGTTGTACTGACCTATCACGTGCTGGAGAATCCGGTGCTGAAGGAAGTGCACATCGAGGGCAACACGGTCGAAAAGACAAAGGATCTCATGGATCTCGTGACCGTGCAGAAGGGCCAGCTGCTCAATGGGCGTACCCTGCAGGAGAATGTGCAGGCAATTCAGGAGAAGTACCGCGCGGACGGCTACATCCTCGCCAAGATCACAGATCTCAACATCGCGCAGGATGGGACACTCACGATCCGCATCAGCGAGGGGACGCTGGAGGGCTATAAGGTCAAGGGCAACAAGAAGACCAAGGAGCGCGTCATCCTCCGCGAGATGCGCCAGAAGCCCGGCGAACCGTTCAACGCCAATCAGGCGCGCCGCAGTATGCAGCGCGTCTACAACCTCGGCTTCTTTGAGGATGTCAATGTCAAGATGAATCCGGGCGTGGAGCCGAATGCAGTCATTATGGAGATCGATGTCAAGGAGAAGCGCACGGGCTCGTTCGGCATTGGCGCGGGCTACTCGAGCTCCGACGGCATGGTCGGCATGGTGAGCATCAGTGACACGAATTTCCGCGGGATGGGCGACACCATCAGTCTCAGCTATGAGATGAGCGGTGACGATACGGATGCGCGCGGCTATACGTTTATGTATCGCCGCCCGTGGCTCGATAAGAAGGAAACGGCGGGGACGGTGCGTCTCTACAACCGCACCTACGAATACGACGACTACAACTCCAACGGCGACCATGTGGAGTCGTTCATGCGCAAATACTCGGGCGGCGAGCTCACCTTGAGCCGTCCGATGAGCGAGTACTCGACGAATTTCATCACGCTGAAGAACCGCAAGGATAAGTATGTCCGTCACACGGAGAACGGACTGGCAGGCGACCGCAGCCTCAACGCACCGTGGATCGGTAAGAATTTCGGCACGACGCGCAGCATTACGCTCGAGCACGTGACGGATACGCGCGACAATGTGTACGAGCCGACGACGGGCGCGCGTGCGTCGCTCTCGGCGGAGTTTGCGGGCTTTGGCGGGGACTTCAATTTCCAGAAATACATGATCAGCGATGCCCAGTACTTCAAGGTCGGACACGCACAGGTGCTTGTGGCACGCGGGCAGTACGGGTTCGGCAACGGGTCGATCTCCGAGTACAACCAGTTCCGCCTCGGCGGACAGGATACGATCCGCGGCTACCGCGAGGATCAGTTCCGTGGCAACCGCATGGCGCTGCTCTCGCTTGAGTACCGCTTCCCGATCGTCTCCAAGGTGACGGGTGCGCTCTTCACGGACTACGGCGGGGCGTGGGATAGTGGCTTTGCGCCGGAGAATCTGCACGGCAGCATCGGTGTCGGGCTCGGTCTCAACACGCCGATCGGTCCACTGCGTCTGGACTACGGCCGTGGGTCGCAGGGCGGACGCGTCCACTTCCGCGTCGGCGGCACATTCTGATGCGGCAGGGCATCCCCCTGTTGTGCGCTGTGCGTCTGTCGCTCGTGCTGCTTGGCATTCTTGCTGCATGCGCAATCGTTTCTCCTGTTTATGCCGCAGAGACCTCCCGCGTGGAGGAAACTGCGGCTATTGTCGTAGGAGATCAGCCGATCCCGCCCATTGTGCGTGCGCGCATGGAGCGCACGGTCGCTGCGATTGCGGCAGAGCGCATGGAGGGCCGGCGCACGGCGGACATCGCGGCCGGGGAGGAAGCGGAAATCATCGGGGCGGTGTTTGACCGTCTGCTCGTCGGCTACGCGGTGACACGCGTGACGGTGACGCCGGCGGTGCGGACGACGGTGGAGATTCACCTTGCTCCGTGGGCGGATACGATTCGGAGCGTTGCCGTTGTGTCCGAGGTGGAGGGCATGCCGCCCGCGATTGAGGCACTCGTGCGCACGGACCTTGCGGGGGCGGAGCGGGTGTTTTCCGATGCACTCGTCGGCCTGCCCGTCGCGGCAACGGACTGGGCATCGGGGGCACTGAAGCGTCAGCTTGCCGCCTACATGGAGGAGCATCTGCCCGAGTTCCGCGCGGACTACGATGTCGATGTGGCGCCGACGGCGACGGTACGGCTGACGGTCTATCCACGACTGCCGGTTGTGCGGACGGTCGATCTCTCGATGCGCTCGGATACCGTTCCCAATGCTGCATTGCTTTCACAGCGTACGGCGATGGAGGCAGAGGTGAACCGCCTCGTCGGTGTTCCCGTTCCATTTGTCGCGCGTCACCGTGCGGCGCTTGAGGAACGTCTCGGCACGCAGCTTGACGCCATGCCTGCCCTACGCAGTCTGCATCTCACGTCGCACGTGACGATCACGCCGGGCGAGCGGATGGCGGTCATGAGCCGCAGCGATACGACGCGCTACCGCCTGCGCCTCACGGGCTGGCTCGATGTCGGGCGCAGTGCCAAGGACACCCATGGGGAGCGCCGCGACCTCCGCGCGCGGCTGCATGCGGGGCGGATGCTCAGTCCGCGCGATGAGCTCTATGCGGAGATGGATGCCGCTCCCGAGGATGTGCGCTTTTCGTGGCGCGTTGGCTATGCCCGCACGCTGCTGCCGCGCCTTACGGGGGAACTGCGCTGGGATGTGACGGACGGCCGGTTCTCGGTGGCGGGCAGCTACGCATTTCACCCGCGCTGGCTGCTTCGCTATGAGCATTGGACCGATGAGGGCGCGGGCGAGTGGGAGCTGCGCTACAAGCTGCACGACTTCCTCAGCATCGCAGGTCTCATCGATCGGGACGATCGGTGGCTGCGTTTGATCGGGAATTTTTAGAAATTATCATAAGGGGACGTGGGAGACATCGTGAAACGCATTTCAATCGTCGTTCCGGTCTACAACGAGGAGGAGAACATCGCGCATTTTGCGGCGGCGGTGGAGGAGGTGATGGGGCGTCTGCCCTATGACTATGAGCTGCTCTTCATCGACGACGGTTCCTCCGACCGCAGCCGTGAGATCCTGCGCATGCTGGGTGAGCGAGATGGCCGCATCGGCTCGATTTTTCTCGCACGCAACTATGGGCATCAGCTTGCTCTGACCTGCGGCATCGATCATGCGGACGGCGATGCGGTCATCACGATGGACGGGGATATGCAGCATCCGCCCGAGCTCCTGCCGCAGCTCTTCGAAAAGTGGGAGGAGGGCTTTGACATCGTGCAGACTGTGCGCCTGACGACGGAGGGGGTCTCCGTCTTTAAGCGCATGACCTCTACCTACTACTACCGTCTCCTGAACCTGCTGACGGATGTGGAGATTCAGGAGGGTGGATCGGATTTCCGCCTGATGGACCGCAAGGCTGTGCTCGCGCTGCGCCGCTACCGCGAGCACGCGCGATTCATTCGCGGCATCGTCTGCTCGCTCGGCTTTCGGCGGACGACGGTGGACTTCGTTGCGCAGGCGCGCTATGCGGGCAGCTCGAAGTTCTCGCTGCGGCGCATGATTTCGTTCGCCCTCGACGGCATCCTCGCCTACTCGGTGCAGCCGCTGCGCGCGGGGCTCTATGTGGGGCTGATGTCCGCGCTGCTGGCCGTGGTGCTCTTTCTCCACGTCCTCTTTGAGACGCTGCGCGGGGAGACTGTGCCGGGCTGGTCGACCATCGTCGTATGCAGCCTGTTCTTCGGCGGGATGCAGATGATGATGCTCGGCGTGTGCGGGGAGTATATCGCACGGATTTTGCAGGAGGTCAAGGATCGCCCGCTCTACTTGATTGCGTGTGACAACAGGCCACAGGCGGCGGAAAAGGAGGCGCACGATGGATGATCGGATGCGGCTGGGGGCGGTGCTGCTCTTTTTCACCGCCCTTTTTTTCTGGGGAAATGCAGCACTCCCCGTGACGGCACCCGTCGAGGTGAACTATGCGCAGACGGCAAAGGAGATGCTCGCGGCGGGGAATTATCTCTCACCGCAGATCTACGGAAATTACTGGTACGATAAACCCATCTTCTTTTACTGGGAACTGATCGCCGCGTTCTCCGTCTTCGGTGTGACGGACTTTGCCGCGCGGTTTTTCCCTGCGCTCTTTGCATCGGCGGGACTGCTCCTCACCTACGCGCTCGCGCGGCGGCTCTATGATGCACGGACGGCGTTCTGGTCGGTGGTCATCCTTGGCTCGTGCGTCCTCTATGGATTCCTTGCCAAACTCATCTTGACCGATCTGACACTCTTCGTGTTCTTCGGCGGGACGCTCGGCGCGTTCTACCTCGGCTATCGGGACGGGCGACGCGGCTGTTTCTATCTCGCCTATGCGTGTGCGGGGCTCGGCGTGTTGACAAAGGGGCCTGTCGGCTTTCTCCTGCCGGGGCTCGTGATCCTCGTCTACCTCGCCGTGCGTCGCGATCTGCGCGCGCTCGGACGGATCGCCCTGCCGACGGGGCTGCTCGTGCTCGCAGCGGTCTGTGCGCCGTGGTACATCTATATGTATTTGGCGCATGGGGCAGACTTTGTGAACACCTTCCTCGGGATTCACAATGTCCTGCGTGCAACGGTCTCGGAGCACGCGCAGTGGAATGTGTGGTACTTCTATCTCGGTATCTACTTCCTCGGGATGTTCCCGTGGAGCTTTGCCCTGCCGCTTGCTCTCCTACGGGCGTGGCGCATGCGTCCCGTCCTCGATGCGGGGACGCAGTTTCTCCTCGTCTGGGCGATCGTCGTGCCCGTGTTCTTTCAGCTCATGGCGACGAAGTACCCGACCTACAGCTTTCCCGCCTTCCTGCCGACGGCGATCCTGACGGCACATCTCCTTCGCGAGAATACGCGCGTGCTGCGTATGGGGGTGCTCCTCGGCGGCGTGCTCTATCTCGCCGTCGTGCTCGGCGCTGTGCACTATGCGCCGCGCGACGGGCATTTCAGCGGCAAGGCGGCGGCGGAACTCCTCATGCAGACGATGCAGGAGGAGGATCTCCTCGTCTCCTGCGGCGACTATACGGCGACGGTTCCCTACTACACGGGGCATCCGATGTATGCGCTCGCGACGCGCGAGGAGATCGCCGCGCGTGCGCCGAAGGCGATGAGCTGGAACAGCAAGAATGTCATGCCGTTCCTCCCCCTCGACGAGCTGCCGCAGGACCGGACGGTGTACCTCGTCGTGGAGCGTCATGCCTTCGCCACGTTCGATGAGACGATGGCAGACGGACGATGGGAGCTGCTCGGCACGATGCCGACGGAGGGACGTGAGAAACTGCGTGTCTATCGGCGCGTACCGTAATCCACTCTTCCCCGTGCGCCACTGGAACGAAAGCCGCGGCATGGTAGTGGCACATGCGCGAGCACAGCTTTTGACAGAGAGCCTTCGTCGGGGACGCCTTGAATGTTGGCGTCGATTGGTGTATGATAGGATATAGTGATTTTGCCGCCGGGGGGCGGCTTGGTGGAGAAAGAGGGAGAGTACTATGCTGAACATGAAGAAAATCGGACTTGCCGCGGCGGCCGTCGCCGCATCTGCGGTTCTCGCTGCGGGCTGCGGCAGCCAGCAGACCGCAAACCGTGCACCGATCAACGGCGCACTGCAGGGGGAGCGCGACCATCAGGAGGTCATCACGGCGGATAACTTCGATTCGATCGCGCCGGGCTCCAGCGTCGCGGATGTCGCTGCACTCTACGGCAAGGAGGGCAAGCTCATCCATCAGAGCATCGTCAACGGCATCTATACCTATACCTATCGCTGGCAGAACGGTACGTACAAGGTGGTGGACTGCACCTTTACGGGAAACAACTGCCTGAACGATCCGCTCAGCGGACTCCGCCTGACGCGTAAGGAGCTGCGTGCCTCTGACGCCATTGCCGAGGGCTCGATCAGCAGCCCTGTGACGAAGGATGCGTGCCGCGATCTCAGCTACGGCATGAGCCTTGCGGAGGCGCAGGCCGTGCTCGGCGGCGTCGGTGAGCAGATCGGCTGGGATGTTATGCCGGGACAGGAGACGGTGACCTACGGATGGCCGATTCGTGACGGCTATGTCGCACGTCTGCGCTTCCAGAACGATGTACTAGTTGATGTCAACCTCGATACCGGCATCACACTCGTGGCGATGGATCCCGCTCTCTCGAACGTGCGTCTCGACCCCACGCTGGTTGGCTATCGCGTTGTCAAGTAACAGGATGCGTATTTTATCAGCAAATCTTCATTGAACTATTGTGCGCTCTTTGCTATAATGGGGGCGTTCGGTCGAAGGATTGAACATCTTTAGGAGAAAAGGAGAATTCATTCATGATCAAACTCGAACAGAAGCAGGTTAAGATTATCAGCATCCTCATCGCGGTTGTCTTTGTCGGCTCGGTTGTCGCGCTTGCACTGACGCAGAGTGGCTCGGGCATCGCCTCGGCGGCGTCGTCCTCCGTTGGTGTTGTGGACTACCGTCAGGTCGGCAGCCAGCATCCGCAGCTCGCTGCAGCGAACGCCGAGATGCAGAAGGCGTCGCAGGAGGCACAGGCGGATTTTGAGACGAAGTCTGCATCGATGAACGATCAGGAGAAGTCGGATTACTATCAGCAGACGATGCAGCGCCTCCAGCAGAAGAATGAGGAGCTGATGGAGCCGATCGAGAACAGCATTCAGGATGCCGTTAAGAAGGTCGCCGAGAAGAAGGGGCTTTCCGTCGTCATCGAGAAGGGTGCTGTCGTCTATGGCGGACAGGACGTGACGCAGGACGTCATCAAGGAACTGGGCAGCAGCAAGTAAATCGCCGCGACCAGCTATATGTAGCGGACAGAACGATGCCCGGTACATTTTAGGAATCACTGATAAAAGGAAGTCCCTCGGACTGGCGTAAAAGAAGCGTCGGGATGCTGTGACGGATTTTATCAGTGATTCCTTTGTATGAAGTCGCTGTTTCGTGCGGCAATTTCGTCACGGAGGGAGATGCATGGAGCTCTGGAAGACGCGGCGCAGAGAGATTCTGGCAGGGGGGATCGTGCTCCTCGTGATTGCTGCCGTGTGCTATTTCCTGCCCGCGCAGGAGCAGCCCCGTGCGGCGGAGGATATTGCCGTCATGCGCATCTCCGAGGTGCTCGCTGCGCATCCCTCCTATGCGCGCCTAATGGAGCTGCGCGCCGAGGAGGCGACCCTTGCTCTTGCGGTGAGGGATGTCCCGGAGGTGTTTTCTCTGACGCCGCCGGCAGCGGACGATGAACCGTTTCAGGACTCCGTCTGGCAGAAGAATGCGCAGACCGTGATCGGCGCACGCGTCGAGCTTGAGCGTGAGCGCAAACGCCTGACCGAGGTCTACCGCAAACAGACAGAGGACGACTACGAGCGGCGGAAGAAGCAGATCGACGACGAGTATCAAAATGCGATCACAAACATCAACCTGAAGATCGATAATCAGCGCGCGATGCACGGGCCGCGCGTCTCTGAGGATGAACTGGCGCAGGAGCGTGCAGGACTTGAGGCGCAGCGTGAGGCGTTGCGGCAGGAGCGCGGCGCACGTCAGGCGGAGCTCTACCGCACATGGCAGGAGGAGATCCGCGCCCGCGTTGCCGCGCGTATTGAGCCGCAGCAGGCGACGTGGACGGCAAAGGCAAAGGCGACCATCGACGCGCAGAAGGCGGAGGCGGATCGCCAGAAGGCGGAGGCGGAGGAACGCAACGCCGCTGCGATGGAACGCGCTGCAAAGGCGCAGGATGCGCATGCCGCCGCCGCGAGGCGTGCCACGCGCCTGGCGCAGGTGCGCCGCGATGCAGATGCACTCGAGGAAGCCATCTGGCGGGATGTGCGCAGCCGTGCGGCAAAGATCGCACTGATGCAGCACCTTTCCCTCATCCTCACCGCCCCGCAGGCGGACGATGCGGCGCATCTCGCTCCCGCACGCCCCTTCGTTCAGCGTCGCTATATGCCGCCCGTTACAGCGGATGCGGCACGGGATGTGACGGCAGATATGGTGCGTGAGATGCAGAGCATTACGACGGAACAGACAACGCGGGAATGAAAGGATATGGATCGATGAAGTATTTCAATAAAGCAGCGGCAGCGCTCCTCCTCGTGGGCAGTACGGTACTGGCGGGCTGCGGTCAGGTGCACGTCGGCACCGTTGACCGTGCGCGCGTCCAGGAGGAAGCTCCGCAGCTGAAGAGTGTGGTCGACGAGGCGAACACGAAGCTCATGGAGGCGCAGCAGGACGCACAGAGCAAGTTCACCGCGAATCCGAACATGACGGCGGAGGAGTCGCAGCAGCTCCAGATGGATACCCAGCGCAAGATGGCGGGGCTGCAGCAGATGTATAGCATCCAGCTCGAACAGAAGCTGAACGCCGCAATGCAGGATATTGTCAAGGAGAAGAAGCTGGACGTCGTCCTAGATAGCTCGAAGAAGTATCCGAGCGTCCTCTCGGGCGGCGTGGACGTCACGGATGAAGTCATCGGCAAACTCCAGTAAGAGGGTAGGGCATGGAAAAGACAGTCAATGAGATCGCACAGCTTGTCGGCGGAACGGTCGGCAGCGGCGGCAGCACGGTCGTTCATCGGCTCGCTTCGCTGGACGAGGCGGGGGCGGGGGATCTCGCCTTTGCCGTTCCGCCCCACATCGATGCGGCGCGCGCTGCGTCGGCGGCGGCACTCCTTCTGCCAACGGGAACGGAGGGCTTTACGTGCCCGCACATCTTCGTCGATGATCCGAAGGCAGCGTTTGCGCGTCTCCTCACGATCTTTACCCCTGCCATCGAGCACGCTGTCGGGGTCAGTGACGAGGCGTATATCGGCGCAGATGTGCGCATCGGTACGGGAGTGACGGTGCTGCCCTTTGCCTATGTGGACGATCATGCGGTGCTCGGCGACGGGGTGACGATCTATCCGCACGCCTATGTGGGGCAGTACAGTGTGATCGGCGATCATACGGTGCTCTATCCGAATGCCGTCGTGCGCGAGCACTGCCGCATCGGTGCGCGCTGCACGATCCACAGCTGTGCCGTGATCGGGGCGGACGGGTTCGGCTTTACGACCGAGGCGGGGGTGCATACCAAGGTGCCGCAGGTCGGCGGCGTCGTCGTGGAGGACGACGTGGAGATCGGCGCTCATGTCGGAATCGACCGCGCTACCCTCGGGGCAACGGTGATCGGCAAGGGGACGAAGATCGACAACCTCGTCCACATCGGGCATAACTGCCGCATTGGAGAGAACTGCCTCATCGTTGCACAGACGGGGATCTCCGGCTCGACCAAGGTCGGACATAACGTCACCTTTGGCGGGCAGGTCGGAACGGTCGGACATATCTCCATCGGCGCGAACTCCGTCTATGCGGCGCGCTCCGGCATCATCGGCGATATGCCTGAGGGGGTGTTCTGTGCGGGCTTCCCCGTTCAGTCCCACGCTGAGTGGCTGCGCGTACAGGCGGCGATGCGCCGTCTGCCCGAGATGGTGAAGAAGGTCAAAGCCCTCGAAAAGACCATCGAAGAACTGCGCGGAAAGAGCTGAGATGCTGTCTTACTGGGCGGTCAAACTTCTCAGTCATTTCGTCTGCCTCCTGTCGCACCGCGCCGCCATGATGATCGGCGCGGGACTGGCGCGCCTCCTTTGGCCGTTTATCCCCGCGCGGCGCAAGCGGCTCGCGCAGACGCAGATCGAGCGCTGCCTTCACGTATCGACCGCAGAGGCAGAGCGCATCGCGCGGGAGAGTACGCTGCGCTTTGGACCGATGCTGATGGAGGTGCTGCGCTTTCCCGTCCTGCGCCGTCATATTGAGGACTACGTGACGATCACGGGGGCGCTGGATACGATGCGCGCGGCACTGGCGCAGGGCGAGGGAGCAATCATTGCAACCTCGCACAGCGGCAACTGGGAGCTCATGGGCGGTGCGCTCGCCTTGGCAGGACTGCCGATTGTCGGCGTGGCAAAACGGCAGAGTGCAGCGGGGATGGATCGCTTCATCAATGAGTACCGCACGCTTGTTGGGATGCACGTCACCTATCGTTCGAGCGTGCGCGAGATGTTCCGCATGATCGATCAGGGCTGGATCATCGGGCTGCTCAGCGATCAGGATCCGTCGCGCCGCGACGGCGTCGTCGTCGATTTTTTCGGACAGGAGACGAATGCCTTTACGGGGGCAGCGGCGATTGCACGCCGCTGCGAGGTACCGATCTTTCCCGTCTTTATGCACCGCCGGGCGGACGGACATCATGAGCTTACCATCGAGAAACCGCTCTATGTGGAAAAAACGGACGACCGTGCCGCCGACGTCCTGCGTGTGACGCAGGAGGTGAGTGCGCACATCGAGGCGTGGATTCGCCGCTATCCCGACGAGTGGTTCTGGCTGCATGATCGCTGGAAGTCCATGCGGGAGGAATAAAAAAGGGCTCTGCATATCCCCCCATTGGCTCCCTGCGCTCGCCACTCCCCCGTCAAAGGGAAAGCGAATATACCGTTATCCTAAGCCTTCCCCGTGGTCACGGGGAGCGGTCAACGTCAGCCAATCACACATCGCTGTCGCTCGTGTTCTTGGGACGTTTTCCCATACGACCTGTTACCCAATCAGCTTCGTCCTGTGGACTTGCTTCTTGGACAGGTCAGCAAGGGGGACCGCGCAAGCGGTGGAAGGGGCACAAAGAAGTGGCTGTTGCACGAAGTTCGCGACTTCGTGCAACAGCCACTTTTCTATATGTTCAATCCATCATCGATCAATCGTAGCGCATCAGCGACTCCACGGTGATCGCTGTGCCTGTGTGCGGTGCCTCTTGAGCGCTTGGTGTTGTCGTATTCTGTGGGGATGGCGGAACGCTTTGATCCCCAGTATTGGCGGCCGGCACAGTGCCGCTCTCCGTCGTTTCGGTCGATGCGTCGAAGAGCGCCGACCCATCCGCGGCCTGTGCCGCACGCGCTGCGATCCCCGAGAGGATCGTGCTCGCTGCGGGAGCAGCGGGATCATCGGCGGGTTTTCCCGTCGTCGCAGAGGCGGATGCAGACGATGTGGGCGGTGCATCAATCGGCGTGAGTACGACCTCCAGCGTGTCCCCTGTGTGGATGGGGCTCGTGAAGTCCGCACGTACCCCGTTGACGAGAATTGCGAAGGTGACGCGGCTGGTCGCGGGCGGCGGGGTAAAGCCAACGGCGAGCAGCGCCTCGCTGACGTTCGCCGTCCCCCGTCCTTTCTGATAGGCGATGATAGCACCGTCCTCGACGATGGTGCCGGGCGATGCCTCACGCCCGTTGATGGTGAGTACCTGCCCCGCCGCAGGAATGCTATGCTCCTTCCCTTCGTAGGTGATGGTCGCATACGAGGCCAGCGAGGAGAGATCGAGCACGGTCTCGAGCGTCGGGATGGCAGTCTCCTCGTAGTCGATGACATCGCCCTCACGCAGGATGGTGGAGAGCGCGGCGGGCGCATCGTTCAGCGTGATTTTCGGGAGGGCGGAGAAGCGGCGTGCCTCCCCATTCAGCGTGTAGGAGATGCGTCGTCCCGTCGGCGGGAGATGCGCTGCGCGCAACACCTCACCGAGGGTGCGGTCGCGGCGCGAGACGACGGTGTCGCCGTCTCGCAGAATCGGGTCGCCCTCAGGTACAGCGTCGTTGATGAGAATGCTCGCGGGGACGGAGGTCTCCTCTCCGTTGAGCACGACATTGTAGCCACTCGTGCTGCCGATCACGTCGCTGAGACGCACGGTCGGCTGGGTTCCGTTCTCCCCTGCGACGAGCTTGATGCGGCAGTCGTCGTGAATGGGGGAGTCGAGGCTCGCGCTCTTGCCGTCGATGGTGATCTGGGCGAGCGTTCCCATCGTCCCCGGAAAGCTCCGCCGCTCGCTGTTCACGGTCAGCATCAGCCCCATGCCGGGACGTCCGTTGTACTTGCGCAGGCTGATGCCCGCCGCGAGGAGGGCGTCGGAGACGTTGAGCTCGCGGAAGTTGAAGAGACTGTACTCGATGTCGTTGATCCAGACCGCGAGGAAATGCAGCGTGTTGATCGAAGCGATCTTCAGGATGCCGAGCGGCGTGACTGCGTCGGGGGCGCGCAGCTCCTCGGGCAGATCGGCGACGCCGTCCACCGTGTCGGGATGACGCACGGCGACGCGGCCGGCGGGGATGCCGAGAGCCTCTGCTACGAGCTCCGTCATCATCGGCGTGCGTGCACCGCCGCCGACCAGCATGACCGCCTGCGGCGGTTCGCCGTTCAGTTCGAGGATCTGCTTGCCGATCGCGTTCGCGAGATGTTCGACCCCGGGTTTTATGGCGGCGAGCACCTGATCGGCGGTGAGCGAGAGCTTCATGCCGAGAATGTCGGTAAAGGAGACGTCCTGCCCATCTGCCGCCTTGCGCTTGATGTCCTCGGCGATGTTGAAGTCGAGGAGGTACTCACGCGAGATGGACTCGGTGATCTCGTCGCCTGCCATCGGAACCATGCCGTAGGCGATGACTGAGCCGTTGCGCGTGATGGCGACATCCGATGTGCCCGCGCCGATATCGACGAGCACGAGATTCAGATGGCGCATCGTCGGTGGGATGAGGACGTTGATGCCCGCAATCGGCTCGAGCGTGAGGGCGCGCATCTCGAGGTGCGTCTCGCGCAGTGCCGACTGCATGGAGTCCACGACTTGCCGCGGCAGAAAGGTTGCAATGACGGTCGCCGTCGCCTTGCGCCCGCGCTGCCCGATGAGCGTCTTGAGCTCGTTGCCGTCGAGCGTATAGCGGATCGTGCTGTAGCCGACGCAGTAGTAACGCGTCGGATCATCGACCGTGTGGGAGTGAGCCAGTTTTTTCTGTGCCTCCTGCACGCCTGCAAAGTCGAGGTCGCGCTGCTGTGCAGGTGTAATCGTGCCCGTGAAGTCCTGCTCGGCATCCGCTGTCATCGTGTAGAGGGCACGTCCTGCCGCTGCCACGGCGGCACTGGTCAACGGCCCTGTACGCTCCATGAGGCGGTGCTTGACCTCGCGGATGATGGCAGCGACCTGCGGCACATCGTGAATCTGCCCGTCAAGCATGGCACGCGTGCGGTGCTCGAGGCGGTCGGTCGCTAGGATGTGCAGCAGTCCGTCACGCTGTTCAGCGACAATGCCGATCACGCTGCGCGTCCCGATATCGAGCGCGAAGACCAGCTCCTTCGGCCGTTCGCGACGTGTCGGTGCGGCCTGCTCGGTTTTCTTCGGACGACCGCGCTTCTTCGCCGCCGTTTCCGTCCCCTCCTGCACGCGCTTTTTGGGGCGGCCGCGCCGCTTTGCAGATGCAGATGCGGCGGCGGCCTCTTCGTTCGTTGTATCCAGATCCGACATTTCGATCTCCCTTGTCAAACACATAGTATATTATCTATATTTTTATTCGTGTTATTTTGGAAAATTCCTGCCGTTCCTCACGGGGGAAATATACGACAAAAAGGTCAGAACAAAGCTGCCGTATGGCAGTTCCGCTCTGACCGGAAGAGAGGGGTCTGAAATGCCGTACGCCCTATATGTCTATACCTGCGTAAAGCAGGTGGGTACCCTAAGTTCGGCTTCCGCGTTCACCGAAGTGTTTCACTTTGACCGAAATCAAATCGGATTCCCTAGAAAATCTGTAGGTTAGACATTGATAAGACATACGCACACCTAAGGCGCACCTTCTTGGTCTTTATGATAGCATAAAAAAAAATACGTCGCAAGACTTGACAAATCTGGGAATATAATAAATATATTGCAGGACGCATGGATGCACTCAGTGATATAATTTTTTCGATCATTGCCGAGAAAACGATGTGCTAAGATGGCGGTGCTGAATTTATCCGTGCTTCCCTAAAATGTGTCTCTCCTCTTTTCCTATGGAGAATACCGTGCTATAATGCTAATGAGAATATGGGAGTAATGTATGGAATGTACTGGCAGGCTCAGTACATTGACAACAGGGAAAGACGGTGCAGACAATGGCAAACATACGTGATGCCGTAGATGCAGTGATTGCTGCCATCATGGCACAGAAGGACTATCTGACGGCAGTGGACGCCAAGACGGGAGACGGCGACCACGGTCTTAACATGGCGCGCGGCTTTACGGCGACGGAGGAACGCCTCGCAGAGCTGCCGGTGGACGCGCCTCTCGCAGAGGTGCTTCACGAGATCGGGCGTGCGTTCATTGAGAATGTCGGCGGAGCGGCGGGACCGCTCTACGGGATTGCCTTTGTACGCGCGGGCGAGGCGGTCGGCGCAAAGACGCGGCTCGATGTGGCGAGCTTTGAAAAGCTGTTCTCTGCCGGCATCGACGCGATCCAGCGGCGCGGAAAGGCCGTGCGCGGGGATAAGACGATGCTCGATACACTGATCCCGATTCGCGACGCATTCCTGCCGGAGAACGCGGAGGGCAAGAGCCTGCGCGAGTGTCTGGAGGATGCGCTCGAGGCGGGACGTGCGGGCGCGGAGTATACGAAGACCATCGCCGCACGGCGCGGACGTGCGGCACTCATCGGTACGCGCAGCATCGGCATCGAGGATCCGGGCGCGATGAGTTCGCTCATCATGTTCCGTGCGCTCTGCAGCTATCTGCGCGGCTGAGCGAAATAACGCAGTCGATTCGTGCCGCCCTGTGACGGCACGATTGTTTTTTGGAGGAAAGTATTTTGGCACAGACGGAAATTCGCACGCGTTTTGCACCCAGCCCGACGGGCTATATGCACATCGGCAATCTGCGCACCGCGCTCTACGGCTATCTGTTCGCGCGCGCGAATGACGGCACATTCATCCTGCGCATCGAGGATACCGACCGCAGCCGCTACGTCGCGGATGCGGTGGACTTCATCCGCCGCACGCTCGACGCGGCGGGCATCATCCCCGACGAGGGGCCCGATGAGATTGGCGGAGACTTCGGTCCATACGTGCAGAGCGAGCGCATGGCGATCTACAAGCAGTACGCCGAGCAGCTCGTGGCGGAGGGGCATGCCTATCGCTGCTTCTGCCATCAGACGGAGGAGGCAGAACCGGCAGAGGATGGGAAGTCCTACGGCGGCTACCCGCGTACCTGCCGCGACCTCACGCCCGAGGAGGTGCAGGCGCATCTCGACCGGGGCGACGCGTACGTCATTCGGCAGAAGATGCCGCTCGTCGGTGAGACGACGTTCTACGACGTGCTGCACGGGAGCGTAACGATCCCGAACACGGAGCTCGAGGATCAGGTGCTCCTCAAGCGCGACGGGATGCCGACATATAACTTTGCCAATGTCATCGACGATCATCTGATGAAGGTGTCGCATATCATTCGCGGGGCGGAGTTCATCACCTCCACGCCGAAGCACGTCCTCCTCTACGAGGCGTTCGGCTGGGAGCCGCCCGTATTCGTTCATCTCGCGCCCGTCATGGGGCGGGACGACGCAACGGGCAAGACGAGCAAGCTCTCCAAGCGGCATGGGGCGACGAGCTTTGATGATCTCGTGAAGATGGGCTATCCTGCCGCCGCGATCGTCAACTACGTCGCGCTTCTCGGCTGGAGCCCGAAGACGACGAATCAGGAAATTTTCTCGATGGACGAGCTGATCGAGGCGTTCTCGCTGGAGGGGCTGTCGAAGTCTCCCGCCGTGTTCGACTACGATAAGCTCGGCTGGATGAGCGGCGAGTACTTCAAGGCAATGACGGATGCGGCGTTTGCCGAAGCGGCGCGCCCCTATGCGGGCGAGCTTCCCGCGTCGGTCGAGGCGCAGTGGAATGCGATGGCGCGTCTCCTGCGTACGCGCGTCACACGGCTCAGCGATGTGCGTGCGGAGATTGAGTTCTTCGTGACACTGCCGCCCTTTGACGCATCGCTCTATGAGAACAAGCGCAACAAGGTCACACCGGCGGCGGCAGCGGAGCTCCTGCCCGAGCTGATCGGCATCCTCGACGCCCTCGACGGGGATCACTGGGAGAACGATCTCCTCTATGCGCTCCTTGAGGAGTGTATCGAGCGTGAGGGCTGGAAGAAAGGCACAGTCATGTGGGTGCTGCGCATCGCGGCGGCAGGGCAGAAGGTCACGCCGGGCGGCGCGACGGAGATCCTCGCCATCCTCGGCAAGGAGGAGAGCCTGCGCCGTCTGCGTGAGGCACAGCGGCAGCTGGCGGAGTGCTGAGGGGATGGATTTCTGCCTTGCAAATTTTGGACTTGACAGCGGCACGGTTTATCGCTATACTGTCTAAGTGTCGCGTCACTGCGGCGCGGGAAGATCATCTGCGGAAGTAGCTCAGTGGTAGAGCACCACCTTGCCAAGGTGGGGGTCGCGAGTTCGAGCCTCGTTTTCCGCTCCATCTTTCGGCGACATAGCCAAGTGGTAAGGCCGAGGTCTGCAAAACCTTTATCCCCAGTTCGATTCTGGGTGTCGCCTCCAATATGAAATGCGGTCTGGAAGGATTCCTTCCAGACTTTTTATGTTATTATGTTATATGCTGCGAAAGGGAAATGAATGCGGGGACGGTATAAAATCCTAGTCTATGGCTGTCAGATGAATGTCGCCGATGCAGAGCGTATGGAGGGACAGCTGCAGGCGGCGGGCTATGTGCGGACGGAGGAGACGGCGGATGCCGATGTCATCCTCATCAATACGTGCTGTGTGCGCGAGACGGCAGAGGACAAGGTCTACGGGAAGATCGGCGAGATCAAGAAGGTCAAGGAACATCATCCACAGCTGATCTTTGGGATTACGGGCTGCATGGCGCAGAAGGAGGGGGAGAACCTCATGCGCCGCGCACCGCACATCGACTTTGTGCTCGGCACGGGCAAGGTGCAGGAGCTGGGACGCATTGTCGCGGAGATCGCGGCGGAGCGCGCGCCCGTGGTGGATGTTGCGCTCGATGCGCACGCGGTGGAGGAGGATCTGCCTATCGCGCGCGGCGGGACGCTCTCGGCGTGGGTGCCGATCATGTATGGGTGCAACAATTACTGTACGTACTGCATCGTCCCCTACGTGCGCG
>ERZ773055.417-NODE-417-length-26319-cov-6.294433_pt1 | contig 26319 bp, 31 predicted proteins | sample MGYA00580515_ERZ773055 | MGnify/ENA primary metagenome ERZ773055 (study PRJEB29015, sample SAMEA2737993) | human oral metagenome | biome: human oral; feature: human-associated habitat; material: dental | place: China | collected 2064 ...
CAAGTTTATCCATTTCTTTAGTTTCAGCTTCAACAGCTTTATGAATTAAAAATATTGTCATTCCCAAGATAATTATAAAGGAAATAAAAACTAGACTTACCGTATTTGCAAAAATTATTTTGTCTTTTATCTTTTTTAATCTTATTTTTTTCATATTTTTAAAATATACCCAATTCCTCTCACAGTCTTAATTTTTTCTTTTCCCAATTTTTGCCTAATTTTTTTTATTGTGCTGTCAAGAAGATTGTCGCTTGCATCCCAACCCCATATTTTTTCAACGATTTTATCCCGTGAAACAATTTCCTCTTTATGTTCAATCAACAGTTTAACTAATTCAAATTCCGTCTTTGTCAATAAGATAGGTCTATCCTCCAAATAGACAGAATAATTTTCTGTATTTAATTTTAAAGTTTTGTAGATAATCTGAGAAACTTTCTCCTTTCTAATATTTATATCAATTCTTGCATCAAGCTCCAAAAAATCAAAAGGTTTTGTAACATAATCACTCGCTCCTGATTTTAATAATTCAACTTTTTCTTCCGTATTATTTTTTGCAGAAACAACAATTATAGGGACTTTCGATATTTTTCTAACATTTTTGCAGACATCATTCCCTTCCATCGAAGGAAGTCCCAAATCCAAAAGCATCAAATCATAAAAGTCCCTTTTTTTGTCAATTTCATTTAATGCGTCAATTCCATTTTCGATTATCGTTATTTCATGATTTTTGTGTTCAAGCTGTAATTTTAAAATACGTGATATTTTTTTATCATCTTCAACAATCAATATTTTTCCCATTTTTCCTCTTTTCAAAGTTTACTTAGTTTAATTAATTAGGTACTCTTAAGAGTATTATATCCTATTTATCGTTTCTTTGCAAAGCAAAAGAGTAAAATAGAGATAATTAATATTATAACTTTTTTATATATTATCGGACGTAATAAAATCTTAATCTTTATATATCAATTTTTATTTATTCACATTAATTATATATAAACAACATGATATAACTAATCTGACTAAATTTATTTATCTTTATATTCTTTACTTTGTCCAAAATAGTAAATTATTTGATTTATTGGGGGAAATAAGGTAAAATATAGCATGATAATATTACATAAACAAATTTAATAAGGGGGAAGTAAATGAAAGAAAGTAAAAATAAAAATGTAGCAGCATTTTTTGATATTGATGGGACGATTTATAGGGATTCGCTGTTAATTGAACATTTTAAGATGCTTGTTCAGTATGAGTATATTGATATGATGACTTGGGAAGGAAAAGTTAAGGAAAAATTTTCCAAGTGGGAGAATAGAACTGGAGATTATGATGATTATTTAGATGAGCTTGTACAAACTTATATGGAGGCATTGAAAAATTTTAGCAAGGAGGATATGGATTTTATTGCTAAAAGAGTGATGAAGTTGAAAGGTGATAAAGTTTATCGATATACACGAGAAAGATTGAAATTTCATAAGGAAAAAAAACATAAAGTTATAATTATTTCAGGAAGTCCAGATTTTCTTGTGAGTAAAATGGCTGAAAGATATGGTGTCGAAGATTACAGGGCTTCTATTTATGAAGTTAATGAAAATGGTATTTTTACAGGAAATGTGATTCCAATGTGGGATGCTAAAAATAAGAAAAAGGCAATAGCGGATTTTTGTAAAAAGTACGACATTGATTTGAAAAAATCGTATGCTTATGGGGATACAACAGGAGATCTTACGATGTTTAAGAATGTAGGCAATGCTATTGCTATAAATCCAGCAAAAAAATTATTGCAAAAAATAAAGAGGGATAAGGAATTGAAGGAAAAAGTTATGATTGTTGTGGAAAGAAAGGATGTTATTTATAAATTAAAGGCTGATGTTAGTATTATATAGCAGATTTGTTTTAAAATTTTGATTTGGGAAAATAAATATGAACTAGATTATTATAAATAAAATTAAAAAGTTTACGGAATATATTCCTTAAAGTATAGTTTTTTTTAATTTTTTAGAATATAATCTGAGAAAATTAATTTTTTTATTAAATGATTAAATACTAAAAAAGGGATGATATTTATGAAAAAAAATTTAAAAATAGTGTATCTGGATAAAATTACGGTTGGACCGATTGATTTAAAGGAAAAGTTTGATAAATATGGTGAATATATTGAATATGAAGATACTGAAGTTGGAGAAATTGATGAAAGAATAGAAGATGTGGATGTTGTAATAACGACTAGAATAAGACTTGGGAAAAAGCAGTTTGAGAAGGCTAAGAAACTTAAATTGATACTTATTACGGCGACTGGATTTAATCATGTTGATGTGAAAAGTGCGAATGAGTTTGGAATAAAGGTGGCAAATGTTTCAGGCTATTCGACTAACTCTGTTGCACAGCTGGCAATTACTTTTCTTTTAAATGAATTAACACCTGTTAATAAATATTTTGAGGAAGTAAAAAATGGTAAATGGATTGATATTGATATTCCTAATTACCAGAAATATCCGATTGATGATGTGGAGGGAAAAATTTTAGGAATTGTAGGATTTGGAAATATTGGAAAAAAAGTTGCTCAGATGGCAGAAGCATTGGGAATGAAAGTAATAGTTGCTAAAAATAATGAAAAAGATTATAAAAAAGTTGAAGAGGATGGAGTTTTACGGTATGATTTGGATGAAGTTCTAGAAAGATGTGATGTTTTAACACTTCATGTACCATTGACTAATTCAACACGAAATCTTATAAATCTTGAAAAAATGAAGAAAATGAAAAGGAGTGCTAGAATTTTGAATTTAGCAAGAGGGCCAGTTATAAATCAGGATGATTTGTATTTTGCACTAAAAAATAAAATAATAAAATCAGCAGCTATTGATGTAACGAATGTTGAGCCAATTGAAAAAAATTCTAAATTATTTGAATTGGAAAATATTGTAATTACCCCACATATTGCATGGAAATCTGAAAAAAGTATGATAACACTTATGAATGATGTTGAAAAAAATTTGAAATTATTTATTGAAGGAAAGTTGGAAGGACTGAAATAAGGAATAAGAAGGTACAATAAAAGAGGTGAAAAAGATGTTGGTAAGTAATTTTAATGGGATAAAACTTGAGTTTGATGGGCTTTATTATGGAGGAAATTATGAAATTGAGGTTTTTGGGGATGGAAGATTTTATTATTCGTATATTGAGAATACATCAGTTGAACTGAAAAAGGGATCATTTCAGATTAATCAGAAGGAAATTATGATTTTTGAAGAAATGATGGAATATTTTGAACTTTTGAAAAATCAGAGAAATTATATGATAAATGAATTTAATTTTGGAAATGGAGTACTTGTTATTCAAAAGGATAATGGGCGTGAAGAAAAAATTCGGCTGGGAAAGGAAATGATGTTTGAATATGCAAAGACATTAATTGACAAATATGCAAAAAAGTCAAGAAGGCTGTTTTTGTTGGATACTTATTTGGAAGGGGCTAAGTATATTAGAAATTTTGCAATTAAAATCAAAGATGAGGTTCAGTTGGATTTGTTTCGGGAATTTAACGGTATTTCTTTAAATGCAGTTGCTGTTTATAATTCTAGAAAGGAAAAAGTTGGATATTTGCCAAAAAGTCAAAGTGAAATTATTGCTAGAATGATTGATGCTGGGAAAAAATTTGTTGCTGTACCAATTCCCTTTGATGAAGAAACTGCTCTTAAAGTTTATCTTGTAGATTAATTAATAAAAAATTAAAATTTTTGTTGACAAATGAATATTTTTGTTGTAGAATAATAACAGATAATTAAAATTAAATTAATTTAAAAAATAGTGCTATTGTTTAATTATCAAAAATAAATAGGGGGAATTATTTATGGGATTCAGATTGAGCGTTAAAGGACAAGAAAATGAAATTCTGCTAGACAAGGAAAGTATTTTGGATGTAAAATACATTTCTGAAACGCCTGATGATTCAAATGCGAGAGCAACAGATTTGGGAGTAATTTTGGAAATTAGGGGGAAAATTCTAGCTGCGGCAAGTGGAGATACAGAAGATGACACAAGAAAAGTTGCACAATGGTCATTAGTTCCATCAGAAGCAAGCGATGCCTACAGACAAGCAAGCCTTGAAATTATTTCAGCAGGACAAATGGTAAGAAAAATTGACATGACAAACGTATTTGTAGTTGATTATATTGAAGAATATGGAAATCAGGCTGGAACAGGGACTTTTTCGCTAAAAATTAAACAAAAGAAGGAAAAAGTGAAGGAAGTTGCAATTGAAGGTGGATATGCAGCACAGGAAGCATAAATTAATTTTTTATAAAACTAAAATCTGAAATATTATTAAAAATAAAAAAGGAAATAGTAGTAAATTATTTTTGAACTTTGGAAGACTTTTGTAAGTAAATTAAGAATAAGAATAATCTCTTTCTAAAATATTAATTTAGAATAGGGGTTATTTTTTTATTTTATTGACTTTAGTCAGTTGAGTATGCAAAGCGTGCGAAACATAAAACCATCCGTTATGTGGGTGCGGAAATGTTAAGTTTGCAAAACAAAATACATCTTCCATTATAATAGAACTGTTCAAGCACTATTTTAATGAAAGGAAGATGGCTAAATAGCCTGTCTCATACTAAATAGATGTGTAAGTATCATATAGTATTTATACCTTACACCTAAGTATAGATGAAAAATTACATGTAGTCGATACAGGAAAAATGTGGGAAAAATTTTAAGAAGATTATATGAATATAAAGGAGTTAAAATAATAGAAGGAACATCTGATGAAAGATCACGTGAATATGCTGGTAAGCATACTATCGAAAATAAGTGTATTAAGTTTTATGGGATATCTGAATGGGAAAAGTGCATTGATGATGTTTGACTTTATTTGAAACAAATATTTTGAATATAAAATAATTAAATTGTGCAGTACCACGATGGCACTCAAAAAAATTTATTAAGCGAAAAATTTTTGTATAAACCTCTAAAATATATGTAGTAAAATAACTTATATGATATTTAAAGGTTTTTGTTATGATTAATAAAAAAATTAACAACAAAATTTTTAAAACTTTAATTTGGAATAAAAAAACATTAATGACATCAAGGATTTAATCTCAAGAGATTATTCAAACGATGCTTGAAGTTTGTGTATTTAATAGTTTTTATGACTGAGATAGTTTGGATTTAGTTTAGGTAGTGCTAATCAATTTTCTTTTTATTTAATACTATTTATTTTTGAAGTTTTATGTGTTAAAATAATAATAGTATATTTAATAAACAGAAAAAACAGGAAATTATGAAAATAAATTTATAGTATTTTTGTTTTTTATAACAATACTATTTACAACAATTGGGTTTTATGATGATTACTTGAAATTGACACGACATAAAAATGGACTTTCAGGAAAAAAGAAAATTGTGGGACAACTTATTATAACTGCAATAACTTTTTGGTTTATTTATAAGTTTGGAATAATTAATAAAACAATTGATTTTTCAATAGTTAATCCAATAATAAAAAATTCTTATATTTATATAACACCAATTTTATTTTTTGTATTTATAGCTTTTGTGATAATTGGATCTTCAAATGCTGTAAATTTAACAGATGGATTAGATGGTCTTGTAAGTGGACCTATAATTGTAGTAAGTATTACGCTTTTAATCATAACTTATTTAACTGGGAATGTAAAATATGCAAGATACTTAAATCTTTATTACGTTCCACAAGCGGCTGAAATAATAGTTTATCTTGCTGCAGTAATTGGAGCATTAATTGGATTTTTATGGTATAATTTTTATCCAGCACAAGTATTTATGGGAGATACAGGATCTTTGACATTGGGAGGAATTTTAGGAATTGTAGTCATTTTTATAAAACAGGAATTACTGCTTCCAATCGCAGGTTTTATATTTATTATGGAAGCATTGTCGGTTATGATCCAAGTTTGGCACTTTAAAACTTTTGGAAAAAGAGTGTTTAAAATGGCACCGATTCATCATCACTTTGAATTGCTAGGATTGCCTGAAACTAAAGTTACAATAAGATTTTGGATTGTTTCGATAATGACTTGTTTATTGACATTTGTAATCTTGAAATTAAGATAAATAAAGCAGGGGATTTTCCCCTGCAATCTAATTTTAAATTTTGAAGAATTATGTTTTTATTTATTATTTCATAAAAAGTGAAATTGTAAATAAGAATATAATAGATTTATTCTTTAAGTATTCAACTAAGTTATTTTTTACAAAAGTAAATTGTTGTTAATAAATATTATTTCTTTAATTCTTATGTTATGTTTTTATTTTAGAAATTAATAAGATTATTAAGCAAAATTTCGTTATAAAGAAAAAGAACTGTTTGAGCTTTTGAAAAAATTTTAAATCATTAAATATTTGTATATATTAAAATAATCTTTATTCAAAAGTGAGTTTTCTTTTTCTTTTATAAGAAAGTTTTGCGTAAAGCGGGGTTGTAAGGGTATGGCGTCTGATACCCTTACGTTAAAAAAATTGAATATATAAATATAAAAAACGATTATTAATGCTTAAATATTTTTAAAAGAAAAAATAATTTAGTCGAGTATTTAGGAATTTAGAAATATAAAATAAATAATAGAAAGAGGAAAAAATCACATGGATAAAAAAGGGATTGTATTTGGTGCTGGGCTAAGCGGGCTTGGTGCAAAGGAATTACTGGAAAAGAATGAATATGAAGTGTATTTGATAGATGACAAGGTTGCAATGCCGTCGGAAGAAGGGATTAGACTTTTGAATGAAGGAGAAATTGAGTTTGTTGTGAAAAGTCCTGGAATTCCTTGGAAGGCGGAACTTTTAAAGATTGCGAAGGAGAAAAATGTTAAAGTTATTTCAGAAATAGATTTGGCTTATAAATATGTGGATAAAAATATAAAAATTATTTCATTTACTGGAACAAATGGGAAAACTACCACATCTACTAAAATGGCAGAATTACTTAACTTTGCTGGATTTCGTGCAAAACTTGCCGGGAATGCGGGTTTTTCATTTGCAAAGCTGGTGGCTGATGAGGAAGAACTGGATTATATTGTGCTGGAGCTTAGTAGCTACCAATTGGAAAATAATCCGCAAATTCATTCAAATATCGCTGGAATAATCAATTTAACTCCAGATCATTTGACACGATATGATTCAGTAGAGGATTATTATATTACAAAGTTTGCGATTTTTGATAAGCAGACAGGCGATGACTTTGCATTGATTAATCTGGATGATGAAGTTTTTGCAGAACTGTATGAAAGAAATGAGATAAAGGAGAAAATAAAGGCTCAAAAAGTATATTTGAGTAAAGAAACAAAAGGAACAGTTTTTGTTTATGAAAATAATATTCGTATAATGAAGGATTTGAATAAACGAATTGATGAAATTCAGAATTTTAGTGAAAAAATTGATGAAATTTCAGAAATTTTGATGAAAACGGATGAACTATCATTAAAGGGTAGACATAATTTGGAAAATATGTTATTTTTGATAAGTTCGGCGAAAATATTGAATGTGGAAAATGAAAAATTAGTGAAATTTTTAAAATCGACAACTGTGCTTGAGCATAGACTGGAAAACTTTTTTGTAAAAGAAAATACGGCGTTTATCAATGACTCTAAGGGTACAAATGTAGAATCAACATTAAAGGCGATTGATTCGTTTAATAATTCTATTATTATGATTTTAGGAGGAGATGATAAGAAAATTGATAACATGCCTTTGATTGAAAGAGTTAAGGAAAAGGTTGATTTTGTTTATCTGATTGGGGATAATGCTCAGATTTTGATTGATGATATGGAAAAAGTCGGATATAAAAATTATAAAAATTTGGAAACAGTTGAAAATGTGTTGAATTATTTGAAGGAAAAAGTGGATTTCTCAAAAGATCAGACAGTATTGTTTTCACCTGCAACATCTAGTTTTTGTCAATTTAAAAGTTTTGAGCACAGAGGAAAAGTGTTTAAGGAATTGACGGAAAAAATTATTGGAAAATAGTTTTTCTTTTGGAAAAAATAGAATTTAGGAGAAAAAATTGAATAGAAAAAAAATATTAGGAACAGGATTTGTAATAGTAATTTTAATACTTTCATCATTGAGTATCATAACCATGGCGAGCCTTAGTGCTCCAAGGGCACAAAATGAGTATGGAGTAAGCTATTATTTTTTGCTACGGCAAATAATTTGGTTAACTGTTGGTTGGCTAGGATTTTTATTTACTGCTAATTTTAATTATAAAAAATATGGGGAAATAACAAAATATTTGTATGTTGCAGGTGCTTTTTCACTTGTGATGGTTCTAGTAATAGGGAAAACTGTAAATGGTGCCAAGCGTTGGGTTGATCTTGGAATGGGTGTTGTTATTCAGCCTTCAGAATTTGTAAAATTGATATTAATTATCGTTCTTTCGACTCTTGTGTATAATCTTAAGATACAAAATAAAATAAGTAAATATCCTTGGCTATCAAGTATCGTTATAATGGGAACCACAGGAATTTATATGTTTCTTATTTTTTTTGAAAAATCATTTAGTAATACAGTACAAATTGCAATAATCGGAATGACTTATTTATTCGTTTCAGAATTAAAATTTTCGATAATTGCACTTTATACGGGATTAGGTGGAATTTTAGGATGGTTTGGGATAATGAAAGTTGGTTATAGGGCAAGCAGGATTGCAGCCCATGCTTCTAAAGATGTTGGATTTCAGACAACGCAGTCATTGATAGCAATAGCTAATGGCAAAATTTTTGGAAAATTCTATGGAAATGGATTTCAGAAATATGGATTTTTACCTGAAATACATACAGATTATATTTTTGCAGGGTATGCTGAAGAAAATGGATTTTTAGGGGTAGTATTTTTGCTTGGATTGTATGCGGCGTTGCTAATTATAATAGGAATTACTCTAAAAAAAATAAAAGACTTATATGCAAAATATCTTTTAGCTGGGATTTTTATAACAATTGCAACACAGGTAATTGGAAATGTGGCAGTTGCAAGTAAAATTATGCCTTCTACAGGAATTCCACTTCCAATGATGAGCTATGGAGGAAGTACAATGATTGGAATGATGATGATATTAGGTGTTGTTTATAATATAATAAGAACATTGTATAAACAGGAGATGGGAAGCCAGTTGGATGAACTAAATGAAATTGATTATATGATGTAATAAATCAAATAAAACGAGAGGAAGAACAAAGCGATGGAAAAAGTAGTATTTACTACAGGTGGAACAGGTGGACACATTTATCCTGCCCTATCAATTGCAAAAAAAGTTAGAGAAAGGGGAATAGATACTTTATTTATTGGTACAAAGCATAGAATGGAAAAGGATATTGTTCCAAAGGAAAATTTTAGATTTATAGGACTTGATGTATTGCCGTTAAGAAGTATAAAATCTGTATTTAAAATGATGGCAGCAACTATAGGCACAATAAAGCTACTAAAAAAGGAAAAACCTACAAAAATAATAGCATTTGGAAATTATATAACAATACCGGTATTAGTAGCAGCTAATATATTGCGAATACCATATTATCTTCAAGAGCAAAATCACACAATGGGTCAGGCAAACAAATGGTTTTACAAAGGTGCAAAAAAAGTATTTGTTGCTTTTGAGAATACACTTGAAAGTGTTAAGGGAAAATACAAGAGTAAATTTGTAGTAACTGGAAATCCATTGCGGGAAGAATTTTATGGAAAAAATAAAGCTGAGGAAAGAAGAAAACTAAATATAAAGGATGATGAAAAAGTAATTCTTGTAATTGGTGGGAGTTTGGGAGCCAAAAATATAAATGAAGCTATTTTAAAAAAATGGAAAACGATATTGGAAGATGGGAAAATAAGACTATTTTGGGCAACTGGGAAGGATAATTACGAGGCTTCAACTTATAGAATAAGAGATTTTGGTACAGCGGTAGTTGAACCGTATTTTGAAAATGTTCCAGAATTGATGGCGGCTTCTGATATTGTAATTTGCCGTGCCGGAGCTTCGACTATTTCTGAGCTTATTCAGCTAGAAAAGCCATCAATATTGATTCCTTATGACTTTGTCGGACAAAAGGAAAATGCAGATGTATTGGAATATGCAAATGGTGCAAAAATATTTACAAACGAAACTGCAGAAGAAGCGATTGATGAAGCATTATCAATAGTGTGTCAGGCATCAATGCTTGAATTTATGAGTGAAAATGTAAAAACCTTGAAAAAGGGAAATTCAGCAGAGATAATAGTAAATGAAATGGGACTTTAAACAGAAAATACAGAGATAAAAATAAAATTGGAAAAAGAAAAATTTGGAGGAAATTATGCTATCAAAAGTAAATAATGTATATTTCAGCGGAATAAATGGAATTGGGATGAGTGGACTTGCAAAAATTTTAGCAGCAGATGGATTTAATGTGGCAGGTTCAGATTTAGAAAGAAAAGCTGTAACAAAAGATATGGAAGATCTGGGAATAAAGGTTTATATTGGACAAGTTGAAGAAAATGTGAAAGATAAGGGAATAGATTTGTTTGTATATTCAACAGCAATTAAAGAAACAAATCCGGAATACAAATATATTGTTGATAATAATATCAAAAAAGTAAAAAGAGGACAGCTACTTGCAGAAATAATGAATAGATTTGATGGAATCGCTGTTGCGGGAACTCATGGAAAAACTACTACAAGTTCAATGATGAGTGTAGCACTTTTAGAAAAGGAGCCATTTATCGTAGTTGGAGGAATAATTCCTGAAATTCAAAGTAACAGTAAAATTGGAAATTCAGAATATTTTATTGCCGAAGCTGATGAAAGTGATAATTCATTTTTGTATATAAAACCAAAATATTCTGTTGTAACAAATGTTGAAGCTGATCATTTGGATCATCACGGAACATTTGAAAATATAAAAAAATCGTTTGAACAATTTATTGACAGTACAGAAAGAATCGCGGTTCTTTGTAAAGATACTGTTGGAAAAGTTGGGCTTAATTTAAAAAATAAAAATATAGTATGGTATAGCATAAAGGACAAGACAGCTGATATTTATGCTAAAAATATAAGAGTGGAAAATGGAATAACAAGTTTTGAAGCTGTAAAAAAAGGTGAAAATTTGGGAACATTTAGCTTGAGTATTCCTGGAGAGCATAATGTTGCAAATTCACTTCCAGTAATTTATTTTGCCCATGAATTTAATTGTAATATGAAAAAAGTAAAGGAAAGAATTTTGAAATTTAAAGGGGCAAAGAGAAGATATCAAGTTATTTATGATAATAATTTAAGAATAATTGATGATTATGCACATCACCCAACAGAAGTAAAAGTTACAATAAATGCGGCACATAAAACTGAAAAAGGGAAAGTAACTGTAATTTTCCAGCCACATCGATACAGCCGTACAAAATTCTTTTTTGATGATTTTGTAACTTCATTAAAGGAAGCTGACGATTTAGTTTTACTTCCAATATACGCAGCAAGTGAAGACAATACCTATGGTGTATCTTCAGAACTTCTTGCCGAAAAAATTGGTGGAAATGTGAGAGTGCAAACTCAGGAAGAAATAGAAGATATTATAAAAAATGATAGAAATAGTGGAAATACTTATGTATTTATGGGAGCTGGAAGTGTATCAAGAGTAGCTCATGCAATTGCAGATGACTTAAAAAAGATGGAAAAATAAGTATGATTAAAAAATAGAAATCCAAAGAGGGAGAAGTAAAATAAAAAATGGAAATAGTAAAAAATGCCAAAATGAAGGAATATTCAAATATGAAAGTTGGCGGAACTGCAAAGGAGCTTATTTTCATAGATGATAAAAATGAATTAAAGGAAGTTTTACAAACTAGAAATAATATTTTCCTTTTGGGAAATGGTACAAATACTCTTATTAACGATGGAAATCTAGATATAAGTTTTCTATCGCTAAAAAGATTAAAAAATATAACAGTTGAAAAAAAAGTTAGAAATGAAGATAAAGAGAATAATTATGATCTTGTAAGAGTAGAGGCTGGATTAGATTTGGATGATTTGATAGAATTTATGGAAAAAAATGATTATTCAGGTTTAGAAAATATTACTGGGATTCCAGGATCTGTTGGTGGGCTTGTGAATATGAATGGCGGAGCCTATGGAACAGAGATTTTCGACTGTATTGAAGAAGTGGAAGTTTGTAAAAATGATGGGGAAATTATAAAAATTAAAACAACGGATTTAAATTTTAAATATAGAACAACTGAGATAAAGGAAAATAAATGGATTGTAATTTCTGCCCTTTTCAAATTTGGATTTGGATTTGACAAGGCTGCTTCAGAGGATAAAAGACAGCAAAGAAAAGTAAAACATCCACTGGATTTGCCAAATTTAGGAAGCACATTTAAAAATCCAAAAGGAAAATTTGCAGCAAGATTAATTTCCGATGCTAATTTGAAGGGATATAGAGTTGGAGATGCGGCAGTTTCTACAAAACATCCAAATTTTGTGACAAATTTAGGAAATGCCACATTTAATGATGTTATTTCAGTTATTGAGCATGTAAAGGAAGTTGTTTTTGAAAAATTTGGAATAAAATTAGAAACGGAAATTATAATTTTAAAAAAATAATAAAAAATCAAATCAAAAATTTTAAAATATAAGTTTTAAAATGAAAATTATAGTTTTTTAGTTCAGTTTTGAATCAATTTCACTATTAAATTTAAATAAATTTATTTAATATATTGAATAAAATCAAAAAAAAGTGTATAATAATATAAAAAATGGAGTTAAAAATGAAGAATCCAGTTAAAGTATTGATTTTACTGTTTTTATTGGCAGGAATAATGTTTTTTGGTAAAATGTTTATTGATACGGATTATTTTAAAGTTCAGGAAGTTTTAGTGGAAGGTAAGTCTGATTTACTTAGACAAGATATAACAGCTCAACTTGAACAAATGAAAGGTAAAAATATCATATATTTAAATACTGATGAGATTGAAAACCATATAAAAAAGGATGTGCGAGTAAAAAAAGTATCAGTAAAAAAACTTTTTCCGAGTAAAATTAAAGTTGTTCTTGAGGAAAGGGAGCCTTATGTATATATAAAAAAGGGAGATGAAACACTTTTAGCTGACAAGGATTTAAAAATATATGGTGATATTCTAGAAGAACCTGCAAAAAATATTCCTATAATAGATTACACAGATGATGAAAGTCTAAATGCAATGAAGACGATACTTTCTAAAATAAAAAACAAAGACTTTTATGCTATGATTTCAGAAATAAGACAATCTGAAAAAAATTATGAAATACTTCTTACAAATAATGTAAGAATAATAACAGAAACGACAGTAACAGAAAAAAAATATGAAGAAGCATATAGATTATATGAAAAAATAAGAAAAAAACGTCCAGTAATTTCTATGGATCTGAGATTTATAGATAAAATTGTTGTAAAATGATGTTTTACGTGAAATTAAAAGAAAGGAGAAGCTACTTTAAAAGTTATTAAGTTAATTTAAAATTTAAGTAGCAAAGAAAAAATGGATAACTTTAGCAATGCGGCAAAACTGAAAGTAGTAGGAGTAGGTGGAGCAGGTGGAAATGCAATAAACGATATGATAGAGAGTAATATAACAACTGTTGATTTTATAGCGATAAATACAGATCAGCAAGATTTAGATAGATCAAAAGCATCTATAAAAGTACTTTTAGGAAAAGGAATGGGAGCTGGTGCGGATCCTGAAAAGGGAAGAATTGCTGCGAAGGAATCAGAAGAAAAAATAAAAGATGTTTTGGAAGGTACAGATATGTTATTCATAACTGCCGGAATGGGTGGTGGAACTGGAACAGGAGCTTCTCCGATTATTGCTGAAGTGGCAAAGGCAATGGGAATTTTAACTGTAGCTATTGTAACTAAGCCTTTTAGTTTTGAAGGACCGTTAAAAAAGAACAATGCCGCAATTGGAATTGATAATTTAAGAGAAAATGTAGATACCTTAATTGCTATTCCAAATGACAGATTATTTGAAATACCTGGAATGAATATTTCTTTAATGAACGCATTTAAAGAAGCAAATGGAGTTTTAAAAATGGGAATAAAGGGTATTTCTGATTTAATTACAAAACAAGGAATTGTAAATTTGGATTTTGCAGATATAAAATCTATTATGCAAAATTCTGGAATCGCAATGTTAGGATTTGGTGAGGCAAATGGTGATGAAAAAGCTAAGAGTGCAACAGCTCAAGCATTAAACAGTCCACTATTGGAAAAATCTATTGAAGGTGCAAGAAAAATATTGATAAATGTTACAGCTGGTCCAGATATTGGATTACAGGAAATACAAGAAGTTGCTCAAACAATTTCAGAAAAAGCAGGACATGATAAAGCTAATTTATTATGGGGTTATATTATGGAACCTGAATTAGAAGGAACAATAAGCGTGTCATTGGTAGCAACAGACTTTGAAGAAGAATCTTTTTCAAATAATACAAAATCTTCACAAACAATAAGATTTGCACCATCAGAAGAAAAAGTTAAAGAAGAAGAAAATAACGAAAAAATTAATTATCAAAACGAAGAAAATGATTATGAAGATGATGAAGAAAAAGTGGAAGATCCAGGAGATTTTGTATTACCACCATTTTTTGAAGAATAATTAGATTCAAAAGTCTAATATTGTTAAAGTAAATTACAAAATTTTGATAAATTTATGTGGAAAAATTACTTTGAAATTTAACTTAAAAATTTTGAATCTCTTGTTAAAATGTTAAGTTTGCTTGATTAAAGTTAAAGTAATTTGAGTATATTTTGATGTAATTTCAAAAGAATTTAAAATAAATTTTGAAAATAACTTGATTTTATTAGGCTTTTTTGTTATAATTAAAGAACCTGCTCTATTTTAGAAGTAGGGCTAAAAGCCATAGGAAAGGAGAAAGAAAATGAGAAATTACGAAATTATGTTTATTTTATCTACACAACTAACAGATGAAGAAAAACAAGCTGGAGTTGCATTTGTAGAAGATACATTAAAAGCTGCTGGAGCAACTGAAGTTAAAACAGAAGTTTGGGGAGATAGAAAATTAGCTTATCCAATTAAGAAAAAAGAAAATGGATATTATGTTTTAACAACATTCCAAGCAGATGGAACTAAATTTACTGAAATTGAATCAAAACTAAATATTAATGAATCAATTTTAAAATATATGATTGTTAAAAATGACTAATTTAAAGTATTCTGATTGATAAATACAAAAATTTGAGGTTTTTATTTTAAAATTTAATAAATATCAAAATTAGGGGGAATTTATGAACGTAGTAATGTTAATGGGAAGAATGACAAGAGATCCTGAATTGAAGTATACTTCAGGAGGTAAAGCGTATGCTAATTTTACGTTAGCTGTACAAAAAACAAAAGATGACGCTGAGTTTATTGATTGTGTTGCTTGGGAAAAGACAGCGGAAACTATTGCTGAATATTTTAGAAAAGGTAGAAAGATTCTTTTACAAGGACGTTTGAATGTAAGTAGTTATGAACAAAATGGTGAAAAAAGAAAATCAACAAAAGTTGTTGTAAATAGCTTTGAATTTGTTGAAAGTTCAGGAAGTAGCAATAATGGTGGTGGATACAATCAAAACCAATCTTATAGCGGAAATAATAGCAATAAGCCAGTTCATAACGATACATACGAAAATGATGATGATACAGATGATAATGAAGATTTTCCATTTTAATAGCTAGGCAAGTTTTATAATAAAAATTGCTATAAAAGTTTTTAGGAGGTGTAAATTTAATGAGAGCTAAACCAGTTACGGAATTTAAAAGAAGAAAAAGACGACCAAAAGTTAAATTTAAAGTAGAAGATATTAACTATAAAAATGTTGAATTGTTGAAAAACTTTATGAATGATAAGGGGAAAATTTCTCCTGCGAGAGTAACAGGATTAGAAGCTAAAGTTCAAAGAAAAATTGCGAAAGCAATTAAAAGAGCTAGACAAATAGCTTTAATGCCTTATACAAGAATTGAAAAATAATAATAAGTTTTTGTCTTCATAAAAAATTATGGTTGTATATTTATAATTTGCTGTAATTAGAAAAATCAAGACTATTTAAAGAATAAGTATTAGCTTATTTATAAATAGTCTTTTTTTATGAAAAAATGTGGAAAAATTAAGATTAATATTGTATAATGTATCAAATATACATAATCCATTTAATATCGAACTAAAATTAAGTAAAATTGAATTTAGAAAAATAGTGAAATAAAACATAATATTTAAGTTCGGTTTTGAAGTGGTTTTACTGTATAAAAAGAATTAGGTGGTAATAAAAATGTTGAATAAAAAAATGAATATAATTTTACTTTTTTTATTTATTTTTTTGATAGGTTGTGATAAAAAAGAAAGTGTAAAGAAAGAAAAAAAGAATAACCTTGAAAATATACAAAGTAAAACTGCAAAGGAAAATATTTTTTCAAACAATTCAATAGAAAAAATAATTGAAACATTTTCAAAAAAATCTAAAGAAAATAAGATAAGTATTGAAAATTTTGAAAAATTAACCTATGAGAATAAAAATTATTATTATGCCAAAATACATTCAAGAGGAGATGCTATTTATGCCCTTGATTATAGTGGAATAAGTGCAACTAGCATATTTTTGAAAGTTAATAATGTAAATGGAGCTAATTTGGGAATTATTGAAAATATGGTTGTAAATTTAATACAAGTGTCTGATGAAAATATTAAAGATTCAGAAGCGAGAGCAATTTATACAAAAATTTTGTCAAGTTTAGGAGAAAAAGAATTAACAAGCCTTCTAACTTATACAAATGGTATAATTTATGGAATAAGAATAGATTCTGTAACAGGAGAGCTTATATTTTTTGCCAGAGAATCAGAAGATGAAAAAGCTGTAACAAGTATTCAAAGATTGAACTTTATTAACAAGAAAAAAGTAGATGAAAAAACATTGGCAAAATTAGGAGAAAATAAATAACTTTAAATTGAATAAAAAATGGAGGAAAAATGAATTTAGAAGCATTATTGGGACTTTTACAAGGACAGGATTTAGAGAAATTAGCTCAGCAAGTTGGTGGGAGCAGCAAAGAAGTGAGAAATGGAGTAGCAGCAGCTCTACCTGCAATTTTAGCGGCAGTTAATAAAAATGCAAATAATAGTGAAAAAGCACAGGGATTGAATAAAGCGTTGGAACAGCACGATGGAGCAGTATTAAATAATCTTGGGGGCTATTTGCAAAATCCTGATTTAAAAGATGGAGCAGGAATTTTGAACCATTTATTTGGTGGAAATACACAGAATGTGGCAAATGCTGTTTCCCAATCAAGTGGTTTAGATGCACAAGGCAGTATAAAAATTCTAGAAACTTTAGCACCACTAGTTTTAGGAGTATTGGGGCAGCAAAAAAAGGAAAATAATTTAGACGCACAAGGAATTAGTAATTTAACTTCAAATATCACAGCGAATTTTGCTGGAGAAGGTGGAATTATGAGTATGATTACAAATTTGTTGGATGCGAATAAAGATGGGAATGTGATGGATGATTTAACTGGAATGATTGGTAAATTATTTGGTGGTAATAAATAATTAAAATTAGAAAATAAATATGTAGTTAGGCAAAGAGATTGTTCAGTTTTGAATTTAGTTCTCTTTGCCTATTTTTTTAGATCGTCGATTAGTGGCGACAGGAGAAATTGAAGGAAAATATGAATAGAGAACGTTCGATAGAAAATACAAAAAAATATGCAATATTAGAAGTTATGTTCTTTAATGGGTATTCGGTAGGAATGCAGAGCTTTGTACTGTTAAGTCTGGCGATTTATTTTAATATGAGTTCTTTTTTTATCTCGATTGTGTCGTCTTTACCGACGGCTGGATATCTATTGCAAATATTTACAAGTAAGGTAAATAATATTCTTGGAAGTAGAAAAAAGACAATGGCAATAGCAGCAGGAATATTTGGTGGAATTTTAGGAAAATTTATTAATAATGGTGTAATTTATATTTTTGGAGAACAATTTTGCACTATAAGATTTGCTTTTGTTATAGGATTTATTTTAAGATTATTTTCATTATTGGAATTGACAAGGGTTTATTCATTTGAAAAAACATTTGTGTATGCTGGAGGAAGTGGAAGTATGAAAAGTATGTTCTCAAAAATAATGTTTTCAAGATCGAGATATGTTCTTAATTCTAACAAATCTAGAGACGAGTGGAATGATGAGAAAGAAGCTGAGAATGATAAGGAATAATGAAGAAATTTCATTTGAAATTTTTTAATTATTATTGGAGGATTTTATGAGAGAAATAACAATTATTTATATAATTGCGATTATAATTTTACTGATTTACTGTTTTTGGACAGTAAAATTTTGGGGTAAAAATTTTTTCAAAAAAGATGTGCTACCAAAATTGAAAGTTCCGAAAAGTATTTCTGCAATGGGAGTTGGAATTTTGAATAATTCGAGGACGGAGAAAAATTTTCATATTGGAATATTTTCTTTGGTTGAGAAAAATTTTATAATTGCGAAAAAAGAAAAGCTTTTTGAAAATATGGATTTTCAATCGGATATTTTGTATAAGAAAAATTTGGAAAAATCTAAAAGTAATTATTACAGACAAGATGAGCTTTTTGCAGAAGAGCGTTGGGTTTTAGATAGCTTGTCGGATTCTGAAAATGGGATTTTAAGTGATTATCAAAGTTTTGGGAATAGAGAGAAATTGCCAAAAATGGATGAAAAAAATATTGATAGAAGAAAAGAGATTTTTAGAGAAGTCTTGCAAGTGCTAATAACTTTTTTAGTAGCTTTTTTGATAAATGTAATTTTAAAGGGTTCTTCATCGAGTAGTTCAAGCGGCAATTATTCGAGAAGTTCGTCGAATCAAAAACCTTTAGATTCTTTTTTTCAAAAAATGTTTGAAATTTATAAAAGGACGAAGAAAAAGTTTTTGGGTTCATTTTGGTCGCCTGAAAAATTGGAAGAATTTATAATTTACAAGAAAAATTCAGGATTTTATATTTTTTATTTTGGAGTTATTTTAGCTTCAATTATAATGACAAGTAAAGATGTAAAATTTGGAAGTGGAGAAGGAAATTTTGGACTTTTAGTTTTAATTGTAATAATTGTTTTTTTCTTGGAAATTTTTTGGCTAAGAATATTATTTTTACTAATACTTTCTAAATATACCTCAAAAATACTAAAAATCCTTATTGCATTGGTATTCTTATTTTCGTTGTATAGTTTTATGTTACCAAATATTTCGTTCATATTTGGACTAAGATTCTATATTTTAATTCCACTTACGTTCGTAATTTTATTTTTTATTTACAAAAAGTTAATCGTGCGATATACTGAAAATGGACTTTTGGCTATGAATGAAATTGAATCATTCAGAAAATACATTTTAAATTTTGAAAAATTAGAAGTTCCTACTTTTTCAAGTGAAGATGAATTAATCGAAAATTTTCAGCAAATGTATATTTACGCTTTTGCTTTGGGAATTGAAAAAAGATTTTTGAATTTTTTGGATATTACTTTGGAGAAAAATAATTTTGCTGGGAGAAAAGAATTTATTTATGAAAAACTTTGGATTTCGACTGTTTTTTGTGATAAAAAATTGTTGGGAGAATTGAAACTTAATGTTATGGGAAGATGATTTTTAAGGGAGGAAATTTTATGAAAAAATTTTTAGAAAAAATTGGGAAAGATGAGTTGTTGGAATATTCACGTTTAGGAGATAAATTTTCTGTTGGAAATCATATCGGGAGTAGTAATGATTTTCATATTTTTACATCAATTAATTCATATGGAAAATACGAAGGTTATAAATTTTTAAAAGAAGAAGAATTGAAAAGATTAGGAAGAAATAAGTGGTATTTAGAATTGATGAAAGAAGAAATGAAGGAAAGAGAACTAAATGAAGGAAAGACTATTATTTTAGAAAAAGATAAATTTTTTAAAAATTTGTTTAAATATTTTATAGAAAATAAAATAAGATTACAAATTTTCTATGATAGAGATTGGAATAAAAGTGGATATTTGATAAAAAACTTAAAGGAATTTTTTAAATTTCATTTTTGTGATGAAGATGATAAAAAAGAAGAAGAAGTTATAAGAAAATATGGAGTAAAAATTATAAGAATTGGAAAAAATGTTGTAAAAGATATTATTGTAAAAGATAGTGAAATTAAGGAAAATAAATTAATAGAAAGTTACGATTTAGAAAGTATTTTAGGTGATATTATTTTTCAAGATGATAATTATATATTGATTTGTGAAAAAGATTTATTTTTTGGTGATAGTAAATTTACAATATTACAAATGTCGGATATTGAAGAGATTAATGACAGAGTTTGTGTAATAGAAACAGAAGATATAGATTTGGAAGAATTTTTTCCAAATATTGTAAAAATGAAAATAGAAGAAATTTTAAAAAAATGCTTTGAGAATAAAATATTAGTGCATTTTGAGCATGAGAAATCATATTCTGAAAAATTTGGGATAATTGAAAGATTTGATAATGAGAAAATAATTTTAAAAGAAATAGATAAAATGACGGGAATTTTTGTTTCTAAATCGGAAATATTGGTTGAGGATATTTCATTTTTGTTTGTGAGAAATTGTAGAGTTTTGAGAGTAGTAGGGTAAAACTATGGCTTTGTTTGATATGGTAAAAAAAAAGAACTTACTTGGTTAGTTAGTTTTATTTAGTATTATGGTTTATTTTTACAAAACAGTCATATCATTAAAATTGAAAAAATGTAATATTTTATAGTAAAACCTGTTTAAAATTGAATTGATTTATCAAAAAATCAGTGTTAGATGAAAATTCCAAATTAATTAGAAAAGCTGCTTTGTTAAATAAAATTGAAAGAAAGGAAGAAGCAAGAAAATTATATGAAGAGGTTGTTGAAAACGGGAATAAATTACATATTGTGTAGGAGGCAAAAGAAAAGTAAAAAAATTAAATTAATAAGTCGGGATGAATCTTTAAAGATTGTTCCGATTTTTTTGTAAAATGTATTAAAATTTATGTTTTATATTCGTTTTATTGTTGTTTTTTACTATTTTTATAAAAATTCAAACAAAAACAAAAAAATATTGTTGACAAATGTTTGTTATTGTGTTATTATGTTTCTGGGAGGAAAGATAACACACATAATAAAACAAAATTGAAAAGTGTTATCGGAAAATATTATGAAAAAATTGACTAAAAAAGCAAATGAAATGAATTTAAAGGAATTGGCGGAGTATATTGATTATTCAGTTTTAAAGCCTGAATTTACAGAAAAAGAAATTGTTGAATTGACAAAAGATGGGGTGAAATTGGGATGTGCTACGATTTGCATTAATCCAGCGTATATTGAATTATGCGAGCCATATGTAAAAGGAAGCGACACAATGCTGTGTCCTGTAACGGATTTTCCATTTGGAACAAGTTCTACTGAATCACGAGTTAAGCAAATTGAAGCAGTTGCGAAATATGATACGGTTAAGGAAATCGACATAGTTGCAAATTTTGGGCTGATACGAAGTGGAAAATATGAGAAAGTTACGAAAGATATAAAAGCGTGTGTTGAAGTGGCACACAAGTTTGGAAAGGAAATAAAAATTATTTTTGAAACGGATGCCTTAAATGAGGAGCAAATTAGAAAAACTTGCAAATGCTGTATTGAAGCGGGAGCTGATTTTGTAAAGACGAGTACAGGTTTTTTGACTGGACACGAAAATAAAGGGGCGATTCCTAAAGTTATAAAAATAATGCAAGAAGAAGTTGGAAATAAATGTAAAGTAAAGGGAAGTGGAGCAATACGGACAAGAGAGCATTTCCTTGAACTGATAGATATGGGAATAGATAGAATGGGGATTGGTTATAAATCTGTTCCAGTTGTTTTGAATTTGAAGGGTGAAAATGATAATAGTACAGACGAATATTAATATTATTTGATAAAAAACAAATATATAAATACAAATATATAAATACAAATATAAAAATGGAGGATAAAATTATGAAAATCTTTATAAATCAATTAATCGGAAAAAATATAAAAACTAATGATGATTGGGAAAAAATGGTAAAAAAGGGACAAAAACTAGCAAACATTAATTTAGACAAAATAGTTGAAATACCAATGTCTCTTCAAGGCTTAAAGGCGTGTAAAGTTCTTTCGGGAGAAGGAATAAAAGTAAATATAACATCAATCTCTTATTCAGCACAGGCATTACTTGCAGCACGAGCAGGAGCAGATTATATTTCTCCAGTTATTGAAAATATAAAAGGAGTTGATACAGTAAAAGAAATTTCAGAAATGTTTAAAAGAGAAAAAATAAAAACTAAAATATTATTTGAAAAGAATGAAATGCCATTGGATACTGGTAATTATGCGTAATAAAAAAATATCCTTTTATTTAATTTTTTGTTTGATTTTTGAAAAAAATTATGTTATATTAAAAAAATAAGATAAAAAATATAATTTAAACATTAATTTTCATAAAATTAAATACAAAAAAGAAAAATTAGGAGTGTGAAAAATTAAATGCTTGCAAGCGAAAGATTTGAAAAAATTGTACAAATGGTAAATGAAAAGGGTATTGCAAATACAAAAGAGCTGGCTCAGATTTTGAATGTTACGGAAACTACTATTCGTAGGGATACAGAATTTCTGGAAAAACAGGGAAAAATTATTAGAGTCCATGGCGGTGCAAAAAGCATAAATCAAAAAACGGTTATGTCCAATCAGGATGAAAAGGATATGAAGGATCGCACAGAAAATTATGAAAAAAAAGATGAAGTGTGCAAAAAAGTGGCATCATTTATAAAAAATGGCGACTGTATTTTTCTTGACGGCGGAACTACAGTAGTTCCCATAGTAAAATATCTGAAGGGAAAAAACGTAAAAATCGTAACAAACAGTATGCTTGTTGTCAAAGCCTTTAATGACAGCGATTCTGAATTGTTTGTGATAGGTGGGAAATATATAGAGGAGTATGATATGTCTGTTGGATCAGTTGCCTTAAATAATTTGTCAAATTTCAATTTTGATTATGCGATTTTAGGTTGTGCAGGACTGGATATTGAAAGACAGGTTGTTTATACAACTGAGATGGAAACAATGCTTATAAAGGAAAAAGCAATGGGGCTGGCTGTAAAAAAATATTTGCTGCTAGACGATTCAAAATTGTCAATACGAGGTTTTTACACATTTGTAAACACATTCGATTTTGACGCGATAATATGTAATAATTCTGAAAATTTGAACGAAGAAGAATTACCAGATAACTTTATAATTGTTTAATTAATTTGGTTTAAAAGCAGAAAAGAAAGGGTAAAATTGTAATGGATAAGAAAATTAGCAAATATGAAATTGCAAATTGTATCAATGTATTAGGAAATTTTTGTGGAAAGAGAGATATTGATGAATTAACAGCTTTTGAACTGATAAAAAAATATGGAGTTGAAAAAGCGGATGTGATGGTGCTTTTTGGCGGTTCTATTTTGGCTGGTGGGGATGTTTTGGCAAATGCTATGAAAAATGATGTTGCTAAAAAATATGTTATTGTTGGAGGAAGAGGACATACAACAGCCTCATTGGAAGAGCAGTTTTATAAATTATATCCGGATTCTGATAAAAATTCCATTTTATCCGAAATTTCTGAAGCTGAAATTTTTAGAAATTATTTAAAGTATAAGTATAATTTACAGCCTGATTTTCTTGAAATTTATTCCACAAACTGTGGAAATAACATTACGAATTTACTAAAGTTACTAAAAGAAGAAAATATAACTTTTAAAAACATAATAATTTCTCAAGATGCAACAATGCAGCTGCGAATGGAAGCTATTTTAAAAAAATACTTTTCAGAAAATATAAAAATTATTAATTTTGCGGTCTATTCATCCAAAGTCTGTGTTAAAGATGGAAAACTATGCTTTGAAAACGATATATTTGGAATATGGGACATTGACAGATACATAACTTTGCTAATGGGCGAAATTCCAAGGCTTACAGATGATGAAAATGGATATGGTCCTAGAGGAACAGGCTATATAGCTCACATTGATATTCCGGAAAATGTTAAAAATGCCTTTTTGATATTAAAGCAAATTCATGGCGATAAAGTTAGAAAAGCCGATCCTTCTTTTACCTCAACATAAATTTTATCCTTTTCAGTTTCCAGATAAAAATCAAGTTTACTATTATTATGTTTAATTTCAGGCTTTACGTACAAAGGCTTTCCAAATGGTGAAATTTCTGTATTGTTAAATATAGACTCTGTAATATACCGATGAAAAGCTGTGTTTAGTAAGTATAGTAAAACCTGTTTAAAATTGAACTGATTTATCAAATAAAACAGCAGTAATTGCTTCTTCAAGTGTATTAAAGTTATGGGTTATCTCTTTTAATTTCTTCTTGATATTAGTCCATACTTTTTCTATCGGATTATATGGTAGAAGAAATAACAGATGCTGCCTTGTTTCCTTTATTATCTTTTTTAATACCCTTTTTCTATGAAATCTAGCATTATCCATCACTATTATCGCATTTTTCTTTAATTTTTCAATATCTCTTAAATATATCTTCCTGAACCATTCTTCAAAAAATTCACTTTCCATGGTTTCCTTGTATATCATGCTCCCTGTCAATCTATTTCCTGTTTTTCTAGCAACCAGATTTATTCTTGAATACTTTAACCCGCTTCTTTTCCCTTCAATAGTGACTTCCCTTTTGTTCCATCCGTATTCCCGGTATAATATTCATAGATTATTTCCCTGTCTCTCTTTTAAGCTTTATCCATCCATACAATGTGTCAGAGTTTATGCCAAATTGAAGTAACGTTTTTGTTTTTCCATTTCCGTAATAAAAATTTAAAATTCTTTTCCTATAATCTTTTTCATATGCCATAATATTATTATACCGTATTTCTAGGTCATTTTTATAGAAGTTTCACTATAAAATAAAAATTTTTACTACAATTCCAAAATCATAAATCTAATAAAAAATCAATAATTCGTTTTCGCAGAATTCCATTTATATTATATTCACTTAAATTATCCATAGAAAGAACATATTTTGGATAGTTGTCTTCAATGTTTTTTAATGGAGAAAATTCTCGGTCAATGGTGTTTTCTGAGGCTAAAAGATAAGTTACTTGAATATATAATTTTTTATCTTCTTTTTGTGCGATGAAATCAATTTCTTTTGTTTTTAATTTTCCGATATTTACATTGTATTTTCTTCTTAATAATTCTAAATAGATGATGTTTTCAAGATGACCAGCGATGTCGTTTGCTTTGTAGCCTAATTGAGAATGTTTTAAACCTAAGTCAAGAAGATAAAATTTTTCTTGTGTTTCTAAAATGGATTTTCCTTTTATGTCATATCTTTGAACTTTTGAAATAATATACGCATTTTCAAGTGCTTTTAAATAATTGTAAACGGTTTCAACGCTTAATTTTCTACCCTGGTTTTTCAAAAAATCTGAAATTTTTTTGGCAGAAAAAATATTTCCAATATTATCAAAAATGTACAAAATTATTCGTTCTAAAAGTTCAATATCCCTTATATTATTTCTCGCAACAACATCTTTTAGCAAGACAGAATTATAAATATCAGTCAAATACTGATAAATTGAAGTTTTATCTTGATTGAAATTGTGGATGGCAGGTAAACCTCCAAATTGCAAATATTTTTCAAAATATTCTTCATTGCTGTAAATTTTTTCTGGATTTTGAATTTTGGAAAAATCTATAAATTCTTTAAAAGATAAAGGAAAAACCTTTATTTCAACATATCTTCCTGCAATGTAGGTAGCCAATTCCGAAGATAATAAATTAGCATTCGAACCAGTGATATAAATATCACAATCTAAGTCAACTAGCAATGAATTTATCATTTTTTCCCAAGAAGCAACTTCTTGAATTTCATCTAGTAAAATATAAATTTTACCAGCTAAATTTTTTGATTTTTCAATAATATAGCTATATAATTTTTGAAAATTTGCAAATTCGGCGAACATTAAAGACTCAAAATTAATAAAAATAATATTCTCTTTATTAATTCCCTTTTCTTCAAGTTCTTTAGATATTAATTTTAAAATCATAGATTTCCCGCTTCTACGCATACCAGTAATAACTTTTATTATCGGCTTATCCATAAATTTTCTAATTTCTTTTAAATATTGCTCTCTTTTTATCATTTTATCACCACCTATATTAATATATACAAGAAATTATATCCTAAATTAAAAAGTTTTTCAACTTATACTAGAAAAACTTTTCGAAATAACATATTTTTTGCTTATATACTAGAAAAAATAAATAAAAATTTCTGATAA
>ERZ773055.419-NODE-419-length-26171-cov-10.302535_pt1 | contig 26171 bp, 25 predicted proteins | sample MGYA00580515_ERZ773055 | MGnify/ENA primary metagenome ERZ773055 (study PRJEB29015, sample SAMEA2737993) | human oral metagenome | biome: human oral; feature: human-associated habitat; material: dental | place: China | collected 2064 ...
TTTTTCGTAGCTCTTGCCAACCACTTGGATATAACGCTGGCATCCGAAACCCCAATGGAGGCGGCATAGTCATTTACAGATACGCCGTCCATGCGTACTGCAATAAAGGCCTCCGCCCATTTCGGTTTCTTTATCAGAACAGTCCTCACCCACTGGCAAACATCTTCATAGCTTTCACGCTTATCATGCTCGATCTCGTCCCTGCGAAAGATGCGATCGTCTGCCACATCTTTCATAAGCGGTTCGGATGCGTCCACTTCTTCCTCTGCATCGTCCTTGCTAAGTCGCACCTTACTTTCTCCGTGATGCCTGTCGAACTTGTGCCAGGAGTTGTACTCCGAACGGTTGAATCGCTCCTCCCATTCTTTCTGGAGCAGCTTTTCCTTCTGTTCCTGCGTAAAATCATCGCCTTCCAAGGAAAGTGATACCCACAGTTTCTCCGTGTCCTCTGCATTCAGCTCAAACGACTGGTACCTGTTCTCATAACGAATCTTCAATTGCATTTGCATTCCTTTCCGTCCGTGATCAGGTACGATGGAATGCAAAAGAGTCTGTGGTCGAAGATGAACCACAGACTCCTTCCGTCCGAAAATGGGCGCAGGAAATCAAACGGTGGGTGCATCTTCGTTCCCAAACGGTCTTGATACCGCTGTTTGAACTCTCTATGCATCCCATCGTCCTAATGGCCATCTCGGACTAAATGAGATTTAATTTTGGAAAATTCCCCCCGAAGGGGACAGACGGGCTGATTATCTAGTCTGTCACTGCCCATCAATTAAGTGACCTTATTGTTTCTTCGGTCTAGTCTGAGCCAGAGCACTTCCAGTTACCGACTTTGACTCTTTCCGTAGCATCCATCCTTCAAAATCTTGCTTGCCTTAGAAGCAACAGGTCTTGAAGTCTGCTTACTGTTTCATGTCATCTCATTCACCTCACTTTCTGGTTAATCTCAATGTAACAAGAAACTTAATTTTTGCATTCGTAAATTTTCTTTTATGAATGGTTGATAAACCTTTACAAAAATGTAGAAATTGCGTTTTAAGTATGATACAATAAAGTGTACACTTTATACTTACCTCGAATCGGCACCAAGATTTAACTTGCAATTCCCCGTCTGCCCGCCTTACATATACTAGTTTAGTAAAATGGTTTCTTTGAAAATCGGACTGGACGGACACGCTCGGACTCTCACGGACAGAGGTAAATCTTTAAACAGGAGGAAATAGGGCATGACGTTTTCTGAATATGCTTCAGACCTTTCACCGTTCATTTCGTTCGGCAAATCTGAGCATGAATATTTCACAGAACTTGTCGGCAACTTCGTACAAGATGCCGCTATGGATTCCTGTAAACTCATGAAGCGAAAGCCTGACACAAAATATCGCTATATAAAAGGTAACCGTACGATTCAGCCAAAGGACGCGCAGTACCTCTACGACCATCGTGACAAAAACAAATTCTCGAATTGGGTATGGGAAAGAATGGATGAGTCCGACTCCTATGAAAATGTTGTGGCATGGCTGGATAGCATTAGCATCTCTAGCGATGATCCTTCAACTGCCTGTGCTGATATATTTGAGAGCATCCTCCTGGATATCATCCACTCCACTCCTACAACCCAAACAACACAGGACGGTGAGCTTGATTTAAGGCTGATTGATGACATCCAAAGAAAAATAAAATCGCTACCTCGCCCGACAAATGTGCCGGTTCCGAAGGTAGCGACCCAGGATGAGCAAAAATATATTGAAGAACTATTCCTGGCATACGGTGATGCCGAGGGAATGGATTTATTCTCGGCAGATGAACTCTCCTCATTTCCTGATTACTCTGATGACTTTGAAGACCGTCGAATTGATTTCTATGCTGCGGAAACAATTCGGCGCGGTGTATTGGAGTTAAAAGGAAGCAGCTTGACAGGGCAATTTGATGTATTAAAAGATGAAACTTATAACGGTGTAAAGGACACTACAAGGCGTACACACCCCAATGGATATGAACGATTGCTTGCCGTTATGGAACAAGCAGTTATCGCTCCAGTCACAAACTACATACTTAGTGCCTCACCCTATTGGATAAGTGGAAGAATCAAAAAAGGTATATGTCACCACCTCGTTAATGATGGAAAGCTGAAATGGGCAAGGAGAAGAAAGAAGCAATGAATGAATCAGCCATCGGTTCTGCCTTTGAAATATCTCTCCGTATCCTTCTGATGTTGAATGCACTCTCGCCTGCAAAATTAGACGAACAGCAAATAGGAGAGATTGATTTTATAGCTGTTTATGCTGCGGATTTTGAATTGCTGGATGAGAACCTTCACGGTTATAGCAACTATAGATATAGCGAGTTTCCTGCAAGAAAGCAGATGGTTTCTTCAGCTTTGAAAAATCTCGTTTTGGATAAGTATGTTCGGCTATATCCTACTTCGAGTGGCTACAGGTATTCACTTTTGGAATCTGGTAAAATGGTATGCTCTAAACTTACAAGTGGGTATGCCAAGGAATACATTCTCGCAATTCAATCCGTGGTCGATAGATTTGATAAAGCAGATGCGGCTATCATGTTGAAGGAAATCAACAGGCTTACCATTCAATCATTAAAGGAGGTCGGACATGACTAGGTTCTGTATTGATAAACTCACCGTGTCCGGCGGTGGACACAAAACAACAGTAATTGACTTTAAACCATGTTTGAATTTTATTCTTGGCCCTTCTAATACCGGAAAGAGCCTTGTGATGGACTGTCTGGATTATGCATTTGGCTTTACTCCCAAAAAGAATCGTCCCTCAAAAATCGTTGACAACAACTACGGTTATGAACGTATTGCGCTCCATTTGGTAACAGCAAATGGAACAGTCATTCTCGAACGTAAAATCGGCGATACAAAAATTACTGTCAGCGGTACCGATACAACGGTTGATCATGGTACTTATAGTGTAGGTCATAAAGCAAAAAAGAATATCAATGCCGTGTATCTTCATCTACTCGGAATTGATGAGACTCACTCTATTCGTTCTGCTGAAAAGGGAGCAAAAACACAGGATTTGACATGGAGAAGTATGTTGCATCTCTTCCTTATACGGCAGGCAGATGTTGCAAGAGAACGCTCTGCATTGTTGGCTCCAGGAAGCGTGGGGCATACGGCTTCAGCCGCAGTATTGCTATATCTTTTAACAGGGCAGGATGCAAACAATCTTTCCACAGACGAAGGCCCCAAAATCAGTGAAGCGAAGAAAAAAGCTCTCATTGGCTATATTCAAGAGAAAATCGATGAATTTACAAGAAGACGTGAGGAGTTGGAGACAATGCTCTCTTCCTCCAACATTACAGACCCGCGTTCAAACGTTGAACAGGTAAAAAAAGAAATTGCAGAATTGCAGACGCAAGTGGATGCCGCTACTCGCGAAAGCCAGCAGTTAATGTCGCAAATTTACGAATGGAACAGTAAACTCTCTGAATCCAAGACCGTTGGACATAATTTTGCTGTTCTTCGTCAGCAATATCAATCTGACATAAGACGAATTGGTTTTATTGTTGATGGAGTAGCATCTGTCTCGCCAGTTCGTAAAAAAGTCAAATGCCCTATTTGTGGAGAAAAAACCGAGCGTGTACAAGATACTTCTTTTATTAACGCTTCTACTGCGGAGCTGGAAAAAATCAAAGGTCATCTGTCCGAACTAAGCGATGCTCAACAAAGCGTAGAACATCAGCAAGAAACTATTATTGCTACGCTTCGCACATTGGAAGAAAAGAAGGAAGGTATTGATACGCTGATTTCCGAGCAGCTTCAACCCAGATTATCTGTATTTGAAGAGCAATTGGAGCAGCAACTCAGTCTAATCCGCCTCACGAGCGAATTAGAGATAGTACGTCAGAACGAAACGCAATATAGAAACGAACTGTTCAACAAGGAAACAGAAGAACCGTCGAAACCCTCCAAGCACAACATTTTTGAGGATTACGATTATGATATCATCCACGGTTTTGAGGAAAAATTAAGGGAAATCCTGAAGGCATCTAAAATCGGCGGGGCCGCTTCTGCACGGCTCAATATGGAAAACTTTGATATTGAAATTGGTGGCTTCAAGAAATCCGTTTCAATGGGCGGCGGTTTCTGCGGAATATTGAACACAATCACTACACTTGCAATGAGCGGATACCTCATCGATCTTGACAGAAATGCGCCTGGGTTCTATGCCGTAGACTCTTCACTGACCCAATTATCTGAAGCAGAGCATAAAGAACAAAGCGATACGATTAAGCAAAATTTCATCGAGTACCTTATCTCTCATGCTCACGAACGCCAGGTGATCATCGTGGAGCAAACTAAGCGTATGCCATTTGTCCCTGATGAGAACGATGAAAACGGTATTCATGTAATTAAATTCACCAGGAACAAAGAAGAAGGACGATACGGTTTTTTGAATGAGGTTTATAACTCAGAGGATCAGTAATCCCCAATTACCTACACGCAATAGCAGGAGGCAAAATATGCGTATAAGTTACAATAAGTTATGGAAAATATTGATAGATAAGAACATGAACAAACACGACCTTGCAGAGAAAAGCGGTGTCAGTTCGGCTTCTATTGCCAAACTTAGCAAAGGTGCGAACATCACCACAGATGTACTTCTGAAAATCTGTAAGTCTCTTGACTGCACCTTGGAAGACATTATGGAGACGATAAAAGATTAACGAGGAGGTGGAATCGTGCCGAATGTAGTTACGCTCGATATGAATAATCCATCCGTTCAGTACCTGTGCAAGAAGGATAAATAAGCATCTGGCTAAGGTCATTAGCATGGTTGACCCATCAGCTAGAGAGTGCATAATAGTCTGTGTAAAAGCGAAATCGTCGATGTATTTCAAGCCTGTTTCAGGCACACCCTAGGAGGACGATTCAACCATGGCAAAACGCAAAATGACTCCCAATCCGGCAGACAACATCGCCAAGCAGATTATGGAAACCTATCATCCTCAAGATGCGCAGGATATACAAGAGGTCGTTAAACGTATCTTTGCCCCCATCTTCGAGGCCGCGCTCAAAGGAGAGATGCAGAACCATCTCGGGTATGCCAGCCATGCACGCACCAATTCCGGCGGCAATGCTCGCAACGGCTATTCCGAGAAGACGCTCAAAACCATACTGGGCGAAATCCCTATCCATGTGCCGCGTGACCGCCAGGGCTCTTTCGAGCCGCAAATTGTCAAGAAACATCAGCGCGACATATCTCCTCCATAGAGGGCAAGATCCTCGCCCTCTATGGGCGCGGTATGAGCCAACGCGACATTGCCTCCACCGTGGAAGACATCTATGGCTTCAAGGTGTCGCACGAACAAATCTCCCATATTACGGACTGCATCTTGGAAGAAGTCCACGAGTGGCAGCACCGTCCATTGAAACCGTTCTATCCTTTCGTATTCATCGATTGCCTGTACGTCTCACTGCGCACGGAGCGCGGCGTCCAGCAGGCAGCCGTACACGTCATTCTGGCGTATGATATGGAAGGATGGAAGGATGTGCTGGGGCTTTGGCTCAACGAGGTCGAGAGCAAGCACGCTTGGATGCAACTCTTCGACGAGCTCAAGGCGCGTGGTCTGGAGGAGATCGGCTTCCTCTCCATGGATGGCGTGACGGGGCTCGAAGACGGTGCCAAAGCGATTTTCCCGCAGGTGGTCGTGCAGCGCTGCATCGTGCATCTCATCCGCAATTCCATCCGATACATCCCACGCAAGGAGTGGGGTCGCTTTACGAAAGATCTCAAAGCTATCTATGGCGCTGTGAACGTCAAGCAGGCGCGCGAGCGATTCGAGCAGTTTTGCCAAGACTGGGCGAGATACCCTGGCGCTGTGGCGGTATGGAAGAACCATTTCACGCATGTTGAGCAGTTATTCTCTTACGGCAGTGCCGTGCGCAAGATCATGTACACGACAAATGCGATTAAGGCAGGCGTCAAGCTTTTTGAGCGGTCGCCTTTTGGCGCTGCTGGATGAATAAGACGTAACCTTGGTCACAATTCTCTAAGGAGTATTGTAACATCAGGAGACTCTGTTTTAGAAGGTTTTTCTGTAAGCCAGACGATGTTGCCTTGCTTACAAAACATATTATACGAGGAGGAAAAAACATGAGAGAGCAAGATCTTGATTTATTAAGAATTAGACTGCAGGAAATAAAAGAAATGGGTTGGATAAAAAATCAGCGCCCAGGAAATGCTGGAGGTGTCGGTAATACTTTAGAGGATCTTCTTGATGTAGCAGAAAACAATCTTCAATTACCTGATTTCGGCGACTGGGAATTGAAAAGTCAACGAGCCAAAACCGGTTCACTATTGACACTGTTTCACAGTGAACCAAAGCCACGAAAGGCTCGAATCGTTCCTCAGATACTTCTTCCACTATACGGTTGGCCTCATCAAGAAGCTGGAACTGTATACCCCACAAATGAGAGAAGTTTTCGTCAAACTATTAATGCCACTTCTTGCAGCGATCGCGGCTTTAAAGTCAATGTCGATTGGAATGCTGAATGTGTATTTGTGTCTTTTGACTATCATATGATCGATGATAGGCATTCTGAATGGCGTTCTTTTATAAGAAATGGTGTGGGTACTGAAGATATAAACCCTAACCCTTATTGGACTTTTGGAGATATCTCTCAAAAATTAACGACAAAGCTCAATAACCTTATGTACGTAAAAGCGGAAACCAGATATATATCTGGCGAAGAATGTTTTAAATACAACAAAATTGAAGCCTATGTTGATCCCACCCTGGATCGTTTTTTAGAGCTTGTAGAAACTGGTTCTATTTATATTGATTTTGATGCCCGTACAGGTCATAACCACGGAACTAAATTCAGAATACGACCAGCGACAAAAACCGATCTGTATCAGCAACATATAACTGTTTAATCAAAACATAATCTAACTTTTCCTACTGGCTACAACACGTCTGGAGCATACACATTAATCACATGTGTTGTAGTCAGTATTTTTCTGCGCTCATAGAGTCTTTAGGTTGAATTTGCCCTGTTTTTGCGCTATAATAATCCTATATTTAGGTCGAAAGGAGACTGACATGGAAAAAGAGCTCATTTACCTTGACACATACGCTTTACAGCAAGATATGCGTATACGTCTTCCTAAAGCTATTCTTAACAATCTCCCAATTGAAAAGGGAACGACGAAATTCGCGATTTATCTGGATCGGGATAAAAAAGAATTAATCTTGCGTATTGTCGATACTTCAATGGAGGGACTATGTAATGAATCACATAATTGCTTGCGGTGATACGCAAGAATTGATTAAACCAGTAGAACCAGCTTCTATCGACTTGCTGATTACATCACCACCATACTGGGCTAAACGAGTTTATAATGGTGAAGGCGAAATCGGATCAGAGCAAACACCTGAGGCTTATGTGTCAAGATTGGCTGACTTTTTTGATGACTTGCGCCCATACCTTAAACCTACTGCAAACATTTTCATTAATGTTGGCGACACCTACTTTGGCTCTGGTGCTGGTGCATGGAGTAAATACTTAGATGATGATGGAAATATTACTCAAGCGCAAAAAGACCGCAAAGAAAAGTATTTCACTACAAAACCCCTTCAGCCAAAGATTAAACAAAATGGTAAACTTTATCAAAACAAGCAATTACTTCTTATCCCTTCTCGCTTTGCTATCGAGATGCAAGAAAGAGGTTGGCTGTTACGGGATGATATTATATGGCAAAAACCTAATAAAATTCCGGCCAGTGTTACTGACCGTCTGAACAACACATACGAACATGTTTTTCACTTTGTACTAAACAAAAAGTATTTCTTTGACCTTGATGCCATAAAAATTCTTGGTGCAAATGGTCGGATGAAAAATCCTGGTGATGTCTGGGCAATCAATACACAACCACTAAACGGTAGCCATACAGCAACATTTCCAGAGCAACTTGTCGAACAAATTGTGCTATGTGGAAGTCCTAAAGGCGGAGTTGTCTTTGATCCTTTTTTAGGAACAGGAACCACCTGGATAGTAAGCGATCGTCTTGAGAGAAATTGTATAGGATTTGAAATCAATCAAGAATTCTTCGACTTCGCACAAAGCAGATTTAAAGAAAGTAGGGAATTTGAACAATGCAAACTACCGATTTCATAGAAATTGATAATACCCGCCTTTGTGATTGCAAGAAGGGGTTTCTCTCATGTATAGAAGCAAGGGAATGGATGAAAAACCAAATAGGCGTATGGCAGTTTATGTACGAGCCACGAGACATCCGTGACAAGAACGTTCATCCTGCAGTGTTTCCAATCGCAATGGCCAAAAGGGTCATCGAACAATTCACGCATAAAGGAGAGCTTGTTTTAGATCCTTTTGTCGGATCAGGAACGACCTTGCTTGCTGCACAGGATTTAGATAGAAACGCATTAGGCCTTGATTTAAAGCAGGAATACGTTGATCTTTCTAATTCCCGTGTTTCTGAACCGCCCGAGGACAATCATTGCAAACAAATGGCTTTCTGCGATGACGCGAGAAATATCGTTAATCGTCTAACACCTGGTACCGTAAAATTAGCCTTTACTTCGCCTCCTTATGCGAACATTTTAAATAGAGAACGAAAGAATAAAAGCCGTCGTGGTGATCTGCGACAAAACGAACAATTTGGTAAAGTTGAACAATATAGTCAAGATCCAAGAGATTTAGGAACTCTCGAAGCAGCTGATTTTGAAAGGGAGATTTCTGAAATATTTAGTCTTATGATGCCTGTGTTTAACGAAAAAGCACATATATTGATTAACATCACAGATGCATGGATTGATGGTAAACGCGTTCCATTGCACATAAATATTATAAACGCCATGCGCAATGCAGGATATGAGTTTAGAAACACTATTATTTGGGACCGAAGGAACTTAGTGAATCGAATCGGGATATTCGGATGGCCAAGTAGTTACATAACAATGGGTACTACTTTCGAGTATATTCTGGATTTCACGCTCCCCGCTCCGCCAAAAAAGTCTCGATCTAAATCAAAGGCTACTAAAGAAGAATAAGCAATAGTTCTGTTGTTTCACACCTTAAAAACAACAGTCATTTAGCCTCGCCCAAATAATTATTAGTGGTCAGAACTATTGTCAGCAACGCAAAAAGGGATTCCAGCAGACTACCCAGTTTAGGGTAATCTATCGGAATCCCTTTGATTTCAAGCCTTTTCCTGTCCCTTTACCTTTGCTCCCGAGACATCAATACCACGCACTCCACATGCGATGTTTGCGGAAACATATCGACCGGCTGTATTTCTTTCGCCATATATCCCAATGTCGCCAAGAATGCCATGTCCCTTGCCAGAGTTGCGGGATTGCAAGACACATAAACGATTCGATCAGGATGCATAGCGGCGAAGGTTTTCAAAACGGTTTCCGTACAGCCAGCGCGCGGCGGGTCGACGACGATAACATTGGGATGAACGTTTTCGTGATAGAGGCGCGGCATGAGCTTTGTAGCGTCGCCGACGAGGAACACCGTATTTTTTATGCGATTGTCACGCGCATTTTTCTTCGCATCATCGATCGCGGGCTTGACGATCTCGATGCCATAAACACGATGCGCCTTTTGTGCGAGGAAGAGCGTAATCGTACCTGTGCCACAGTAGGCGTCGATGACAGTGTCCATTCCATTGAGATCTGCATATTCGAGAGCCTTCTCATAAAGAACGGCGGCCTGCTCCGTATTGACTTGGAAAAACGACCGTGCGGAGATGGAGAAGTGCAGTTTGCCGATGCGGTCAGGGATCGTCGGCTTGCCCCAGAGGAGTTTTGTCTCGCGCCCCAATATGACATTATTGCGGTACGTCTGAATATTTTGCTGCACGCTCCTGAGGTTTGGCACGCGCTCCCTGAGAAACCGTATGATTTCTTTCGCCTTAGGCAAATCCCTCGTCGCTGTGACGAGCACGACCATCGCTTCGCCGTTTTCCCCGATACGGCCGACGACGTGGCGCAGGACGCCTGTGTGACGATCTTCATCATAGATGGGAATACGCAGACGATCGATTATCTCGCGCATGACGTTGACAATGGTGTTGTTACCTTCCTTTTGAATCCGACAGTCCCTCGTATCGATAATGTCATGCGAGCCTTTGGCAAAGCAGCCGATGACCGTCCTCCCCCGCTTCCTTCCTACGGGAAACTGCATCTTGTTGCGATAGAACCACGGCTCTTTCGCACCTAAAACGGGCAGCACCTCGATGCCGGAAAGCCTTCCGATGCGCTCGACGGCATCGACAACCTGCTGACGCTTCCAGTGCAACTGCCCCTCATACGACAGGTGCTGAAGCTGACAGCCACCGCAAAAGTCATAAATCGGACAGGCGGGGGAAATGCGATCAGGACTTTTCTCCAAGATTTCCACGAGTTTTCCGCGCGCATACGTTTTCTTAACCTCGTCGATACGCACGAGCACGCGCTCGCCAGGCAAAGCGCCGGGCACAAATACAGTGAAATCGGCAGCACGCCCCACACCCTCGCCACTCGCGCCAAGGGTCTTGATTGTGATTTCATATTTTTCGCCCTGTTGCACGGGAATTTCTTTTCTCATTGTTTCTTTTTCCTTCAATCGTCTGGCAACTATTCAAAACTCCACTTTTTCCAAGAGTTCCAACGGTGCTTTGAGCAAGACCTTCGCGCCGCTTTTCACAAGTTCCTCTTCGGGACGGAATCCCCAGAGGACACCGACAGGCAAAAATCCCGCGTGCACAGCGGTTTCCATGTCAACCGAGGTGTCGCCCAAATAAGCCACCTCATCGGGCTTCACGCCAAGGTGTGAAGCGATTTCCAATGGGGTCGCAGGATTGGGCTTCTTCGGAAAACCCGGGCGATCGCCGAGCACTTCTTCAAAGGTACCAGGTGCAAAAAGAATCTTCACGATGGTCAACGCCGCATCATTATGCTTGTTCGTGCAGACTCCCAAAGGAATGCCACGACTCTTCAGTTCTTCCAGAAGTTCCCGTACGCCATTGTAGGGACGCGTTTTTTCCAGAAGGCGCTCCTTGTAGATCGCCTTATATTTCGCGAGCGCTTCCTCAACAAATTCGGCGGACGCCGCCTTATCCCTCGGCAAGGTACGCTCCATGAGCTTTTTCGAGCCATTACCGACGAAATAACGGTACTTTTCCACCTCATGTGTCGGAAAGCCGTAACTTTCCAGCATGAGATTCACGCTGTCCGAAAGATCAGCCAAGGAATCAACAAGGGTACCGTCTAAATCAAAGATCACAGCTTTATATTGCATAGGTATCACCTTTCTGCTATTGTCGAACTATTGCTCTTTTTTTATTCGCGAAAAGCTTCTTTTTCCCTGCATGAATACACGGTTGATCGAAAACACACGTCAAAGTCCATCGCACTGCTTTTAAAAACGAAGTGCGATTCAAAAATTCCAAAACATGAACTTTTTTCCTATAAACAATAGACGAATAGTGAGATTTCATGTATAATGACATCGTATAGTAAAGGAAGCTCTGATAAACGAAGTCCGTCAGATCGGTGAAGATTTGTCGATGCAGAGCGGGCAGAAAAGATGCATCAAGATGACTGTACTAAATTTATCAGCGATTCCCAAAAACGCTACAAAGGAGTTGGGAAGAATCATGAACTCCGTTTTGGAATGGCTTGATGAATTCTGTGAAAAAACCGAACTTTCTGCGGCTTTTTTGAAAAAAATCGTCGATACAGAAGAATCTGACGAAGGCATCTGCTCGCTCTTTCAGTATATAGGCGATATCTTTGCATTGCATCGCATCATGATCATCGAACCCTTGGATGAGCGCTCTACGCCCGCCTACACTTGGAGTTCAAATGATATGGAACCATACAGGCAGCCTGAGGGCGACCTCGTGCGCGCTGCTGTCGCCTTGACGTATGATCAATTGATGAACGGCAAGTGCATTCTCTATAAGGATACACAGGCGATTGCTGCCAAACACCCTCTTGCCAGCCAGTGTTTCACCTCGCTCGGTCTTTACTCCCTATCCGCTGTCCCCCTCTTCAAGGATGGCGAGCCATCAGGCGTCATCATCTCCGATGTTCCTGATTGGGAAAAAGTTCGCGATCTCACAGCAGCGTTGTACCTTGTCGGGCGCTTTGCAATGCGCATCATCCGTATGAGGGATCTCTTGCGCAGCACGGGCGGTGTTGCTGCAGAAATCGATACCGATGCCGACAAGGGAGCTCTCTCCACCTTCCTTCGAGAGAATCGCTTCGACTTCCCAAGTTTCCTCGATTCCATTGAACTCGCCGACCAATACATCTACTTCGGCGACATGCAATCGAACCTATTCTACATCAACGACCAGATGCGCGAAACTTTTGCTTTCAAGAGCAACGTTGTCAAGGACTTTCTCAAGAAATGGGAAAGTCGAATCCATCGCCCCAACGATCTCGCCACATACAGGGCAGACATTGCCGACATCATCGAAAGCAAGCGCGATACCCATGATCTGCGCTACCGTGTGAGCGATCATAAAGGAAACGAGTTCTGGATTCGTTGTTGCGGCATCCTCAAATGGGATTCGACACGCGAGAATCCCCTACTCTTTTCCGGCAGCATCTCGCGCCTCGCACTCGATTTTGTCGTCGATCCTATCACAGGATTTGCACGCGAGAAAGGTGCGGAGATCAAATTGCAGGAACTGCAGAAGGAATATCCTTCCCTTTCCTTCATCGGCTTCCGCTTGAACAACTTCCGCGAAATCAACGAGATGCACGGCCGAAGCCATTCCGACGCACTCCTCAAGGACATCGCAGCCGGGCTCACGAACCGCTTCCGCGACGGTCTTCTGATCTACCGCCTCGACGGTCTGCGCTTCCTCGCAATCCTTTCGCCCAATATCACTGAAGATCCGAGGACGATACTCGAATTCATCAGTTTGACGGTGAGGAATCTCTATGCCATCTACGGTCTTGCTGTACAAACGCCCTCTTCTCTCGCCTTGATGGAGGGCATACCGAGCGATACAGCATGTGATGAGATCATCGCCAACATGCTGAGCCTCTTGGATCTCGCAAAAGAATCCCCCGATGAGCCTTATGTTCTTTTCTCCTCAAAGAATCTCGAAACGCGCAAAAACCTCAGCCGTTTCCTGCTCGCCATCAATGAGGATGTCGAGCACGGTTGCGCCAACTTCCGCACGGTCATCCAGCCAACAGTCACCACCGACGGTTTCGGCATCGTCAGCGGCGAACTTCTGTGCCGCTGGTCCCACGAGGGCACGAACATCTCGCCCGCCGTATTCATCCCCATCTTGGAACGAACTCAACAAATCCGCGCTGTCGGACGCTGGATCTTCGAACAGGCAGTCATCCATGCCAAGCGCATACGCCGTACGAATCCGAATTTTTCCCTGAATTTCAACGTCAGTTATCATCAAGTGCTCGACCCCGACTTCCTGCCCTTCATGCGTCAGACCCTTGCCCGTCACGAAATGGACGGCAAGAATCTCGTTGCAGAACTCACGGAAACGAACTACAACGAAAGCCCCGCCACGTTGCAGACTTTCATTGAAGCGTGCCGCGACCTCGGCATTCGTCTCGCGCTCGACGACTTCGGCACGGGATATTCCTCCTTGGAACTTCTCTTGAAGCACCCGTCCGACATCGTAAAGCTCGATCGCAGCTTGATGAAAGAAATGGCATATTCTAAAAACAGCAGCGACTTCATATCGAGCATCGTCTACTCTTGTCATAAGTTTGGCAAGAAGGTCTGCGTCGAAGGTGTTGAGACAGATCAGGAACTTCAGACCGTTCTCGAGGCGGGCTGCGACTATATCCAAGGCTTCTACTTCCACCGGCCGATGGAGATTTCTGATTTCTTCACTCTGTTAGAAAAGAAAAAGAAGTAGAATACCCATGGATGAACATAGGGACTCTCCCCTGCACGTCGATCACTGAAGCCGATGTACAAACACGAAAAGAGGACGTCTGCGGTACGAATGCCGCAAGCGTCCTCTTCTTTATTTCAGCGGCTCTACCGCTTTTCCTCTGGTGGAGACGAGGAGAATCGAACTCCTGTCCGAAAGCATTGTTTCATCGGCTTCTCCGAGCGCAGTCTGTGTTTTTATTTAAGAATCCAGACGCCCGCAGACAGGCTTCCGTCATCCGATTCCGCAAAAATTTCCCTTTTGAGCCTGCGAAAATCAACTCTCAGGTATCCCGCAGTTGTCCTCTTATCCGCTCAGGCGGGAGCCAAGCGGACAGAGGCTGGCGTCAAGCCGCCAGAGCGTAGTCTTCGTTTGCTTTTATGTTTAAATAAAAGTTTCACCTTGCTGACGGGATGGTGAACCCCCGGCTCGCTGCCCATGCACCATCTACCCTCGTCGAAACCTTTACGTCCCCGTTGGCATGCACATGAAGCACTCGCTGAAAAGACTTTCAAAAGCCCGTCCAGCTTGGATGTATAGTATACTGCCTTTGAAGAAATTTTGCAACAAGTATTTTTGCATGACTCACATCGTCATGATTGGATCGACGTCGATGAGCACATCGTTCCTCTGATCCAGCCCCTCGCCGCGCAGGAACTCCCTCACGGCGGCGAGATCCGCCGTCTTGATGAGAAGCACGAAGCGATGGATGCCGCGAAACTGGGCGATCAGGGCGGGCGCAGGACCGATGATCTGCTGCCCTTCCCTGCCTGCGAAGGCAGCGAGGAAGTTTTCCTGAATGCGGCACGCTTCCTGACGCGCCGCCTCCTCTTCCCCATGCTGCACGATGAGCTTGACGAGGCGGCTGAACGGCGGGTAAAAGAGCTGCTCGCGTATGGCAATCTCCTCGCGATAAAAGGCCTCGTAGTCCTGCTTGAGCGCCGCCTGCACCGCATAGTGCTCGGGGCTGTAGCACTGCACGACGACTTGTCCCGCAGCCTCGCCCCTGCCTGCGCGGCCCGCCGTCTGCGTGATGAGCATGAAGCAGCGCTCTGCCGCGCGGAAGTCGGGCATGTTGAGGCTCGCATCAGCGCTGAGAATACCGACCGCCGTAACGCCCGGGATGTCATGCCCCTTGGCGACCATCTGCGTGCCGAGCAGGATGTCGTACCTCTTCTCGCGAAACGCCGTGAGAATTTCTTGGTGCGCGAGCTTTCGCGCCGTCGTGTCCCTGTCCATGCGCACGATACGGGCTGTCGGCACGAGCGCCTTGAGTTCCGCTTCCAGCTTTTCCGTGCCTGAGCCGAAATATTTGATGTAGGGACTCGAACATTCGGGGCACAAAAGCGGCACGGCCTGCTCGATGTCACAGTGATGGCACAGGAGCCTGCCGCTGCGATGATAGACGAGCGGCAGCGAGCAGGAAGGACATTTGACGACGGCGCCGCACGAGCGGCACATGACGAAGGTCGAGAAGCCGCGACGGTTCAGCATAAGGATCATCTGCTCCTTCTTCGCCATCGTTTCCTCAATGAGCTGACGCAGAGGCGCGGAGATGATCGTGCGATTGCCGCGATGCAGTTCTTCGCGCATGTCTACACATTGGACATGCGCGAGCGGTCTCGCACCGATGCGCTCCGGCATCGAAAGCAGCGTAAACTCGCCGCAGCGCGCGCGATACGAAGTTTCAAGAGACGGTGTGGCGCTGCCCAAAAGCAGTACGGCACGATGCAGTTTCGCCATGACCTCGGCGATGGGACGAGCATGGTAGCGCGGCGCCTCATCCTGCTTGTAGGACATATCCTGCTCCTCGTCGAGAATGATGAGTCCGACGTCCTCGATGGGCGTAAAGAGCGCCGAGCGTGCACCGATGACGATGCCCGCCTCCCCGCGCCGCACGCGGAAGATCGCGTCGTTTCGCTCGGCAAGGGAAAGCTGGCTGTGCATGACGACGATGTCCTCGGGAAAAGATCCCTTGAAGGCGAGGACGATCTGGCTCGTCAGGGCGATTTCGGGCACGAGCACGATGACCCTGCGCCCTTCCCTGCGCACGGCCGCCGCCGTCTCGATATAGACCTGCGTCTTGCCACTTCCTGTCACGCCCTGCAAGAGGAAGCCGCGGTGCTCGCGCCGCCCGATGTAGGGAAGCACGGCATCGACAGCCGCTCTCTGCTCCGCCGTCAGGTCGACCATCGCCCCGACGCCCGTCACATCGCCGTAGCTGTCGCGCAGAACGCGCCGCTTCTCTCTCTTCACATCGCCCGCTTCGAGCACCGCGCGAAGGACAGCGGAGGAAAATCCTGCCTCGCGCAGAGCGGCATCCGTCTTTTCCCCCTCTGCGGCAAGGAGCTCCAACAGACGCTTCTGTGCGTGTCGCCTCCGATAGCGAGAGAGCACCGCCTCATCGAGCGGACGCGCAAGCGACAGGATATTCTCATAACGCGCCTTGTCGCGCTGCTGTGCTCGATAAAGCTTTCGCACATGCTTTTGCTGCACGAGCTTTTCCAAGAGGCCGGGAATCTCGGCGGCAAGCGCAGGAAGCGCCTTGCGAAGTGCAGAAAGCCGCATGACGCCATTTTCACGGAGGCAACGGAAAACCTGCTGCGCCGCGCCCGTCAAAGACGGCTCTTCCCCCTCTTTTGCCTCATACTCGACCTCGATCTTCAAGCCGCTCTTGCCCGGCATGAAGAGCCGCATCGCCTCAGCGGGCGAGCACAGGTAGAAGTCCGCGATTCGACGTGCCGTTTCTAGCATCTCGGACGTAAACCAGGCCTCTTCGTCGACAACGGTGATGACCGGCTTCAGCTCGTAGCCTGGCCGCTCCCCTTCGTCATCCCAGACGGCAACGACGAAGCCCTCGACTCTGCGCCCGCCGAAAGGCACGAATACGCGCCAACCCGCCGCAAGGAAAGACATCTCGTCGGGCACGGCATAGCTGTACGCCTTCGCTATGCTCTTCACGGGAATATTGACAAAGACTTCCGCCCTTCGCAAAATGCTCTCCTCCTACAAGAAAAAAGGCCTCCAGCGCGAATCTTTCGCGCCGAAAGCCTGCCTTTCCGATGCTCTGCCGCCATCATGCTGCAAAAACAGCAAACGCTTCTCAATCCATGATGAAGATCTCGATGGTCTTGCGGCCGAACTGAATCGCTTCTTCTGCCGTCTCAAAGGCGATGTCGATCGTATTGCCGCGAATCGCCGAACCGATGTCCTCAGCCACCGCTTCGCCGTATCCCGGAATAAAGACGCGCGTGCCCATCGGTATGACCGCAGGATCGACAGCGATCACACCCTTTCTCACCAAGGTTCCGCTTGCCGTATGACTTGAAAGGCCTGGATCGAAGCGGCTGTACGCTGACGCCGACACAAGCAGCGAACGACCGCCGCCGCGGCTCACAGGAGTCTCGATGACAGGCGGCTCCTCACCGCCCGAGAGCGCCCTGTACGTCATCTGTCCGCAGATGCCGTCGGCATCCAAGCCGTTCTCCTGCTGGAACTTCGTGATGGCAGTCACCGTCTTCTTGCCGCATACGCCGTCATCTTCTCCATCCGCAAGATAGCCGCGCCCGATCAGCAGCTTCTGCACGGCACGAACGCTGTCGCCCCGCATGCCTTCCTTGACAAGAAAACCGCTGGCAAAGGCTGCAGCACTCGACAAGAGCAGGCAAATGCAAAGGATGGACGAAAAAATCACCATTTTTCTCAATAGACGCCACCTCACAGAAAAGCTGATTTTCCTACGAGGACTATTATAGCAAAAAAACGATACTCCGTCAAAGCTTTCCTTTAGCCCCGACTAATCTTTCTCACAATTCTCTTCTTGCGCCATAAGATTCGCCAAATAGTCTTTCTCCCGCTCCGTCAGCTGCACGCCTTCCAAAAGCTCTGGTCGCCTTTCGCGCGTGATGCGCAACGATTCTCTGCGACGCCAGGCGCGAATCTTCGCATGATCGCCAGACAGAAGCACCTCGGGCACTTCCATTCCCTCGAAGATGCGCGGCCTTGTGTACTGCGGGAACTCCAAGAGGCCATCGTAGAAAGAATCTGTCGGCGCAGACTCTTCCGAGCCGAGAACGCCCGGAATCATGCGCGCCACGGCGTCGACGACGACCATCGCGGGCAGTTCGCCGCCCGTCAGCACGAAATCGCCGATGGAGATCGCCTCATCCGCCAGATGCGCATGGATGCGTGCGTCGAATCCCTCGTAATGCCCCGAGAGGAAGATCAGCTGCTCCTCTTTCGCCAGTTCCTTCGCCTTCGCCTGGGTGAATGTCTCGCCGCTCGGGCACAGGAGCACGATGCGCCGCCGCCTCAAAGCACTGTTCGCCACGATCGAGCGCACGGCGCGAAACATCGGCTCAGGCTTCAAGACCATGCCGCTGCCGCCGCCGAAAGGCGAATCATCAACCTGCTTGTGCTTATCAAAGGCGAAGTCCCGCAGCTGTGTCAAACGTATGTCGAGCAGCCCCTTCTCCCTCGCGCGCTTGATGATGCTCTCACTGAACACCGCCTCAAACATCGCAGGAAAGAGCGTCACGATGTCAATCCGCACGGTCTTCCAACTCTTCCTGTAAGTCGACACGCAAAAATCCTCCAGCGATGTCGATCTCGCGCACAACATTCTTCAGTGCCGGCACGAGCAATTCTGAGCCGTCGGGTTTCTTCACCACATAGACGTCATTGCTGCCCGTCTTGAGGACGTTCGTGACCTCCCCGAGCCTTTCCCCTGCCATATCGAGCACTGCGAGTCCGATGATGTCGAACGTGTAGAACTCGCCCTCAGCGAGCGGCGCGGCATCTTCCCGCGCGACACGCAGAAGCTCACCCGTCAATTTTGCCGCCGCCTCGCGCGACGTGCATTCGGCGAGCGTCAGCAGCACGAACTGGCGATGGTAGTGAACGTGCTCGACGTGGAAAACGCGCTCGCCGATGAAGACCTCGCGCAGGGACTCGAAGCGCTCGGGAAAATCCGTCAGCGGTATCACGCGCACTTCGCCCCGAAGGCCGTGCGGCGCACCTGCCTTGCCTATGACGACGCGCCCGTCAGCCACGGATCGCAACGACCTTGTCGTCCTCGACGAGGACTTCGACGTTCATAAGCTCGCGCATGTTCGAGCCGACCTTCAGCTCCGCCGTGCGCTCCAGCGTGCCCTGCACGATTTCAGCACCGATGGCGAGCTTCTTCGTCTCTTCGAGCTTCGCTTGTGCCTGCTCCTTGAAATCCATGCGCTTTTGACGCTCAATGGCGAAGTGCTGACGCGCCGCCTGCGCACGCTGGATGTCCTGCTGCGCCGCCTCAGAGACGATGCGCTTTTCCTCGATGCCCATCTGCTGCAGTTCGAGATCGACCTTCTGCAGACTGTCTTCCAGCTCGTCAATGATGCGCTTCTTGAGCTTTTCCGTCAGCTTTGCCTTGACCGTGCAAGGAACCTTCACCTGAATGCTGTCCATATTCTCTCTCCTTCATCGAGCGCATGGATGAGAGGCAACACCGTCACCTCATCCGTGCTCCTAAAGAAATAGCGGCAAGAACCCCCTGAGGGAATGCTGCCGCGTAGTTCACTAATTGATGTCGACCTTGACTTTTTTGTTCTCGCGGGTACCGGCGGCCTTGGCAACCGTGCGGATCGCCTTCGCAATCCTGCCCTGCTTGCCGATCACCTTTCCCATATCGTCCGAAGCGACATGAAGCTCGATCAATGTCATGCGGTCTTCCTGCTTTTCGTCGACAACGACGTCTTCGGGATGATCGACCAACGCCTTGGCGATGATTTCAACGACTTCCTTCATGCTGATCCTCTTTTCTCAAGAGAAGCTGCGGGAGGCGGCTTTTCATGCCGTCTCCGTCGCCTCGTCTCGATCAGTTCTTCGAGCGCTTCTTCTCATCGAACTTCGCCATGATGCCCTTCTTGCTGAAGAGCGAGCGGACGGTATCCGTCGGCTGTGCGCCCTTGCTCATCCAATCGATGGCCTTGTCTTCATCGACATTGATGACGGCCGGCTCCTTCGTGGAGTCGTAGTTGCCGAGGATCTCGATGAAACGACCGTCGCGCGGCGAGCGGGAATCCGCCACGACGATGCGGTAGAACGGGTTCTTCTTCGCGCCCATGCGGGTCAAACGAATCTTTACTGCCATGTTTTCACCTCCTTCAAAGGATAATTTTTTGTCAGCCGCGACGCGTCGCAGCCGACGAATCTTCCATGAGCTGATCAGTGCATGAACGGCAGCTTCATGCCGCCGAGGCCGGGAAATCCCTTGCCCTTCTTGCCGCCCTGCATCTTCTTGACCTGCTTCATCATCTTCTTCATTTCGTTGAACTGCTTCAAGAGCTTGTTCACATCCTGCACGCGCGTGCCGCTGCCGCGTGCGATGCGCTTGCGGCGGCTGCCGTTGATGATGGAAATGTCCGCGCGTTCCTTCGGGGTCATGGACTTGATGATCGCCTCGATGCGGCGCACTTCCTTGCCGTTGAGGTCGATGTCCTGTCCCTGCAGCTGCTTCTTGAGCCCACCCATGCCTGGAATCATGCCGAGGATTTGCTCAAAGGAGCCGAGCTTTCGCACCTTCTGCATCTGCGCGAGGAAATCGTCGAGCGTGAAGTCCGCCTTGCGCAGCTTCTTCTCCATCTTCTTGGCTTCTTCCGCATCGAACGTGGACTGCGCCTTCTCGATGAGGGAGAGCACGTCGCCCATGCCGAGGATGCGCGACGCCATGCGGTCCGGATGGAAAGGCTCAAGCGCTTCAAGCTTCTCGCCCATGCCGACGAACTTGATTGGGCAGCCCGTGACCGCCTTGACCGACAGCGCCGCACCACCTCGGGCGTCGCCGTCGAGCTTCGTCAAAACGACGCCGTCAATGCCCAGCCCCTCGTTGAAGCTCTCGGCCACATTCACGGCATCCTGACCCGTCATGGCATCGACGACGAGCAGGATCTCATGCGGCTTGACGTCCGCCTTGATGTCCTTAAGCTCCTGCATGAGCTTCTCATCAATGTGCAGACGCCCCGCCGTATCAATGATCACGACATCGTTGATGTGCGAACGCGCATGTTCGATCGAACTTCTGGCAATCGTCACGGCATCCGTACCCTGCGGCATGGAAAAGACGGGGATGCCAAGCTGCTCGCCCAACACCTGGAGCTGCTTGACGGCCGCAGGTCGATAGATATCGGCCGCAACGAGCAAAGGCTTCTTTCCCTGCTTCTTGAGAGAAAGGCCGAGCTTTCCCGCCGAGGTCGTCTTGCCCGCACCCTGAAGTCCTGCCATCATGATGACGGTCGGTGGTACGGACGAGATATTGAGGCGGCTCTGCGTGCCGCCCATGAGTTCCGTAAGTTCCTCGTCGACAATCTTGACGACAACCTGCGCCGGTGTCAAGGTGTCGAGCACATCCTGCCCGACGGCGCGCTCCTTCACCTTCTTGATGAAGTCCTTGACGACCTTGAAATTGACGTCGGCTTCGAGGAGCGCCATGCGCACCTCGCGCATCGCCTCGTTTACGTCGTCCTCCGTCAGCTTGCCATGTCCGCGCAGCTTTTTGAATGTCTGCTGCAGGCGATCCGCCAAGCTTTCAAAAATCATGCTGTACCTCCCGCTGCGCCCCTAAAAGACGCGAAATTCGCTGCAAGACTGCCTCTACGGCGACATCGTTCTCTTCCGTGCGCAGCTTACGAATCGCCTCGCCGATCGCCGCAAGTTCCTCGTGCTCTTTGGCAAGGCGCCGCAAGAGGCCGAGTTTTTCTTCGTAGCCTTCCAGCGCCTGCTCCGAGCGATGAATGATATCGTAAGCGGCCTGCCGCGAAACTCCGACCGCTTCGCCGACCTCCGCGAGGGAGAAATCGTCGAAGAGATGAAGTTCCAGACAGCGCCGCTGCTTTTCTGTGAGCAGCATGCCGTACATGTCGAACAGTTCCGCCAGATGAAAGAGTCTTTCGAGCATCACTCCACCCGCCTTCCTGCAAGGCACGTTTCCAAAACGGACATGCGCAGGGGAATCTCCCCCGACTAGGCTATTATAAGCAAGGCGATGCATCCTGTCAAGTTTTTTCCTTGGCAGAGAGATAAGATTTTTCTATCCTTGATACGCTGACAATGAATCAGTGTATCATTTCCCTGTAAATCTAAGTGTTTCCTCACAAGACAATAGGTGAAATATCTATATCGTAGAACGCACGTCAGCGCGACTTTCTCGGCAGTGAAGAAGGCGTCGTGCCCAAGTGCAGGCACACAGGGCCGCGGCTTCACCCTCGTGGCGGAAGAAGTGCGAAAGCTTGCCGAGCAGTCGGAAAACGCTGCACAGGAAATCACCTCTCTCCAAAATACAACGATACCATTGACTTATCACGACAATGCCTGAACTGTATGTCCCCAAGCCAAAATGCGCGTTCCTCATCATGTGCCCGTGCAAGACGCGCGCCGTTGACCGCTCCTTTCATCAATGCTATACTTCGTATTAAGTTTACGAAAGAACAGGTGACGACCATGAGCCTCGATGGATTTTCCACACAGCCCTTAGTCAGGGAACTGCGCGCCGCGCTTCTAGGCGGACGCATCGACAAGATCACGCAGCCGACGAAAGCCTCCATCTTCCTGAGCATACGCCAGCCCGGCAGGAATCACCTGCTGCACATCGCGGCAAGCCCGCAGGCAAGCGCCGTCTTCCTCGCGACGAAGCCGCCCGAGAATCCAGCCGAACCGCCGCTCTTCTGCATGGTTCTGCGCAAGCAGCTCGAAGGAAGCCGCATCGCCGACATCCGCCAGCACTCGCTCGACCGCATCCTCTGCTTCGACTTCGACTCCCTCGCGGCCGGCGGCAAGATTGTCACGAAGACGCTCATCGTCGAGCTCATCGGCAAGTACAGCAACATCATCCTCGTGCAGGACGGCGTCGTCATCGACGCTCTCAAGAAAGTCGGCAGCGCGAACAGCCGCACGCGCCTCATCCTGCCCGCACGCGAATACGCGCCGCCGCCCGCTCAGGAAAAGCTCGACCTGCGCACCGTGAAGCCCGACATCATCGTCGAGCGCCTCGCACAAGATGCGGAAGCAACGCTCTGCAAAGGACTTTTGAACGCCTGTCTGGGCTTCGGCCCGGTGAGCGCCCGCGAGGTCATCTTTTCTGCCGGACTGCCTGAGAAGATGAGCTGCGCCGACTTGGACGCAAAGGACAAGGAAGCGCTGCAGTGCGCCCTCGCTGAAGTCTATGCTGCCTGCATAGAGGAAGAAGCGGCGCCCAGCCTCACCCTTGACAAGAACAACAAGGTGCTCGCGACCTCGCCCTTTCCTCTACATTATTTCTCTTCGGAAACCGTGACGCTTCCCTTTCCCACGATCAGCGCGATGCTCGAAAAAGCCACGCAGCTTGCAGGAGCCTACACGCCACCTGAAAAGGATCGCCTGAAGAAATTCGTCAAGACCGAGCTCTCGCGTGCCGAAAACAAGCTCGGCGTCCTGCAGGAAGAGCTTCGCCAAGCGGAAAGCGCCGAGGACTACAAAATCTTTGGCGACAATCTCATGACGTATGCGCATCTTTACGAAGACCACGCCGACGCCTCACTGACCGTCGACAACATCTACAGCGAAGCGGGTGAAAAGATCACGCTGAAACTCGACCAGAGATTGACGCTCAGTCAGAACATGCAGGCGTTCTACCACAAGTACGACAAGCTCAAGCGTGCGCAGAAGCTGCTCGACGGGCAGATCATACTCTGCGAGGAGAACATCCGCTATCTCTCCAGCGTCGAAAGCTCCCTTGCCGCCTCCTCGACACTGCCCGAAATCGAAGAAATCAAGGATGAACTGATTCAAAGCGGCTTCCTCAAGGAAAACATGAAAAAAAAGCGGCAGGACAAGCCTTCCGCTCCCTTTCGCTTCGTGACCGAGGACGGCAAGAGCATCCTCGTCGGCAAGAACAATTACCAGAACGACCGCCTGACCTTCCACACGGCGGCGCCCGACGACATTTGGCTGCACGCCAAGGACATCCCCGGCTCGCACGTCATCCTGCGCCTCTCGGGCGAAGAGCCGAGCGAAGAGAGCCTGCACCACGCCGCTCTCCTCGCCGCACACTTCAGCAAGGCGCAGGATTCCTCGAACGTGCCCGTCGACTACACCTACCGGCGCTATGTGAAAAAGCCCTCCGGCTCACGTCCGGGCTTCGTCATCTTCACGCACCAGAAGACGCTTTATGTGACGCCTTCAGCAGAAGACGCGGCAAGGCTGCTTCCCGAAGAGCGCTGACAGCCGCCCGCTTCAGCGCTTGCCCGTCGAGCCGAAACCTCCCGTGCGCACTTCTCCCGTGCCCGCCTCGTCATCATCGGCGACGAGATACTTGTAGAAGATGCCCTGCGCGATGCGCATGCCCTTCTCCACACGAAAATCCGCCGCGCCGAGATTCAGGATCGCTACCATGATATGCCCCTCGTTCTCCTCGTTGTCGTAGTAATCCGCGTCGATGATTCCCTGCGCATTGACGAGCATGAGCTGATGCTTGAGTGAGATTCCCGATCGGATGTGCAGCCCGAGATACTCATCCTTCTGCATGTACGCCTTGAGTCCCGTCGGCACGATTGTCACCTTGCCGCACGGCAATAGGCAGTCCTCTGCCGCCGCGAGATCGTAGCCCGCGCTCGCCGCCGTCTTTCTCTGCGGCAGGGAAAGACCCGCCGCTTCATACGCCTTGATGATTTCAAATCCACGCTTTCGCAAAGTATTTCCTCCTAAGATCTTCGCTGCGTCACGAAGAAGAGCCTTCCCCCTCTGTGGGAGAAGGCTCTTCTTATTTTTCCGCCTCGCCGGCCGACGCAAGCTTCGTCGCCGCGATCGTCGATATGGCGTGCTTGTAAACAAGATTCTGCTTGCCCGCCACCTCAAGAATCACCGTGAAATTGTCGAAGCCCTTGACATATCCCTTCATCTGGAAGCCGTTGAGCAGATGGATGCTGACTGCTCGGTTCTCCTTGCGCATCTGATTGAGAAAATTATCCTGTAGGTTCAGCGGTTTTACCGGCATGGAAAGACCTCCTTATATCCGTACAAATTTTTTCCAGCAGCAGCTCTTCCCCCTGCGACGCCGCATACCAATGTACATACGGCATCTTGCGAAACCAAGTGAGCTGGCGCTTCGCGAAATGGCGCGTCGCCTTCTTGATTTCCGCTGCGGCAAGCGGCAAGTCCATGCTTCCCGCAAGATAGGCAAGCATCTCGCGATAGCCGATGCCCTTCATCGCCGGACAGTCACGAGGCACGCCCTCCGCCAGGAGAGAGCGCACCTCGTCGGCAAAGCCTGCCTCCAACATCGCATCGACACGTTCCTCGATACGTGCATAGAGCGCCTGCCGCTCGCGCCGCAGTCCGATGACATAGGCGTCGTAGGCAAGCTCCCCGCCTGCCGCCTCGCGCTGCTCGGAGATATGCTCGTTTCCCAAGGAAGCGACCTCCAAGGCACGCACGACGCGGCGGAAATCGTTGACATGCAGACGAGCCGCCGCCTCCGGGTCGGCTTCCTGCAAAAGGCCGTGGACGAACGCCTTGCCCCTTTCCTGTGCCAGCCTCTCAAGCTTTTCACGATAGGCGCGATCACCCGAAGTCTCGTTGAAGACGTACCCTTCCAAGAGCGACTTGATGTAAAGCCCCGTGCCGCCGACGACGAGCGGCAGCTTGCCGCGCGCAGCGATGCGCTCGATCTCCTCTCGCGCGAGGCGCTGAAAGTCCATGACGTTGAACGAAGCCTCGGGCGCGAGAATGTCGATGAAGTGATGCGGCACGGCACTCAGCTCTTCTTTCGTCGGCTTCGCCGTGCCGATGTCGAAGCCCCGATAAAAGAGCATCGAATCGCCCGAGATGATTTCCGCATCAAGCCGTCGGGCCAGCGCGAGGGAAAGCGCGGTCTTGCCGACCGCCGTCGGCCCTATGAGGACGACGAGCCGCTCTTTCTTCATGCAAGCTCCAACGTACCGCCCGGCTCTACGATATGCACGGCGGCACGCGTCATGCCCTCCGTTACTTCCTTGTACCGCCCCGCTTCCTGCGCGATGACGGGCCAAGTGTTGTAGTGGATCGGTATGACGTTCTTCGTGTTGAGCCACTGTGCGGCAAGAGCCGCATCCTCAAGTCCCATCGTATAATTGTCGCCGATGGGCAGAACCGCGTAGTCAAGCGGATCCTTCTGCCCAATGAGCTTCATGTCGCTGAAAAGCGCCGTATCGCCAGCGAAGTAGACGTTGATGCCGCCGATCTGGATGACGTAGCCGCAGGCGATGCCGC
>ERZ773055.425-NODE-425-length-25994-cov-6.719611_pt1 | contig 25994 bp, 18 predicted proteins | sample MGYA00580515_ERZ773055 | MGnify/ENA primary metagenome ERZ773055 (study PRJEB29015, sample SAMEA2737993) | human oral metagenome | biome: human oral; feature: human-associated habitat; material: dental | place: China | collected 2064 ...
AATATTAATATTAAACTTTCTTTAAAAGTAATATTTTATTTATTGATAAAAAATTTTTAACTTTTCTATAAAAGATCTATTTTAAAACTGATAAAAAAAGGATTATTTCTTTAAAAAATAACTTAAATAGACTTAATTAAAAAAAATTTGACAATAAATAATAATTTTGATAACATCTATAGGTAGAATAAAAAATTGAGAAAGAAGGAGAGTATATGTCAAAAACTATAATTCCAAAAAATTATGATCCAAAATATGGAATCATGGAAACAGAAATTGCAATAAAAGCTGCAAAAGACTGTTTTGAGAGAGAACTTGCAAAAGCATTAGACTTAACAAGAATTTCGGCACCTATGTTTGTTAGAAAGTCTGTTGGGATTAATGATAATTTGAATGGCGTTGAACGTCCTGTGGCTTTTGAAATGAAAGAAATGCCAGATGTAACATTGGAAATTGTGCATTCACTTGCAAAATGGAAAAGAATTGCATTGAAGCAATATGGCGTTGAAGAAGGAAAAGGTATTTATACAGATATGAATGCCATCAGAAGAGATGAAGATTTAGATAATATGCATTCAATTTACGTTGACCAATGGGACTGGGAAAAAGTTATTTCAAAAGAAGATAGAAATATTGACTTTTTAAAAGCAACTGTAAAAAAAATATATCAAGTCTTTTTAAATACAGAAAAAGAATTGACTGAAAAATTTGAAAAATTTGAAAAATTCTTGCCAAAAGAAGTTACTTTTATTACTTCACAAGAATTAGAAAATTTATATCCTGAATTAACTCCAAACGAAAGAGAAGACAAATTTGCAAAAGAACACAAGGCAATCTTCATTATGCAAATTGGAAAAGTGTTAAATTCTGGAAAAAGACACGATGGACGTGCCCCAGATTATGATGACTGGGAACTAAATGGAGATCTAATTATGTGGAATCCAGTTTTAGACAGATCATTAGAATTATCTTCAATGGGAATTCGTGTTGATAAAGACGCATTAGAACGTCAACTAAAAGAATTAAACCTAGAAGAAAGAAAAAATCTTGATTTCCATAAAATGCTTCTAAATGATGAATTACCATTAACAATCGGTGGAGGAATCGGACAATCAAGAATCTGTATGTTTTTATTGCAAAAAGCCCACATTGGTGAAGTTCAAGCTTCAGTATGGACACCTGAAATTGTAAAGACATGTAAGGAAAATGGAATTAACCTTTTATGGTACTAATATAAAAAACAAAAAAATAATATAAAAAAGTGAATTACTAATTAATTTTAGTTTTTCACTTTTTTTATTATTTTCTTCTATTCCTACTAAAATAATAGTTTTGTTATAATTCCTGCTACATAACCACCTATTATGAAATAAATAAAATATAATTTCTATTTTTCAAATAGAATTTAGTATTAAAATTTATTATATTCATAATTTTTATGGAAAAACCTGCAGGTTATGATTTCCTGCAGATTTTGGAGGTAAAAAATGGCAATTTGTTATCTATTTGTTAAAGATTATATACAAAATCATAACCATAACAATGAAAGTAACAACATCACCATTCATCATTACTATTCACCTCCCTCCATTTCAAGGTTGGGTAGCGAACCCAGAAATATTATAACATAAAAAAAATACCCCCTTCAACTAAGAAGAAGATATTTTTTTCGCTATTTTTTACCTTAAAATGGAGTATATCCATTACCTTTATAGGTTAATTATAGCATAAATTTTCTACTTTTTCAATCATACTAATTTTATTTTTTTATAAATTTATGATATATCCAATCAACTATAATGGCAATCGCATTATCTCCAGAAACATTAGCCGCTGTTCCAAAGCTATCCTGTGTTATGTAAAGTGCGATTAAGAGTGAAGCCATTGGGCTGCTTGAGGCAATTCCAACCATTCCTAAAAATGGAAGTGCAGACATTATTGCTCCTCCAGGTGCTCCAGGCGCAGCTACCATTGCTACTCCAAGTACCATTATAAACGGAAAAATTGTTGAAATTCCGTAGGACATACTGTGCATCATAAGTACAGTAACAACACAGCTTGTAATTGTAATAATACTTCCAGCCAAATGAATTGTGGCACATAAAGGAACTACAAATTCACGGATTTCAGGCGATGTTCCATTTCTTTTGGCACATTCGATATTTATTGGGATTGTAGCAGCTGAAGATTGTGTCCCAAGAGCTGTAAAATATCCAGGAATCTGATTTTTCATACAGACAAATGGATTTTTTCCTGAAAGCCCGCCAGCAAATATGAATAAACCTGCAGTATATAAAATATGCAAAATTATTACACAAATAAATACCTTTAAAAATATTGAAAGCGTTGCAAAAATTTGTCCGCTGTAAGTCATGTTCATAAATGTTCCAAAAATATAGACAGGAAGCAATGGAATAATTGATGTGCTTAACAATTTTGTAATTATCTTTGAAAATTCTCGAAAAAGGTTATATGTAGTTTGCCCTTCTCCATTATTTCTAAGCCAGCTAATCGAAAGTCCCATTATGAATGCAAAAATAATTGCTGAAGTTACATCAAACATTGGTGCAACTGGAATGTCAAAATAAGCTGTCAAAAGATTCTTTTCAGGATGTTCCACCGTTGTAAACGAAGCAAAGTTAAGAATTTTTGGAAAAATACTAATTGCCATAAGATACGAAAGTGTACCTGCAACAATTGTAGAAAGATAAGCCAGTAAAGTCGTAATTCCAAGTAATTTTCCCGCTCCATGACGTAAATCTGAAATTCCAGTTACAACAAATCCAATAATCATAAATGGAATAATAAACGACAAATATTTACTAAATAACGACGAAAACGTGACAAAAATTCTTATAATCGAACTTGGTAAAACTAATCCAAGTAAAATACCAAGCACAATCGAAATAATCAAACGTGGCACAAGCCCTATTTTTTTCATAAAATTTTTCTCTCCTTATAAATTTTTACATAGCAAAACCAATCCCACAACCCAGCCTCAATATTATTAATTAACATATGGTAGTAACAATTACAATAATTCGTACAGATGTAACAATACTGGGATTAATCATAACTTTTGTAACTTCCCCGCATTACTCATTCTTGTAGGATATTTTTCCCCTAATATCCAAAGGTTTATGTTCACCTTAAAAATATCTACACCAAAAATCTTTTTATTTTTATAAATTACAATATTAAATACACTATTTTTTATTCTTCAACTAAGTCAATAGTCCAGTTTGCCTGTTGCAATTTTGTATCAGTTTCACGAATTTCTTTAGACAATTTATCCAGCCTTTTTTGCAATTCAGACACATTAACCGTACTAAAAACCTTTATTTCTGTTGTAGAATACAAATTCACCTTTTGACTTGCAATTTCAATAAATTCACGTAAAATTCCTGCTTTTTGTGAAAGAGTATCTTTTTTTGCGATTAACTCCACTAATGAAATTCCATCAACTTTTGAAAGTGTATTTGTTCTATTTATTTTTACTATTAAATCATTTAATTGAGAAATCAAATTTTCCAATTCAGCTAATAAAAATTCAGGATCTTCAGTAGGTTCTTCATTTTCCTGAACTTTAGCATTATTATTAAGTCTTACCTTTAATTGTGCAATTCTTTTTTGGATATCAGCACGCAAAATAAGAGCTTCAGCAATTTTCATTTATTTATCCTCCTATTTTTTATTTTTACATATCTAAAGTATAATAGAAAAAACAGAAAATGTAAAGAATATTTTTCCTTTACAAGATTATTTTTATAAATCATATTGCTTTTTACGATAAATATATGTAAAATAATTGTATCAAAAAAAATAATAAACTTATTTAAAATATATTAGTTTAGAATTTAACGAAATTACTTTAAGATCAAACTTAAAAATTACGGTTATTTTGTTTAGTAATATAAAATTCTAATATTTATAAAAAAACTACTTTTTATGAAAGGATTTAATAAATGAAAAAAAATATACTATTAATTTTATTTGCTATTTTAGCTTTTTCACTTGTATTAATTATTACAAGTCCTAATTTTAAAGATTTTAGAAATAAATTTATGAATTTAGAAAAAATATTGAGAAACAAAAAAATAGATATTTCTAAGAATAGAAATGATGAAAAGAATAAAAAAGATGAAAAATCAGAATTTACAATTATTGGTGTAGGAGATATAATGCTTGGCTCAAATTACCCTTTTGAATATCTGCTTCCTGAAAATGATACGAATATTCTTGAAAATATGCAAAATATACTGAAAAACGCTGACATAACTGCAGGAAATCTGGAAGGAACACTATTTGATACAGGCGGAACTCCAAAAAGCTGTAATAATCCAAATGTGTGTTATGCTTTTCGCATGCCTTCAAGATACGGTACATATTTAAAACAGGCTGGGTTTGACTATTTGAGCATTGCCAATAATCACAGTAATGATTTTGGAAAAATTGGAATTAAGGAAACTATTAAAAATCTTGATAATTTAGGAATAAAATATTCTGGAATTAAAGATATTGCTGAAAGTGCAATTTTAGAAAAAAATGGAAAAAAATTTGGATTTATTTCATTTTCTCCAAATTCAGCTACTGTAAAACTAAATGACTATAATTATGCAAAAAAACTTATTTCTGAATTAAAATCAAAAGTTGATATTGTAATTGTTATGTTTCACGGTGGAGCTGAAGGTGCTAATGCTGAACACATTACTAAAAAACATGAAATTTTTCATGGCGAGGATAGAGGAAATGTTTATGAGTTTGCCCATTTTGCTATAGACAATGGAGCTGACATAATCTTTGGGCAAGGCCCTCATGTTACAAGAGCAATCGAACTTTACAAAAATAAATTTATTTCGTATAGTGGAGGAAATTTTGCAACTTTTGGAAAAATAAATGTTTCTGGTTCAATGGGAATTGCACCTATTTTTAAAATCAAAATAAATAATAAAGGAGATTTTATTTCTGGAGAAATTATTCCAGTAAGACAAACTTACAGAAGTTTAGGTCCTTTTATAGATTCAGAAAAATTAGCAATAAAAAAGATAATTTACTTGAATAAATCTGACTTTCCAAATGGAAATGGGCTTTCTATCAGCGAAGAAGGAAAAATTACTAAGACTAATAATCTAAATTAAAAACTTTTTCTTTTATTTTTCACAAATTTAAAAAATATAGCTAGAAATCAGGATGTTTTTATCCTGATTTTATTTAAAACCACATAAATTCAATGACAATTTATATTAAATCTCATTTAAAAATAGTATACCATTCAAAAATTATTAAACATTCGCTATTTAAACGAGAAACAGCATAATACATTATTTTCTCTTTAGTCTGATAATCTCTCTCTCATTCTCATCCATTCTATTCCCCAGCTTTTCATTTTCCCGCTCTAACCTTTCCAATTTCTTCTTCTTTTCAATTTCCTCATCCTTAATATTCCTTCGTTCCACAATCACATTATTCCCAATTTTATCATCAGGATTCCCAATAATTTCCATTCCTTCTCCAATATCTATTCCAAAAATTTCAATCTTCTCTCCATTATCCATCCCAATAAACACTTTCTTTTCTTTAACCAAATTATTTTTATCAATTAAATAAATATAGCTTTTCTGATTTTTAAAAATAACAGCCTTTTTTGGAACAGCCAAAATATTCTCTTTTTTCTTATAAATCACACGAATATCCACTTGCTCGTTTAAAAACAGATCCTTAAATAAAGTTGGTAAAAACTCAAACACATTCATATCCCCAATTTTATTAATCTTAAATAATTCTGCTTCAATAACCTTTTTTTCAGAAAATAAATCTGAATTCTCTTTTATTTTATCCTTATCTTGCAAAATTTCCTTATTTTTATCATTTTTCATTTCAATTAATTCTTCAAGTATTTTTTCTTCTCCAATTTTTTTATTTTCTCTCCTAAAAATACTAATTTTGGCAACATTTCCAATATTTAGATTTTTAACTTTCTCACTTTTCACGTTTTCACTAACTATTTTTAAATCTTCCCTTTTGGAAAGAATCAAAATAGGCTCATTTTTGTTTGTAATTCCACCTTTCACTGCATTAATTTTCACAATGTAAGCATCAAATGGACTTCTTACACTTCTCTGAACCAATCTTGTATTTCTCATTTCATCTTTAATTTCAATTTCCAATCCTAATATTTCTCCACGTAATTCCTGAATTTTCTGACTAACATCAGCTCCCAATTCCTTTTGTTTTTCCAAATTTCTTAATTCACGATTTTTAATCACTAATAACATACGTTTTTCATTCAATCCATTTTTCTGATAATCGCTAAATTTCACTATTACATCGCCCTTTTTTACAAAATCTCCAGCCTTGTAATAAACATCATCAACGGATAAATTCACATCCAGTCCAATTTTAGTAATATTATGTGCAACAACAGTTCCTTTCATATCCACAAAAAGTTCAAGATTTTCACGTGTTATTTTTTCAATAACATATTTTTGATTAATTTTGGGAGTACAGAATTTTATCATAAAAAGAATAATAAAAATAAAAATTGTGGGCATTATCCAAATTATTTCATCTTTTTTTCTCAATTTTCTCTTCCTTTTTTAGTGGTTTCCGTCAAAATAGGAATTTTCACTTAAATTATCTTCATAAGGGAAATATTCCTTTCGTCCAAGATAAAGCTGATCCGATTTCCTTTGAATTGGAACTACAAAAAATCCCCAGTTGTTTAAATCAGTATAAATAAAAAATCTTACTGTGTTGTTTTGAATTGTATCGGTATCATTTTGAGAAATTATATTTGTAAATTCAGGCAAAATTTCCTGTGCATCCATTTCTTCGTAGCTATCCTCGTTTTTATAAATCATTTCTTTCTTCAATTCACCTTCTGCAGTATAAACATAAATTTTTAGTTCTTCAGCAGAAATCTTTTTGTCAATTTGTCCAATCAGAATATCAGCCTTTCGTGAAGTCTGTATCATTTCCACTTTTTCCCCATCGTATTTTTCCACCCACACAGAATACGGCACAAGCGGAACTTCATTTACAATTTCCACATCTATATGCCCAAAACGCTTATAATCCAGATATTTTATAGCTCCATCCAGACAATTCAGTTTTAGCTCGTAATCATCACGATGGCTCAGTTCCTTGTATTCAATCATCTTTCCCGGCACAAATTCCTTTAGTACTTCCTGAAATGTACTGATTTTCGTTGACTGTCCGCTCAATTTTATTAAGGAATACTCAAAAAGTAGTCCTTCCTTGTAATACGTATTCAAAAATTTTCTGAGCATTCCGTAAATATCAGCTTTTACGATTTTTTCAATTTCTTTTATCGTAAAAATATGTCTTGGATAATCTGTTATTGTGGTAAATATTCCATTTTCATAAGTATGAATTTTCCAGCTTTTTAACTGCGTTATATGAATATCATTCCGTTTTTCATAATTTTTAGGCACATCAAAACGTGTCCGCAGTCTTCCATCGGATGTAAAAAATTCCTTTTTAAGATTTTCAGCGGCTTCCCATAGCATATAAAAGTTATTCCGTATTTTCTGATACTCCTCACTCATTTTATTCTCAAACTGCGAATATTTTGTAGGGATTACATTTTCATACTTTTCATATTCCAAATTCATATTTTCAAAAATCTTCTCAACACCGCTGTCATCAATTACCTTGTAAATCATATCATTGTCATATTTTATCAAATCATTAATAGAAACAACCCTATTTTCAGAATATTTTGCCCCAAGCACAATTTTCAAAAACTGCATAATCCTGTAAGTCAAGTCATTTCCACCAAAATTCTCATCCCCATTTTCAAAGCTCGTCCTTATATCTAGATAATATGAAATCCTGTCCTTGCTAATCACATATTTACAAGCCGCCAAATCCGTCGTCCCGCCACCACAGTCAATAATTAATGCACTATATTCTTCATTCTCCTTATATTTCCCCTTCCTTATCTGTATCTCAATTGTATTGTACAACACTGCAATCGCTTCATCCATCGCATTTTCACGGATAATTTCATATTCATAATTTTTCTCGCTTGAAATTATATTTTTTTCAGAAATTTCAGAATTCTGATTTTTATTAAATTTATTTTCCACCATAAAAATTTCTTGAAACATTGTCAAAAACTGCTCCTTTAATTTTACAGGGCTTGAAGCATGAATTTTTTTAAATTTGCATTTAAACATGTATTCAGCACGATTCACGACATATTTCAAATACGCCTTTATTATATCCTTTCTTTTCACATACAGAATATTTCCAAACTCATCATTAATTTTCTCAAGTTTATTATGCTCATGAACCCACCTTTTCAAGCTGTAAAAAATCGAGCCATTGACAATATAGTCATTTCTCTCCAGCTTTCTTACCACATCGTACCCAAATGAATACTTAATATTATTAGCATCATTGCAATCATCAACATAAACTAACGTTGGAAAAATCTCACGGTAATGTCTCTCTCCGTCATCAAATTTCACATAATTTATAGCATCTATCACGACATTTCCATTCAAAATATCATTAGTAGGCAAATCCTTCACATAATTTTTATCTAGATATGCCCCCACAGCCGTATTTACTGTTCCAAAATCAATACAAAGCGGCGTATTCGTAGTTTCCAGATTTTTCACAACAAAATTTTCAATTTCAACTTTATAATAATCCATCTGATATGGATAAAGCGGCATCGTTTCATCTTCCTTCAAATTATAAAACTTATGAATAAATTTTAAGTCATTTTCTTTAAAGAACAAAAATGAAAATTTATTATTTCTCAGCGTTTCGACTCTAAAAAATTCCTTTTTACTAATCAGAAAATACTTATTTCTGCTATTCAAATCCTTTTCCAGCTGGAAAATCCCACACAAGTAATTATTTGCATTTATAAGAAAAACATTTGCACTGCTCACATTTTCAGGAATCTCAATTTTGTAATTGTCTTCTCTCATCAAATCAAGCTCCTTGTATAAAATAATCTTGTGTGGCACCCGTATCTTATTCTCGTGATGAATTCTCTCGCCAAGTTTATTATCAAAAAGTTCCTGAACATTCACAAGCCCGTTTTTATTATACTTGTCAATACAGTAATTTTCCTTGACTCCCCTATATTTTATCAAAAGTGCGATAAGCTCCTCTCTCGTGGGCGTTTCCACATGTACATTTACCAAATGTTCCTCAATTGCAATCTGATACATCTCATAGTAAGATTTTCTTCGCAATTCCTCTTCATAAAATAATCTCATTTTTACCTTGTCCCCTTTTGTCATTAATAATGAATATTTTCTTTAAATTCAAGTTTTGGTTTTGATTTATTAATTTAAAATCCAAATAAAAAGCTATAAACATAGATTTTATTGAAATTTCTCTAGCTTGTTATAAAATCAAATCTATTAAAAAGCTTTTATTTTAAGCAAAAATTTTTCTCAATTTTTCAATCATTTCCCTAACACTTCCAAACCTTTTCTGCCTGTCAAACTTCAGCCCTTTTTTTATAACTTCTTCCACTTCCTTAAATTTCTCAATCTTCTCAAATCCCAAAATAACTTCTCTATCAAACTCGAGTTCCGCCTTATAAAACCTCTTAATCGCCCCATCCACTTTCACGCCACAAAGCATAAAATATAAAAGTGCCCCAAGTGAATAAACATCGGTTCTTTCATCAATCTCAACTTTTTCTGAATAAATCTCAATCGGCGAATACCCATCTGAAACCTTAACAAACTCAACCTTTTCCTTCTTTTTCAAGCTCGCTCCAAAATCGATAATCCTGATATTTCCCCTAATATCAATCAGAATATTTGAAGGCTTCAAATCACAATGAATAATGCCCTTTTTATGAATTTTACAAACTACTTCGGCAATTTTAAAAAATATTTCCAAAATATGATTTATCTTCACTTTTCCATTTTTTATCCGATTTTCCAAAATATATTTTTTCAAGGTAACTCCACGAAAATATTCAGTAACAATATAATTTGTCCCATTTTCACTAAAAAAATTCACAAGTTTAACAACATCATTCACAAATCTCTGTTTCCTCCTTTTAGATTTTTTCAAAAATTTCTCCAAAATACATTTTTCTTTCCAAAAACATTCTTTCAGATTTTTAAAATCTTTCTTGTACTTTTCAGTAAAAACCTCTTTTTCATTTCTCATAACAATTTCCGAAGGATAGCATTCCTTAATAATTACTTTTTCCTCTTGTCTATTTTCACACATATAAATATTGGAAAAATCACTTTTAGCTACATAATTTAAAATTTTATATTTCCCATTCAATATTGTTCCCTTTAACAAAAAATCCATTCTTATTTTTCCTTTTAAATTCTCTATTTTTAATAAAATTATTTTAAACTAAAACTCAAAATTTGAACTATTCCCCAAATATTAAATCTATTCACTATTCTAAATATAATTTAAAAGTTATAACATTTTATTCAAACAATAAACTTATTAAAATTTTGATCCTAAATCTAAAAGTTTTATTTTTTTGAATTTTAAATTCGTCAAATTATAAGTCTAATTCTATCCAAAATTATTCCCATTTCTATCACGCCCAAGAATTTCCCAATTTTGCTCAATTTCCTTTTCAAGTTGTGAAATTCCATTACTTTTTACCTTATAATTTTTCTTAAAATTTCTATTATCTGCATTCAGATTTTTTCTATTATATTTTTTATTTTTAGAAACTTTCTTTTTTATTCTTGAATTATTTAATTTTTTAGCACCTTTCTCCTTGCTTTTTGTAATATTTTGAGTAATTTCCAAATTTTTTGCATAGTTTTTTTCTATTTCTTCATTTTCTATCTTTTTATTTTTTATCTCCTCATTTTCAACCAGATCACTATTCCCCAAAGGTTTTTCAACTTCATCTTCAATATTTTTCTGTTTAACTTTATCCCTTTCTATCTCTACTCGTTTACTTAAATTAGTTTTCATCAAATTCGCTTTTTCTATAATTTTCTCAGCCATTATATTTTTTACTTTTTCTTTTCTTTCACCTTTAAAGTTACCCTTTTGAATATTTTTCCCCACAGAAACAAATATAAATACAAATATTACAGCTAAAAACATATATTTTACAACTTTTTCCTGTTTTTGATTTTTTTCATTAATTTCTTTTTCTAACAATTTATAATTTTTTTCCATTTCAATATCTTCAACAAAAATCGACAAAAATGGTATCACTTTTTCCAATTTTTTCTCACTAGCCTTTATCTGTTCACTTAAATTCTGTTCGATATTTGATTTACTTTTCCTATCAACATAAATCTCCTCAATTTCACTCTCATTAACAACTTTCCAAAATTCAGGACTACCAGCCAGCAAATAATCATGTTTTTTCAGTCTTATTTTTTTGACTTGCTCTCCACTTATCTTTTCCACAATTCTATTTTCCCTATACAAAACAAGTTCAGTTTTCCCCATATTTCCAACAATCATATTATTTTTTTCAATAATAATAACAATTTGTGAATAAAAATTCTTTAAATCAAAATCTTTTTTAGCCTTATGAAATTTATATAATTTTGTTTTCTCAAAAATCACTTTATCAGTGGAAGATTGTATTATCTGTTTTATATTTTCTAGCGAAAATTCATTATTTTCCAAATATTTTTCAATAATTTTATGAACTCCAATTTTTGCTAAATTTATCTTATCAATTTTCTTATTTTCAACATTACTATTTTCAATTTTTTGAGATATTTCTGACTTTTCCCGCATTTTTTCATCTGTCTTTTCATCAAGATCAGCAATACACCATATTCCTTTACTTCCATTTGGAATATATGCCGAATAAGTGTTTTTTTCAGCAATTTGTGCATATTCCTTAAAAAAGAAAGTATTTAATTTTATATTTTTTATCATTTTCCCTTCTCCCTTTTAAAAAATCTTCCAAAACTGCCACCATTTTTTATTCGCCTTTTTCTCAGCCTTTTTCAGTTTTTTTTCAATATCAGCTATTTCGTTTTGTTTTGTACCGCTTTTTTCCAGTTTTTCCTTTGCCTGTGTAAGTTTTTCAACAGCATCCTTCCATCTTTTATTTTTAAGATCTTCTTCTCCATTTTTCTTCAGCAAATACCCTTCAATTTTCTCAATTTTCTTATTTAAACCTTCAATTTTAGCCACTTGATTGCCAAAACTTCCATCTGTATTTACCTCTTCCAAAATCTTCTTAGTTTCTTCATACTTTGCTATACTTTCCTCAAATTTTTCATCTATCGCCAGTTGATCCGCTTGCATTTCCAGATTTAAGGCATTTTCTATTTTTCTTGATATTTCTTCCCGTTTTTGCCTTTCCTGCTCCATTTGCTCCTGTTGTACCTTTATTTCCATTTCTTTTGCTTGCAGTTGCTGTTGCAGCTGAATTTCCTGCTGTTTTAGCTTTTCTGAATATTCTGTTTCTTGTGATTTTAATTTTTCTGAATATTCCAATTTCTGTGCCTTCAATTTTTCAACATTTTGGCTTTCAAATTTGATAAATTCCTGTGCCTGATTTATATACTTTCCAACAGTATTCACATTATTTGTATCCTTCATTTTTTGATAAATATTTTTAGCCTGTGTTAAAATACTTATTGCTTGAGCTGGATTGTTAGCTGTTATTTGAGAAAGTCCTTCTTGCACAAGATTATTAGCAGTTTGTAAATCAGCATTTTGCTGAGAATTAAGCTCCTGTATTTTATTGTCAACCTCTCCCACTTTTACAGTATCCCCAAGCACCTGGTACATCTGTCGTGCCTGATAATATGCCTCCCTAGAAGAATTAATATTGCTCTGTGCCAATGAATCTCCCTTATTTTCTGCAAGCATTGCCCCATTATATGCAGTTTTTTCCTTATCCGATATTTCCTCTATCTTTTTCTCGATTTGCGAAACATAATCCGCCTTACCATTTGCTAGATATATATCCGTCGCATTTTTATAACTAACTTTCGCCAAATTAAAACTTCCTTCATTAACCGCATTATCTCCAGCCATTTCCAAAGCCTTCGCCTCCTTCAGTTTCACAGCCGAATTTATACGTGAATCCAACGTTGTCAAAATCTCTTCTGTATTCAGTTCATCACGTTTATAAGTATTATCGTTCAGATTATATTTAGCCTGCTGATATTTCACATTCGCCTCATCATAATTTCCATTATTAAATAGTTTATTTCCTTCATCAATATCTGTAAATGCCTCTTTAATTTTTTCGATTTCTCCAATTTTTTTATTTATCTCATCAATTTTTTTATCTGCATCATTCCTTTTTTTCTCGGCATTTGTAAAAAACCCAATAATCCCCCTGCTTTTCGGTTTTAATTTCTCATATTCTCCAATTTCCAATTTCAAATCATCAATTGAATTATTAAAGTTCTTTTTCAAAATTTCCTCATCTGCTAGCTTTTCATATTGCGTTGCCGCCTGTAAAATTCCATTTCTTCTTTTTACATTCCAAATTACAATAAATAAAATAATCACAACAACAATCATTATTATCAATAATATTTTTTTTATAATTTTACTTCTATCCTTTTCCATCGGCTCTGGACTCGCCACCGCCTGAATTTCCACCTGTGCAATCGTATAATTTTCAATATTGTCCCTAAGCGAAGCAAGTATCCTTTTTTCCAATGAATTTAGCCATTGCTTTTTATCCTCAAATCTGGACAAATCATTTTCCATATCGTGTTCATCAATATTTTCCCAAAATCCCACAGTTGTCAAGCAAAAAATATCTTTTTCCATAAGCTCCACAGGGCTTCTTATAATATTGGGATTAATTTTCCCAAAATCTCCAATTGCCTGCAGTAAATCATTCCTTTGTCTATGGAATCTTATATCCGATACATTTAACGCTTCTTCATCCACCAAAAGCTGTGCTATCGTATCATCTTTACTTTGGGAAACAATATATCCACCTCTAATATGGTAAAATCTTGTATTCCCAACATTTCCATATAAAATTGAATTATAATTGCTTATAACGATTAAAAGAGAAGTGTGCATAAGAGAATATTTTTGGGCTTCCTCCTGTTTTTCTTTAACTTTCAAATTGGCATAATCCATCATTTCCTTAATAACATCATAATTAAATCGTGGACGTAGCATAAAATATTCAATTACAGATTCTACAGCAATCCTTGCCGCAACTTTTGCTCCTTCTTCCTCATCAAATCCATCTGCCACAGCCCAAATTGCATAATTATCCAGCAAAATATATCCAAAATAATCACTATTTTCAGTCTTCGTTCCAGCCTCGCTTAAAAATTCCGTAATAAATTTTGCCTCATCCTTCCTCATCTTCCCATTTCTCCCTTTAATTTCATTAAATTTATTATTTCTACAACTATAAAAAAATTTTTAATTTTTTCTTATCTTAACAAGAATTCTTACCCCCTTGCTATAACAGCTATCCAACCTTTATCCTCACTATCTTATCTTTATTTATAATTCTTTAATTTCATTAAATTATAAATTTTCCTCATAATCTTCAATTTTTACTTCTAAATCTCCATTTCTACTATTTCTATTCACAAAATTTATATTTTCATCTATTTTTTTATTATCTAAATTTTTTTCATATTTTCTTTTCACATTCTCATCTCTAGCCTTTTCTTTCTCCCAATCAAAATAATCCCCACAAAGATTTACAAACACAAATTTACTTTCTCCCATTTCCACAACCGAATAAGCTCTCAATTCCACTGTATTATAAACAGCCTCTCCATTTAAATAAATCAATCCATTGGAATCTCCAGGAGTTAGCATAAACTTTCGCTGTTTTGGATTATAACTTATTGAACAATGGTTTTTTCTAGAAATCATAGTATCTCCTAAAATTTGAATATCCATATTTTCTCCACGCCCAATGAAGTTCCGCTCACTCACAATTCTGTAATCCTTCCCCTTGTCATGTCCTTCAATACACGTAAGCCACCCAACAACAGGATCTACAGTGCTATCCTTTGACCAGTAGGCAGTAGTTCTATCTTCATCTTCCATTTGCTCAACTAAATTAATTTTATCATCTTGAACTTCCGTTTCCAATCCTTCCGATTTACAGTAGGGACACGAACTGTATCTTGAAACATCATATATATGCCCATTTTTACATCTATCTAATTTCATTTTAAAATACTCCTCCATTTTTTATTTTATCTATTTATAAAATTCTGTAATACTAAGCTTCACTAAAAAACATAAATTTTACTTTTTTTATCTAACAAAAATTTTAATTCTTTGCTCTCATAAATATTATTTATTAATTTTTACAAATTTTACTCTTGTAATTTCCCTTTTTTATTTTAATAATATTTTTGTAGTTGCCAAATAAATAATATCACCTGATTCTACTTTTACAGGTATATTTTTTTTTAGTTTCATTTTCCGCTTATCCAGACTTCTTTCAATTCCACTCCCATTTTGTGAGCCTAAATCCTCATAGTACCAAATTCCATTAACACGATTTAAAATACCATGAGCCCTACTAACTAAATTAGAATAAATCCCTTCACTTACATCAATATCCACCCGATTTCTAGGCGATTGTTTTCCAATTAAAAGTGAAGTTGCCCTTCCAACTTTCCATATTTTCATGTCATAATCTTCTGAATCCTTCAAAAATATATGCTCAATCTGATTTTTCTCTAAATCCTCTATTTCCTTTACTCTTTCTAAAAAAACATTATGTTCCCTTTCTCTATCATTTTTTATATTTTTAATTTCCTCTTGAACTTCCACCTTTTCAAAAAATCTTTCCAAAATAAGCAAATAAAGTGTAACTCCAATATAAATAAAAATCGAAAAATAAAGACTTTTTGTAGAATATCCCGAAAAATGTACAAAAATAAATGTAAATATCAAAACCAGCATTATCAAAATATTTTTCACATTAAAAAATTTATAACTTTTCTGATTTCTAGCATTTAATTTCCGTTTTTCATATTTTCTAATTCCCTTATCCACTCCTAAACCATTTTTTTCACTTCTATTTTTTCCATTTTCCTTCATTCGTGCAACACTTCTAAGCCTTTCCAGCCGATAAATACTGCCTCGTCCAAACGGCCGTCTAAAAATACTTCTAAAATTTGACAAAAATCTTCTAATTCCCCATAACATTTCCTTTTTTCCTTCCCTCAATTTATCTTTTTTATAGTAAAACTGCCTTAAAACTGAACTCAAAAACTATGACTATTTTACTTAAAACATAAATTTATATAATTTTCAACAATTTGATTTTAAACAGGTTCGATTATTTTTTTAAAATAATATTCTATTTATTATCAGAAACCCTAAATTTCTTATAAAAATTTATAAAGTTACCTAAAATTATCATTATTTTTTTTCTTTACATCAAAAAACTGATCAAACCTACTCTTAATATTCTCTTTTTCCGACCTTGCCCTTTTCTCTCCCATTTTATCCATCCTAAAACTATTTTCAAACATTCCTCTCATTTCCTTAGCACTTTTAAAAAAATCCCTTCCGAAAGTAAAATCGTTTTGAGAAAATTCATCCTTGACATTTTCCTTTTTATTCTTATTTCTTCTTTGACTCTGAACATTTTTTCTTTTACAGTCATACTCTTCCCTTTTCTTTTCATCCCCAAGAACCTCATAAGCCTCTGTTACCTCCCGAAATTTTTTAGTGGCATTTTCATCCCCCGAATTCCTGTCTGGATGATATTTCATCGCCAATTTCCTATATTTTTTCTTTATTTCTGAAATATCAGCATTTTCAGACACACCTAATAATTCATAATAATTCATTTTTCTTCCTTTTTTATTAATTAATATTTAATGTTAATTAAATAATACTATATTTTTATATTTTTGTCAACATATTTTTAATCTGATTTTAAAATAAATAATTTGAAATTTCACAAAAAAGTCATAAATTTTACATATTTTTGTCAAAATTAAATGATATTATATATTTGTTCAAGAAAAGATATGAACAAAATAAAAAAATAAAGATAGATCTGAATGGAGATGATTAATATGAATATGAAAAATACTTTTAAAAAAATGGTTGCAATTTTGGGAATTACAGGAATATCAATAGTATCTCTCGCTATGCCGCCCAAGCCCAAAAATCCAAAGCCGAAACCAATGATCGTTCAACCAGAAAGAAAAAAAACTAATAAAATACTAGAAAAGAAACGAACTGTAAATTTTCAAGAAAAAAGAAATAATAAAAAGACTATGGAAAAAAAACATGGTAAATAATTAATACTAAATCTATTTCTTGATTTTATAAACTGAACTCAAAAATTATGACTATTTTACTCAAACCCTAAATTTATATAATTTTTAGCAGTTTAATTTTAAATAGGGTTCACTATAAATGATAAGATTAGAAAGATTTTTTTAGCAAAAAAATATGTACCTAAAAACTTAATTTTAAAGTAAAAAGTTTAAAGGTACATTTTTTATATATCATATTTATTTGTAAAACCAAAAGGACTAACATTTTTGCAAAACTATTTTTTATTTTGAATTTTTTGCAAAACTATTTTTATAGCCTCGCTAATATCCTTTAATTGAGCCAATTCACTATCTTTTATCCATTTGGAAATATCAGTATTTGTATATCCTAAAGATTCTAAGGCTAATTTTAGATCTTCCTTCATTAGTGAAATTTTAGGATCAAAAGATTCTGAAGTTATCAGTTTTCCGTTCGATAGATTGCTAGTTTCTTCAAGCATTTCCGATATATCTATTTTTTTTACTTTATCCTTCAGATCCAGTATTATTTTTTGAGCCTTTTTTATTCCAAGCCCTGGAACTCTTGTAAAAATTTTAGACTCATCTTCCGTAACAATTTCAATAATTTCCCTCATATTAAAAGTCGATAATATTGCAATCGCAAGTTTTGGACCTACTCCACTTATACTTATCAAAGCCTTAAAAAGTTCCCTTTCATTTTGCGTTTTAAATCCATAAAGGGAAATATCATCTTCCTTCACATTTGTAAAAATATATAATTTTTCATCATTCCCAATATTACCTATTTTTTCAAATGTTTTCAATGATATATGAATTTTATATGCCAATCCGTTTATTTCCAAAGCAACATAATCTATTTTCTTTACTGCTAACTTTCCTAAAATATATTCAAACATCTATGCCCTTTCTTTATTATATTTTATTTATGGTAAAGTTTTTTTATTTGAAATAATATAAAATTTTACTCTAACATTAATTTATAATTTTACCAATTCAACTTTTGGAATATCTTCCTCCAAAAACATAATTCCAATTTCCTTAAATTTTTCCTGCCCATCTGTCACATAATATTTTACTTCTTCATCTTTTTTCGCATCATTTTTTAAAAATTCATTTTGCTCCAAAATTTCCTTTAAATCTAAAGCTGTTTCCTTGGCTGGATCTACTATTTTTATATCTGGATAAATTTTACTTATGGCATCTTTTAACAAAGGATAATGAGTACATCCCAATATCAGAGTATCTATTTTCCCCTTAAAATCATCAAGATATGTCTTTATTATCTGATTTACCAGCTTTCCACTTAAAATTCCTTCTTCCACCGCTGGAACAAAAAGTGGGCAAGCTTTTTGAAGCACTTCCACTTTTTTATTAAAAAGTTTTATTTCCTCTTCATATTTTCCAGATTGTATAGTCGCCTTCGTTCCGATTACACCGATTTTACCACTTTTTGTTGCTTCTATTGCCGTTCTCGCCCCAGCTTCAATTACTCCAATAATCGGAATCTTAAAAGTTTCCTTCAATTCCTTTAATGCAAGTGCAGTGGCTGTATTACAAGCTACTACAATAGCACTCACATTTTTTTCCAACAAAAATTCAACGATTTCCTTTGAATATCTTATAATCAGCTCTTTTGTCTTTTCTCCATACGGAACTCTTGCCGTATCTCCAAGATAATATATTTTTTCATCTGGCAAAACTTTTCTAATTTCCTTTAATACAGTAAGCCCTCCGATTCCCGAATCAAATACTCCGATAGACATTTTATTTTCCTTTCTGTTATTTATTTTTTATTTTTATAAAATAAAATTGAGCCGTTATAAAAACAGCTCTTTTTTATTATTTCATAATCAATTCTCCACTATAAGTCAACGTTCCGTCGGTTGCAATATAAGTTCCAACAATTTTTCCCCTGCTATTTTTGTTCACTCCTGAATTTAAATTTACCGTATAAGTCAAATTTGGTCGTTGAGTCGCTGTTATTTCCACATCTTTTGTAGGATACAAGTTATATTTTTTTTCACCTATTTCTGCTACTGCCACTATATCATTTTTACTTATAATTTTCATTTTCTTTGCTGAATTATTATTATTATTATTTTTACCAAAAATTGAATTAAAGAATTGCTCTATTTTATTTCCCTTTTGAGCATTATTATTTTCAGCATTATTGTTATTAAATTCATTGCCGTTATTGTTACTATTTCTATTACTATTTTGATTATTGTTGTAATTACGTCTATTCTTATTGCTATTATCACCTGCATAAGCATAACTGTTTCCACCATTTTTCTTTGCATAGCCATTTATATAGTAATCATTTATTTCTCTTGCCCCAATTGCATTTCTATCCTTCGCATGATTTGAACCTAAAATAACAGCTATCATTCTATCATCACCTCTACTTGCAGTCAATACGATATTTGAACCTGCGGCATCGTGATAACCTGTCTTTAATCCATCTACTCCTTGCACATTTCCCAAAAGAGTATTTGTAGAAGTCACTTTTGTATTTCCATTGTCAATGTATTCTACTTTATTTTTTGAAAAGTTTAAATATTCACTATAATCTTTTAGTGTTATTTGAGCCAATTTATACAAATCACGTGCATTTCCTTGATCCATGCAAGAACCTGTATAACTAGGCGGCAACCCATTTGGAGAACAATATCTAAGTGAATCTAACCCATAACTTTTTGCTTTTTCGTTCATCGAATGTACAAAACTCGGTACATCTCCTCCCACATATTCAGCAAGTGCATAAGCAGCATTATTTGATGATTTGATAATTGTTGCCTTTAATAAATCTCTTACCGTATACTGTTTCCCAGCTGTTAATTTTACCCCGTAAGGAACTGAAGCAGCCTTTGACGAAATTGTTACTTTATCATCATAGGAAATTTGCCCTGCCTTTATTTTATCTAATGTCAATATTGATGTCATAATTTTCGTAACTGATGCCAAAGGTCGAACAGCTAAACTATTATCTTCCTTTATAATATTTCCATTTATATCTCCAATTAACAGTGCCTTATAATCATGGTAGTTTTCACCATCAGCAAATGAAAATGCCGATATAGCCAAAAATGCCATAGACAACACCATTTTTTTACTTTTAATGCCAATTTTTACTTTTTTTCTCATTTCCTTTTCTTTCCTCTTTCTATATCTAATAATTTTTCTAAAGAATATTATATCATAATTCCATTATAACATCAAACTTATTTTCAACTTATTTTATCATTACAGACACATACCTCTCAAAAAGTATTATTAATATTTCTTTAAATCTAACTAGATTAAATATTATATAATATATTATTTTTAACAATAAAAGAAAAAGAGGCATCAGCCCCTTTTAAAATTATCAAATATACCAATGATATACTAAAATATAAATTTGATTTTCTTATAAAAAATAAAAACTATTTAAAATTGTTGACGATAAGAAGCACCACCATATCTTAATGTTGCTACATTTCTATCTCCATTTTTACTCCAAGATATTGGTATATCTATTGTCCCTTTATTTACATTTACTCTAACTGATGAAGGCAGATTTTCTCCATCTTCTGGAACATAAATATTACTTGCTGCCCTTACTAGCATTTCGTGAGCCGATTCTGTCGGAACGCTTACACTAAAGGTTCTTTCTGCAGTATCTACTCCAGCCTTTGCAGTCGCAGTCAATGTTGCACCTTTACTTCCGCCACCGTAAAACTGCTTATTAACTCTTCCAGATACTGAATATAAGCTTGAATTTGAAGAATGCCATCTTATTGTAACTGGAACTCCGTTTGAGGCAGTCATTGATTTCGGAAGATGTCCTCCTTCAGAAACTGACAACTTGCCTATTACTTCTTGAACCGCTGCAGAATTTCTAGGATCTGATTTTCCTTGAATTTCGTTACTTCCGTTATTATCACCATTATTCTGAACTTCATACCGCATTTGAATATTTCCTTCATTTTCAAGAATTTTTTTATCCATGTCATATATTGCACTTTTAGATGAAATTTGATTTTTACCTTGGTAAGTTACTACATTTCCATTTAATTTTATTTTTTTATCCTTTAGATAAATTATAGCCTTGTCAGCACTTGTATTAATCGCTCTAAACTGTGGCAATGTACTTACGATTTTTATGTTATTTCTAGCATATCCTTCCTGCTTATTCATATCCATATACAAATAATTTGCAGTCATCTTAGTGTTATTTTTAAAGTCAACCATAACCTTATCCCTTGCAAGTATAAGGTTTCTTCTTGAATCCATTTCATTATATTGAGAATCTAATGTAATATCCTTATAAGTCATGTGAACATTCTCTTTAATCTCACTACGTGTAATACTCATATTGCTTCCATTTTTATGAGAAACAAAATAAACTTTTGCTGTATTTCCAATAAAATGGACTGCTTCTGATTCTACAAGTGGTCTTGGATCATTTACCAGATCTTTTACATTTCCACGAATCTTACCTTTAACATGCCCGTCAAATCTAAATTCCTTTTTCTCAAAACTTCCCTGTCCAATATCAGATGAAATTTTATCCCCTTGAATACTTGTCATTTCCATTTTATTTGCAAAAATATCTTTTGAAATTGTATTCATTTTTCCATTTGCACCATGAACATTAAAGTTTTGTTTTTTTACATTAAAAGGTCCATTCATAGTAGCATTTCCTGTAGGAAAAACATACACAAGCCCTGTTCCATCCATTTTATAATCATCGTAATTAGCAGTATAATAATCACTTGTTGTCATAGTGTGTGTTTTCAAATCATAAACTCCACTTCTATAAGTTCCTGTCGTTCTTCTCGGTAAATAATTATACGTACCATTTCCATCACCAGTTATTATATTGGCAATTTTATCATAAAAGACATGATCTCCTGTAATTATCATAGTTTTTCCAGTATATCTTACATGCCCTCTTCCATCAACTTGTTTCTTATCAACAAGATAAACAGCACTGTCTCCTGTAATTACACTTTCTTTACTCTTATAAACAACATGTCCATTTCCATTAATTTGTTTTTTCTTGATGAAATAAACAGCACTATCTGCTGTAATTACACTTTCCTTTCCTGTATAAACAACATTCCCAAAACCTTCTACTCTTTCATCATCACCATTCATATAATAATCTGCCTTTTGAGCATCCAGCTTGCTTTCAGGAGAAGTGTAATGCACATGACCTTCTGCATTTCCTATTTTATTAATGTCATCATATCGCATTTTATCTGCTGTAAGCATTCTTTTAGTTTTTTCTTCCTTATAGACAACATGACCTTCTGCAAAACTTACCTTTGTCGGATCATTATATGTAATCTTATCTGCAGTCATAGTTTTTTTATCTTTTTTATTATTATATTTTGCATGTCCTGTAGCTACAATCGTTTCAAACTTCGTCGTTGTTTCAACTTTATCCGCTTCAGAAAAAGTGTCATCAAAAGTATTTACCAGTTTTGTTTTTACTGGCGAAATTAGCTGATCTCCCTGTTTTTTATAATCTACCCGTTCTGTATAAATTTCCCACTTTCTATCCTTCGTTGTTCCAACAACTTTTTTCATCAATGAAACATCAAGCGTCTTAGTATTTACAATCCCTTCTTTTCCAGAAATTACCATCTGTTTTTTTACAAGATCTATAATCACATTTTTAAATTTAATGACTTCATCTCCTTCAGATCCGATTTGCTCATCTGCATAAACGATTGCCTCATCTTTTAATCTGTACACAACTTTTTTAGCCTTCATATCCTTTTGCATCTGATCAAGCGGTGCCGGAATTTTTTTAAAAAATACAGCATATATAAAATATATCAGTATTAATATAAGTCCTCCATAACCTATTCTCTTCCACATTATTTTTTCTCCTATTTATTATCTTTTTTCATATTTTCCTTCAATTCAAACAAAAATTTCATTGCATCCATTGGTGTAATATTATTTATATCGTAATCTTCTATCTTATTCATAATTTTTCGTAATTTTTCCTTTTCTTCTTCAATTTGTGCTAATTTTTCCTCATAAAACTGATTATTTTCAACATTTTTAAAATCTTTTTCAGCTTCGTCAAAATTATCTTCAAATCCTAAATTTCCTCCAAAAAGCGAGAGCTGATGAACATCCACCGTTTTCTCAATAAGCTCCTTTTTCTGCTCCAGCCGTTTTAAAACTTTCTTGCTTTCAACAAGTATTTCCTTCGGAAGCCCCGCCAATTTCGCCACTTCAATTCCATAAGACTTATCAGCTCCACCTTTTACAATATTTCGCAAAAACATCACTTTTCCCTGCTTTTCATCCACTTCTATCCGATAATTTACAATGTGTGCAAATTTATTTTCCAAATCAGTAAGTTCGTGATAATGTGTTGCAAATACTGTCTTGGCACCGATTTTATCATGAATATACATTGAAATGGCAGTTGCAATGGAGACTCCATCGGTTGTGGAAGTTCCACGTCCAACTTCATCAAGTATTATCAGGCTTTTTTCAGTCGCATTGTTTAGAATATTGGAAACTTCACTCATTTCCACCATAAATGTACTTTGCCCAGTCAAAATATCATCAGAAGCCCCAATCCGTGTCAAATATTTGTCTATAATTGATAAATTTGCTTTTTTAGCAGGAACAAAAGAACCAATCTGAGCCATTATGGAAATTAATGCGATTTGCTTCATATACGTTGATTTTCCCGACATATTAGGTCCTGTTAGCACAACAAAACTTTCTTTTTCAGTAAAGACTGTATCATTTGAAACATAATCCGTCCTTCCAATCAGCTTTTCCACAACTGGATGCCTTCCACCCTCAATTTCAAAGAAATATTCCTCGTTCATTTCAGGTTTTGCGTAATCATTTTCAATGGCACTTACAGCAAAAGATACCATTACATCAATATATGCCAGACTTTCTGCAAGTTCTGACAAAATTTTCCGATGTTCCTTGAGTTTTTCGCTGATTTCCTTGAACAAATGATATTCCAAATCTTCGATTTTTGCTTTGGAATTTATTATTGTGTCCTCATATTTTTTCAGTTCAGGCGTGATGTATCTCTCTGAATTTGAAAGAGTCTGTTTTCTTATGTAATGTTCTGGCACCATATCCAGATTTGCTTTTGTAATTTCAATAAAATAACCAAAAACCTTGTTAAATTTTATTTTCATATTTCGAATTCCAGTTGCTTCCCTTTCACGCTGTTCAATATCCAACAAAAAGTCCTTCCCAGAATTCATGATATTTCTAATTTCATCCAGTTCTGCACTGTATCCAGATTTTATAATTCCGCCTTCACGTACCGAAAATGGCGCATCTTCATTTATACTGTCGTCAATTATTTTATAACACTCAAACAAAATATTTGCATCAATATCCTTAAAAAAATCCGTATTTTCCAAAATTTTCATTATTTCAACAGCAGATTTTATCGTTTTTTTCAATGCTATCAAATCTTTTCCATTTTCACTTCCAAAGGTTATTTTCCCCAAAAGCCGCTCCAAATCGTAAATATTCTCAAGTTTTTCCCTCAAATCCTCACGAATCAAGATATTATCAATAAAATACTGTACATCTTCCTGTCTTTTCCGGATTTTTTCAATATTTAAAAGCGGATTATTTATAAATCTTTTTAAAAGCCGTGTTCCCATCGAAGTTTTACACTCGTCTAACACCCACAGAAGCGAGCCGTAAACAGTTTTTTCCCTCTCATTTTTCAAAAGTTCCAGATTTCTGCTCGTAATCGCATTTATTTCAGCATAATTGGAAATATTCACAAACTCAATCTTTTCCACAGTCAATTCATGCTCAACCTGCATAGTAGCAGCATAATCAAGTGCCATGGCTGCAGCTCCAATTATCGCCTTTTTATCCTTAATCCCATAACTTTCCAGCGACACAATCTCAAAATAATCCATAAGATACTTTGCACCGTCCCGAACCTTATTCACAAAAGTTACAACTGAATCATTCTTTTGTAAAAAATCATCTAACTTTTCCTTTATTTCTCCATAAAAATCCTCTGTAACAAGCACTTCCTTAGGCTCAATTTTATTAATCTCATTAAATAATTTTACAAAATCATCATCCTTTTCAACTTCTGTTACCTTAAACTCTCCAGTAGTTATATCAATATACGCAATTCCAAGTTTATTCTCAATTTTCAAAATACTCATCAAGTAATTATTGCTCTTGGCATCAAGTGCCTCTACATCCACAACTGTCCCTGGCGTTATAATCTTTACAACTTCCCGTTTTACAATTCCTTTTGCCATCTTAGGATCTTCTGTCTGCTCACAAATCGCAACTTTATACCCTTTTGAAACAAGTTTTGTTATATATGAATCTGCCGAATGAAACGGAACTCCTGCAAGCGGTACATCTACATTTTTTTCCTTATTTCTCGAAGTAAGCGTAAGTCCCAGCTCCCGTGACGCTTTCACCGCATCCTCAAAAAACATTTCATAAAAATCACCCAATCTAAAAAACAATATAGAATCCTCAAAATTTGATTTTATCTCCTTATATTGCTTCATAAGTGGTGTATCTGCCATCGTTATTTTACCTCTGTTCTATCTTTATTTTTTCGTTCTTAAATTTTATCATAGTTTATTTTCTTTTTCAATTTTTTAAAAAATTAATAAAAATTATCCCCTACTTATTCCTTATTAAATTATAGAAAATAAATTTTTGTTAATAAACATTTTTTCTATATTTTATATTTTTTAGAAAGGGAGATTATTTATGGATAATTTAGAA
>ERZ773055.433-NODE-433-length-25740-cov-34.225346_pt1 | contig 25740 bp, 21 predicted proteins | sample MGYA00580515_ERZ773055 | MGnify/ENA primary metagenome ERZ773055 (study PRJEB29015, sample SAMEA2737993) | human oral metagenome | biome: human oral; feature: human-associated habitat; material: dental | place: China | collected 2064 ...
CAGGTCGGCGGCCGCGTCGTCGAGCGAGGAGCACGTCCTTGACACCTGGCTGGCGCTCATGCGGTCCATGCCCGTGGACTGCGCCACGCGCTTCGCCTTCCTGGCGGACACGCCGTTGGCCACCATCCCGGACACGGCGGCGACCACGGCGCGGTCGACGCGCGAGCAGCGCTCGATCAGGTCCTCGGGGAAGCAGCTCCCCGCGCACAGCTTCGGGATCCTGGGGTTGATGGTGCCCGCGCTGGTGGTGAGCCTGCGCTCGCGGTATCCGTTCCTCTGGTTGCCGGCCTCGCAGGCCTCGTCGGCCCGGGCGTCCACGATCTCGTTGACCAGGGATTCGGCCATTATCCTCAACAGCTCGGAGAGGTTGACCATGCCGTCGTCGAATCTGGGCATCTCGGCCCCGTCGCTCGCGATCTCGTGTATATTGTCCATATGCGGTTATTGCCTTTCTACGAATCCTGACTTCAGCAATTAGAATTCTAGGCGATAATCGCTTCCTGCTTTCTGCAGCCAGGGAAGCGGTCCCTTACACCAACATTCGGCACGCGATCGGCAGTTATGGCAAATTCTATCTACAAACCAGTCTCATTAGAGGTTGGAAACATACTCAAAGACGTGCAGACAGGCAAGATCGGCTTGCCGGATCTGCAGCGTCCCTTTGTCTGGAAGAACGACAAGGTTCGCCAGCTCCTCGACTCCATGTTCCGAGGATACCCTATTGGCTACATCATGCTCTGGGAGTCCCCGGCTGACTACAGCGAGAAGAAGTCCTCTATCGGCACCAACACCAAGATCTATGAAGCCCCGAAGGAACTCGTCATCGACGGCCAACAGCGCCTCACTGCCCTGCTTAGCTCGCTCTATGGTGTGCGGGTTAAGGACAAGGACTTCAAGGAGCGCAACATTCGAATCGCATTCGATCCGATAACGCACGTTTTCGAGAATGCCGATGCAGCCACCGACAGGAATCCGAGATTCATCTCATCGGTCAGCGAGGTCTTTACCGCAAACAGAGAGAACAAGCTCAGCACCTTCAGGAAGTCCTTTATTCGTCAATTGAATGAAGGTAATGCAAAGAAAGGTGAACCCGAACTGACAGACGAGGAAGAAGATCTTATCGAGCAGGGCATAAACGCCCTCCTTGGATTGGAGCACTACTTGCTCCCAACCCTTGAAATCACTTCTGATGCTGACGAGGAAATGGTTTCGGACATCTTCGTGCGCGTCAACTCCCAGGGTCAATCTCTCAAACAGGACGACTTCATCATGTCCCTGCTCTCCGTCTATGAGCCCGAAATGCGCTCTCGCATCGAGAAGTTCTGCGCGGACAGCCATGTTCCCGCCGATGGCACCTCTTACAACCACCTCATAAAGACATCTGCAACTCACATCATCCGTGCAGCCGTCGGACTCGGGTTCAAGCGCGGGCGCCTTCGCTATGCGTATCAGATTCTTCGTGGCAAGGATCTCAAGACCGGTGAAACTTCCCCCGAGACGCGCGCAGAAAACTTCGAGAAGTTCGGCAAGGCCCTGGATTGCGTTCTCGATCTGAATAATTGGAAGGCATTCCTAAATACATTGGGTGAAGCCGGCTACATAAGTTCAAGTCAGATTACGTCTGAGAACGCGTTGATTTTCAACTATGCTTTCTATCTGATTGGCCGTTACGAATTCAAGATGGAGCCTCTGGCTATTAAGAAGCTCGTTAGACGTTGGTTCTACGCTTCCAACCTTACGGCCTTCTATGTTGGCTCATTCGAGTCCGATTTCGAGAAGCAGCTTAACGAGGTCTCTGAGCTCAAAACTGCTGAAGAGTTCATCGCCTACTTCGACAGAAGTATCGCCGCACTGATGACAGACGACTACTTTTCCCTCACCCTGCCAAACGACCTCAACGCCAACGAAGCTACCGGCCCAAGCTGGCAAGGCTTTGTGGCTGCACAAGTTGTCCTGGGATACAAAGCCCTTTTCAGCACCGTGCCGGTTTCGCAACTCATATCCGATGGAGCCTCTGGCACAAAGAAGGCAGTGGACAAGCACCACCTCTTCCCCAACAACTATTTGAAAGAAGCGGGCTATCTATCTAACCGTAGCAACCGTGCTAACTTCACGTATGCGGACTATGGGAACAACATCTACATTTCCGATGATGCCCCTTCCGTGTATGTCGCAAAATACCGCAACGAACTTGGCGAAGAAGCCTACATAGAAGCATGCAAGCAGCATGCATTACCTACAGGCTTCGAAAACATGGACTATGAGGAGTTCATAGCAGCGCGTAGAGGCTTAATGGCCCAACTAATCAAGAAGGGCTTTGAGAGGCTGTAAGGAGTCGAAATGAAAGTCTCATCGCTTGATGAACAGACATTCGTCAATCTTGTTCGTTTCCATCCCGACGGCGTCTATGTTCGGTCCAGAGAAAGCGTTCATCTCGAGTTTAAAGAAAGCTTCAATGGGAACGCCTATGCCAAATACATGAAAACCATGGCCGCATTTGCGAACAACAGCGGCGGTTACATAGTATTTGGCATTTCGGATTCGCCTCGAACCGCAAAGGGGCTGTCGGAAAAATCACTCAAAAAATTTGATGACCTGAAGATAGAAACCTTTGACACCACGCTTTCCAAAACATTCCAACCCTATATTACTTGGGACTGTAGAACCTATGAATACAACGGAAAGCATTTCGGAATTCTCCATGTCCCAAAAGCTCAGCAAAGGCCCATCATCGTCGCAACGCAATTTGGCGAGGGAAGGGATTCCTTGCGAGAGGGTGATATCTACTACAGATATACAGGCCAATCAAAGCGTGTCGCATATCCGGAACTATCCGCAATAATCCAAGAAGAAAGGCTGCGAGAGCAGCAGCGTTGGTCTAACCTCATGTCGAAAATCGCAACAATCGGAGCATCCGATGCTGCGTTGCTCGATCTATCCTCCGGAGCACTATCGGGCGCTGGTGGCACTGTCGTAATAGACGAAGATATCATGGCTCGAATTGCTTTCATCAAAGAAGGAGAGTTCTCTGAAGTTCGAGGAAAACCAACGCTTAAGCTTATTGGTGAAGTCAAATCTGTTGAAGCGGGAAAACTTGTTTTAGGAGAGAAAAAATCTCGTTCCCGACCGCAAGCAATAGACTCTGACCTCATTATTCGAGATTTTCTAGAAGAAAAGCCTGTTGAAGGTGCCTTTGAATTTGCTAGGGCGATAGCTTCAGGAAACACCCCGAATTTACCAATATACTATTTCCTTTATGGCGACAACATCTCTCTCCAAGAAGTAACGAAGTATCTAGCTGGTCTCAACACCCGGGGGCAAAGCAAAGATCAGCTGCTGACGCGCCTGAGAGGGAAACGCATGCCTTACTCAAGAAAAACCACTTCAGACGCTTATGCGAAAAAGGATACGTACAAAGCAAAATGGCTTAACGGGTCTCTCGAAATAACCACGGAGGACTTTAGATACAAAGTTCAAGCAATCCAGACAATGACAGCTGAGGAGATTCAAACCAATCTAAATATCATTTCCACTCAAATGCTCGAGATGTATAAACTCACCCAAAGCGAGAAGCTTGAATCAGTCAGTACAACTAGTTTGAGATATGCAATTTGTTATATCGACGAGGCTGTGTACAAACCGAAAGTCGAGGCACTAGGAGAGGATTTGTAGCGACCGCTCTACCCCACTCCGTCGCAGCGAATCATTGATGGCTTGTAGGTACGAGACCTCCAGGCCACCTGCTACTTATGCAGGAATTTTGTCACGGTAATGCACCTGCAAGCCACCCGCTACTTACGCCGTCACCCGTCACGCAAAAAAAACGACCTGTGACAATAATTTGACAGCATGGATTTTCAGCCCGGTCTGTTTAATCTGGCGTAAGCCGAAGAAACCAGCGTAAAATGACGTAAACTGAGCACGAATTTGTCCCGTTTTTTATTGAGTGGGAATAGGGAAATTTGGGAATATCATTCCCAAATTTAACCACATCAATGCAAAATGAGAAAATTGCCTCCGTGCAAAGGAGGCAACTCATGTACATCAGGCGCGAAATCGAGTCGACCATCGACACCATGCTTACACAGGGTAAGGTGATTCTTGTCACCGGCGCGCGGCAAGTCGGCAAAACCACAATGCTCAAAGAGCACCTCGGGGACTCCTTCAGCTATGTCTCGATGGAAAATCCGCGCGACTATCTGCTGGTTAAGCAGGATGCGGTTCTCTTTTTCAACTCCCATGAGCTACCTCTCATCATCGACGAGGTTCAGCGGGTGCCCGAGCTGTTCTCCCCAGTGAAGTGGATTGTCGACCAATTCGACCAGAAGGGCTGCATCGTGCTTACCGGGTCGCAAACGTATCATCTGATGAAGGGCGTGAGCGAGTCCTTGGCCGGCAGGATCAGGATTATCGAGATGCCTCCGCTTAGCTTAAGGGAGCTCATTGACGCTGCGAACAGTCCTCATCCTTACGTGCCGACACGTATTACAGAACCCAAGCATGTGAAAGACCTGGATATCTGGAGCCTCATCCACAGGGGATCTATGCCCGAGCTCCAAGATGACTCCATGGACTGGGACTCCTTCTACTCGGATTATGTATCCGCATATCTCGAACGCGACGTCCGCGACCTCATCAACGTGCAGGATGAGACCAAGTTCTACAGCTTCATGGTTGCATGTGCTGCAAGATCGGCGCAGTTGTTCAACGCTACCGACATCGGAAACGCAATCGACGTAGACCACAAAACAGCCAAGGCGTGGCTCTCGGTGCTTCAGGCCTCAAACATCGTGAGGGTCATCCAGCCGTTCTGTCCAAACGTAGACAAGCGTCTTTCCAAGACCCCGAAGGTTTTCTTCATGGACACAGGGCTGGTGTGTCACCTCACACGATGGACTACTCCCGATCAGCTCCGCAACGGTGCAGTCGCCGGCCATGTCTTCGAGACGTTCGTCGTCTCGGAGGTGCTCAAGAGCTACATGAACGCAGGCGCGAACCTTCGCGACGTGTGATTCTACCGAGACGCAAAGAAACGCGAGATCGATCTCGTCATACAGGAAGGTCATGTGCTGCATCCCGTGGAGATTAAGATGGCTGCCACCGTTGGAAGTGATGTCGTTAAGAACTTCGGCTGCTTGGACAGCCTCTCGGATTACGAGGTTGGGTTTGGGCACGTGGTCTGCCAGACCGATGAGCCCTATCTTGTGACGCACAATGTTCAGGCCGTGCCGGTCTGGGAGGTTTAGCGAGGCTCCAATTTAGGATATAGAGATCTGTAAGATGTCGTGCCTCCCGCCGGTATGAATGTTGTTGCAGGCCTCATACCTACAGCTTAATGTCCCTATTCCCGAAACTTCACAAAATGCGAGCTTGAGGAATAGGAATGAGATTTGTTGGGCTTGCTTCTGATTTTAAATCTATCGTCTCCACGCGCGGCCCATCTCGTCCTTTGCGCATGCGAGCACGAAGCCCCGGTTATTCGTGCGGACGTCATCCCCCATGCCGAAGAGGGGATTACCACTCATCCGACGGAGGGGAATACGTGCGCGTAGAACAGGCTGGTCTGCGCGTTGAGCGACTCCACCCTGTATTCAGCTGGTTTGGGTTATGCGTATTGCTGAGAGCCCCGAAGCCAATCGACAAAGGGAGGGTGACCGGACACATCACCCGAACACGGGATTCCTCGATGGTCTCCCCGGCAGACCTGGCAGGTGGCTCAGCCGTACCTGACATATATAATATGGTCATATTACGGTATCTAGGCGAAGCGAGTGAATATGGATATCGAACTTACCTTGGAAAGGGACGGCTTTTACGGGCTGTATCATGGGGGGACAAAGTATCCCGATGTAGTGATTCTGCGCACGGCAGGCTCGGGAGCGCCGAAAGGAAACGTGATCTCCTGCAGTAAATTCCTGTTTGAAGCGGGATACAGCGTGCTGTGCATCGGCTATTACATGTGGGGGACGTTAGGGGATGTCATTGACGAGATTCCCTTGGATTATGTTGAGAAAGCGATCTCCTGGGTCAGGTCATACACCGGCAATCCGAACCTGCGGATCGGTATCACGGGGCTTTCACAGGGAGCATCCTATGCTTTGGCAGCTGCGGCACGGATTCCGGACATCTCTGCCGTTGCGGTGGCATCCCCGTTCGATCACGTTATGGAGGGGAATACCAATTCCTTCCGCAGGACCGGTCATTCATCCTACACATGGCATGGCGAGCCGCTTCCGTATACGAGGTGGAAGCTGCTGGATGCGAGCCTACCAAAGCTGCTGTTTCACATTCTGAGGGATAAGGAGTACGGTATCTCACGGATGATGCGCTATGGCTACGATAAGAACGGCATCGATCCGGTCTCGGCGATCGAGGTAGAAAACATGCATGCCGACCTATTACTGCTTGCTTCCAAAGACGATGACTGCTGGCCCTCTGATGAGGCTGTGCCTCGCATGGTAGAACGGCTTCGGGTCGCCGGATATTCCCATCATGTGGAATCCCATATCTATGAAAGGGGCTGCCACAATATGGGTGGGGATATGATGCTTACCGGCAAAACCGGGAAGAAAATGAAAAGGTTCATGCGATCCTGGGCAGACCATCCAGATGACTGTCTTGCCTGCATCGAGGACAGCAAGGAAAGGATTCTAACTTTTTTCGAAAGCGTTTTTTCGCGGTAGCACTGCCCATATCGAACAATGGCCTTCATCAAGCAACAGATACTGATTGGGATAACTGGGCAGGCTCATCCAAAATGGTAAAATGAGGTCGCGCCTCTCATGGGCGATGGGGAGATGCCGTTCTGATGGCGGGGTGAGCGTATGAGATATATGGGGTTGCCGCAGGGCATGTGGCTGCTATACCGTGGCTCATTTGAGGAGGGCATGGTTACGGTTCTTGGGCTTGATGCCGTAGCCGCGAAAGCGGTCATACATGACGCAAAGCCGAAGTATCGGGAGCTCATTGCAGGCTTGCCGGAATTTGAAAGGGCAGACCGTTTCAAAGTAAATATTGTAAGCTGCGCCATGCTTGCTGCGGTTATCCTGAACATGCCGAAACGGCCCGACGTGGAAACGCTGACGGAATTCTACGAAAAAGCGATGATGAACCGACTGACGCGTTGGTTTTGTCACATGAGCGGCAAGAGCAAGTTTTCAGATAAGGAAATCCACTCCATGCAAGAGACAGCTCGTCTCAAGGCTGCCGACAGGAATCCGTACTCATGGAATATGGACCTCTACCTTTATCCGGGCGGAAGTGGATACGAAGCACGATTTACCAAGTGTGGCATCTGTACTTTGATGAAAGAGCTGGGCCTCTATGACCTTGTTCCCGCAATGTGCAGCCTTGACTATGCTATGGCAGAAGCGGGCGGCAACCGATTTGTGCGGGAATATACTTTGGCTTCGGGTGGCCCGTACTGTGACTGCGGATATAAGAAATAGGTTTTTTGGAAGTCACCAGACGCGCTCATCCTCAGAACGTCCCTACAGCTCGCTGCCTGATGCCATGAGCTCGACGAGGTTTTGGTGCGTGGCGCCGTCGCGCTCCAGCGGCAGCGGGCCGGGCGTAAGGAGGTACTGAGGGTAGTTGTCGCGTACCAGCGAAAACGGCCGGTACTTTCGCTTCTCGGCGGCCTTTTCCGCAACCGACAGGGACACCTGTATGTAGGCGTACCCCTCGTCGGCTCTGCGTGCGATGGAGTCGACCTCCAGCTTGCCTATCTGCACGACGTTCACGCGGTAGTCTGCAAGGACCGCTTCGACTTCATGTCGAAGCGGTCGCATCGGTGGAGCGGCTTCGCCTTCACGAGGAGCTCGATGTAGCGCGCCTTGGCCTGGGCGTCGTCGAACTCCAGGGCCTTGGGGAAGCCGCCGTAGCGCAGGAAGTTGCGGAAGAGCTGGGCCTCGGGGGCTTGCGGCTTGCCGAGGTGTGCGCGCATCTCTAGGTACTCGGAAAACGACAGGGTGAACAGCCCTATCTCTACGTAGCGGCCCGTGAGGTTGGTCATGAGCTCGCCGGACAGCAGGTAGGAGTTCGACTTGGTGATGAACACGTCTGTTCGACGCTGATTCGAATTATGAGGCCGATTTTTAAGCCCCCGCTATTACTCCCGCCGGGGTTTCGGGGAATAACAAAGTCCGAAAAGCACGTTTTCCCAGCAAAGGTGCAATTATTCTTCTCCACTCGAATCAACGATTGATTCGGGAATGATTCGGACGAGGTGGCATGAGGTGGATGATGGGACACGAGATGGAATCAGATAAGGTCAAACGGACAGCTGCAACAGTTGAGTGGGAATAGGGAGATAGCCCAGTTCATCTAGTCTCATCCTGCGCGTCTAGTCGTGGTGGCTTGCAACTAGTGCCCTGTATTGGATAAAGCCACCGGGACTTTCGGGGAGTGACAAACGCGAGAAAGCCCCGGAATCCTCGGATTTCGGGGCTTGTTTTTATGGGTGTTAAACTGCGGAAATGCTCTTTACACTGCGCTTCGGGGAGTGACGCGTTGCGACTTGTTGCACTCCAGTTGTACATTCATACTGAATATTAGATAATGTTCAGCACAGTAGTACATGATGACGGGAGACGCTACGGAAACCCTGATGGACATAGCCACGAACTGCAACGGCTACGTCACCTCGGCGCAGGTGACGGCCGCCGGCATTCCCAGGCGCAAGCTTTCGGAGGCCGTGCACGCTGGCGAGCTCATTCAGATAGACCGTGGCCTCTATGCGCTTCCCGACGTGTGGGAGGATCCCCTCTACATCGCGCAGCACCGTTTCTCTCGCGGAATCTTCTCGGATGACACGGCGCTCTACCTCCACGGCATGACGGACCGCGCTCCATTCGCCCCGACGATGACCTTTCCTAGGAGCTACAACGCGACCGCGGTCAAGGCGGCAGGAATCGTATGCCGCACCTGCGCCGACGATGTCCTCGAACTTGGCCTCTGCAAGGTCCGGACGGAATACGGCAACGCCGTCAGGGCATATGACGTCGAGCGGACGCTCTGCGACCTCGTCCGCGGCCAGGGTACGCCGGACGCCCAGCTGGTCACCCCGTCGATGAAGGCCTATGTGCGGAGCAAGGACCGCGACCCCATGAAGCTAATTTCCTACGCCCGAGACCTCGGCGTTGAGGCAAAAATCCGCAACTACCTGGAGGTGCTGCTGTGAGGACCAAGAACGCGATGCAACTCAAGGCGCGCATAAACACCCGGGCGAAGGAAGCGGGCATCCCCGCTCAGTCCCTGATGCAGAGCTACCTCTTCGAGAGGCTTTTCGAGCGCCTCTCGAAATCCAAATGGCGCGACAACGTCGTCATCAAGGGCGGCATGCTCATCTCCTCCCTCGTGGGCGTGGCGTCCAGGACGACGATGGACCTCGACACGACGATCACCGGCTTCACGCTGAATCACGAATCCGCCGAGAAGATTTTCCGCGAGGTGGCAGCCGTTAGCGCAGACGACGACTGGGGCTTCGAGTTCGACCGCACCGAGGACATCAGGGAGACCGACGACTACCCGGGCATACGCGTTTACCTCAGGGCGATGTATCCGCCCATGGCGGTGCCGCTCAAGATCGACGTCACCACGGGCGACAGCATCACGCCCGGACCCATCGCCTACGACTACCCGCTCCTGTTTGACGGGGGAAGCGTCAGTCTGATGTCCTACCCGCTCGAGACGGTGCTTGCCGAGAAGCTCGAGACCGTCGTCTCGCGCGGCGTGACCAACATGCGTCCTCGTGACTTCTACGACATACACCTGCTCTGGAGGAGCAAGGGCGACAGTTGCGATGTCCTCACGCTGAGGGAGGCGCTCGAACGCACATGCGCCAAGCGCGGGAGCGCGGAGATGATGGCGCGGTGGCAGACGGTCCTCGACGAGGTCGCAACTGACCAGACGATGCTCGCGCTGTGGGGCAAGTACGCAAAGAAGAATCCCTACGCAGCTGACATCGAGTTGGCGCAGTGCTGCGAGACGGCGAAAGAAATTCTAGCCATACTCAATTAGCTCATGCATTTCTTATTTGCATAGCAGCATGTCAAGTGAGCTCACTTGGCTATAAGAACAAACAAGGAAGTCTATGGAAGACGGCGTGATTACAAAAGAACTGCAAACTGCTCTCGACAATTTTCACAGGTCAGAGCCGCAATCGACTCTCGGAGCAGAGAATGCATGGCGAGGATATTGGCTTCAAGCACTCTATATAGGCGCAAGAGTGGCGGAGCACAATAATGATGGCCTCATCTATCTACCAGAAACAGTAGAAGATTTGATGGTGGTAGTAGGAGGTGGGACAGGTCAAGAGTGCATTGAATTCGTCCAAGTCAAGAGCCGTAAGTCCGATGCTTTTCACCTCAGCAATTTGAATCCGAAAACCAAAGACACAAACCTGGACAAGGATGACTCTTTCTTCGGCCATATATACGAATTCTGGAAACAAGACGTGCATATCAGTGCGCGCGTAGTTGTTTTTGGTAATGTCGATCGTGAAATGAGCGATGTCGGTGGAGGCCTGCAAGTAGAAGGCTCCATTAGACGAAAAATGATTGAGAAATATGGATACCCAGATGATTTTTGCGAATGGCTCAAAGAGCACTTGAGCATTGAGCAGGCTGACGAGCAGTCCCTTACATCGCTACTTGAGCAGCAGCTCAGCAATCGTATTGAAACGGGAGCTGCTGTTGAGTTGGCACGCGATTACATCATGAGCTACATATACTCATGCTGTCGAAACCGAATAAGCATTACTGATCGAGAGTGGCAGACAAAGCTAGTGAACTTTGCGCTGCAGGCATCTTCAGCGCGAGGCTATCTTGAAAACTACGGTCACACGATTGTTTCTTTGTCCCAATATCTTGCTGGCAGCGAGCATGACGTTGCGGAGTTGGAAGCTGAATATCGGTCCGGAGCAAGCGCAGTTCCTGAGCATATTGCCCTGAACCTAGATGTAGAGCGTCCAACCTGGCAATCGGGAATTAGCAAAGCGTTCGAGTCCAAAAATATAGTTGTCGTCCGCGCGGCTTCCGGGCAAGGGAAATCAACGGTCTGTTATCGCTGGCTCATGGATCGCAATGCCATTTCCGATATTTATTTGCTTAATGGAGTGTCGTCTACAAATGCTCCGGGAATTGTCGCTGCACTTAGAGGGCTTGCGGCTCAGCAAAGTAACGTCTATGCATACGTTGAAGGTGGAGCCGATGCGGGATGGGTGGATTTATGCACTGAAATCAATCGTCTCAATTGTCCAAATTTGAAGCTACTCGTCAGCGTCCGCGAGGACGATGCTGCCAGGGCTTACTACGATGCATCGAAAGTTGGAAGTGCAGATGTCTTTCTGCTATTCGACAAGCATGAAGCAGAGCATTTGTACAAGCAGTTCAATACTTCGCTGTTTCCATCGTTTGAGAGTGCGTGGGAGTCATTCGGAGGAGAGGGGCCCCTGATGGAGTTCATTTACTCCCTCAGCCATGATGTCTCTCTTCGTCAGAAGCTTGAGGGGCAGGCAAGACAGCTGCGCATGACAGAACATGATAGCTGGTTGACTTTCCTCTACCTTGCAAGTGCCGCCGGTGAATATGGGCTTCCCTCGTCCATTGCCAGACTCAAAAGCGCATCAGGGCTAAACAACATACAGAACATGCTCGAGATTCTAGAGAACGAGATGCTCCTACGATCGGATGCAGAGCGTGGACTGGTGTTCCCCATGCATCCATACCGCTCAAAGCTACTTGCTGAAATCATTGCCCCTATGCTCTACCAAGATGAGGAAGAACTCGTTCTGAGTGCCGCCAAGTGCGCCTCCGGCGATTTTGGTGCCATTCTCATTCCCTATCTTTCGGAAAATTCATTTAGCCAAAATGGCCTTGATGACTTGGTTGATATTGCCCAAGTTTCTTGGAAGTCTTCCGCCCAAGCATTGCGAGCAATGGTCTGGAAAGACGCACGCTGCTTCTATTGCTCTACCGACGACTTACGGCAACATATGATTGGTGCTGGACTGCCCGTCTTCCTTTTAAGCATGATTGCCGGAGACATAACGAGTGTGAACGATCAAGAGAACTGGCTGCCCATACTGGAGCTATTTCCCGATGAGGCCATGCGAGACTCTGCCTGTGCCCTAGTCGCTCAGCTAGCATGTCGAAAAGCCGAATACAGGGAGACCGATCGGCTTCTTTCGAAATTAGTGCAACGCCTTCCTTCGGTTGACATACTTCCCAGTCAAGCATCCGAAGCCGGCTTCGTTCTCGCGTATGTGGGAAGCAGGGGTTTCGAGCGTTTGATTTCCGATAGCAAAATTAACGCCTTGGTTCATGTAGATGGCCTTGCGTCAATAGATGTAGACCGCGTTCTAGACTTACTTGTTGGTTACAACAGCATAGGTATAGATGTTAGCAGCGAGGACCGTCAAGCAATCTTATTCAAAACTTGTCAAAGAGATGGCATAGTTTGGCTCGACTCGTCAGAGCTGGTCACAAGAGAGACGCTAGAGGAGAGCAGCGAAAGCCGCGAGGAAATACCTCCAGGATGCCTTAATGCCGAAGGCTTAGTGCGTCAGGTCAGTGCGATGGTTGCCCCGAAGATAAGCAATAGCATCGAAAGCGGGAACTTATCTTCTCGTTACAGCAGTTCTCTGCCAAACGATGTGGTCATGAGGGCAGTATGCGACCTGAGGCGACTGTTCCCAAACTGCGGAAGGTATTGCGTGCAATATGTTGGAATCAAGGCGTTAACTGGAGGTATAGAAATTCCCGACTGCGAAAAACATATCCCTGAGAAAAATCTTCCACTCAACTGGATGAAGCTTATTAATCAGTTTTACATCGGAATGTGCAAGCTCGATGACAATATCGCGAGAGACTGGAAAGAGCTAGAACAGTCTTTGAAAGATACTGTTTCCGATTCGATTAAGGCCTTGGATACCTGCTCACATCTAGCGGATGCCTTGCTGTGTGGAAACAAAAAGGCTGTAGGAAAATTGCAGGTACAATTTGGTGGTGAGGCAGTAAAGGCAAAAGAGGAATTAGACACCATTGATGTTGGCTTGCCGATTTGCGCATTGGATACCTATGCGTTCAGCTCTGGACAAGCAGAGGCATTTGATTCCAGCAAGAATGGCAGCAACCCAAAAGAAGCTGCACCTGCTTTTGGGTTAAAGAGGGAAGCAGAACCTGTTCTGAGTAACACGAGGAAATTCCTTTTAAACCTGCAAAATCACTTTAATAGCATTAACGACGTGCTCTCATACGCGCTTAATCGCGGACAGCGCCCGTCGGCAGTAGCTGTAAGCAATGTTGCACAGGCTTGCGCTAAAGTCGAAGCTTGTAATTCTGAGTTTTCGAAGCTTTTTGGGGGAAGGTGCTTAATAGGTGAGAAACAGAAAGAAAAATTGTTTCAGCATGCCGTTTACTGGAACTATTTATGGTGTAGGAAAGAAAAAAAGCAGGAGAAGACGTTCTTCAGGCAAGCCAATAGAGCCAAGACATTGCGGGAACTCAAGCCTCTTCTTGTAGATAGGTTCAGCGCAGAACCAGATATAGAAACCGCAGCGATTTGCGGTGACCTGCTCAAAATTACTTATAAAGCATCATCAGAGGTTCCATTCTCAGAAGTGGCAGCAAGCTGTATCCGAGATCTCATGAAGTGCGATTTAGAATCAAATGAGCGCCTTATAGAATGGTGGCTTCTGTACAATGGACCGGTAGAGCGTATTGAGGTAGCATTTGTTTCCAATGGCTGTGGTCTGATAAAAAAGGCTTATCTGTTTAGCACTCTTATGAATCACATGAATAATCCTGATACCGCAGAGGCGATATCACCTGCAGAGCTCGCATTCAGCGAAAGCAGTATCGATGGGCCTGAAAAGGCCATCATTGCATTCCGAGCCTCTTTGGAAACGTACAAGCGTTTACATAATTGCATAGCAGAGGTTGATAAAATGGTTTCGTCCCGTGCGCCTGATTGATGTCGCCCACGAGCTTGTATGTAGGCACGGGTCTGGTGAAGTCGCGCGCCACCAGGTCCGGCTTCGGGGGCGCGCCCTCATCGGATATCGTGGTGCGCTTCTTGGCATTGGGCGTCACGCCGCGTATGCCCAGCTCGCGCATGCACTTGCGCACGTGGTAGAGCGTCACGGGCCCGAGCTCGGGCGGCAGGAACGCGTGCACCATGCGCGCTCCGAAGCGGCGATCGCTCTCAAGCCATACGCGCTCCACGGCGTCGCGCACGTGGCCCCACTCGTCCGTGAGCGCGCCGTTGGCCAGCCATGAGTAGAAGCCTGACCTGGACACCTCGAGCAGCCTTGCCACCATCTTAACCGGGTATTCGGCTTTCTCCGCCAGCATCAGGCGGTACCTGTCTACAACCTTTGCTCTTTGGCGAAGAAGGCTGTGTCTTTTTTCAGGAACTCGTTCTTTATCTCGAGCTCACGTATGCGCTTCTTGGCCTCGCGCAGCTCGCGGTCCTCGGCCTTTGGGCCCGGCGCGGAGCCCTGCGACCTCTTGCGCTTCAGCACCCAGTCGTTGACCGTCTTGTCGTTGAGTCCGAGCTCCTTGGCCACCTCGGTGATCGGCCTGCCGGTGGAGATCACGTAGTCGGCGGTCTCGCGCCTGAACTCGTCGGTGTACTTGTTGTTGCCCATGCCTTGCCCCGCTTTCTCGGTTGTCTGAGCATATACAATTCCTGGATTTTGAATCTGGGACGCCCGTGTCCGAAAAAACGATACAGGTCACTTGCTGATTCAGAATTGCGTTATCCGTATGAAGGCTCAAAGACACTAATGCATGTATTTGATAGATTTGAAGAGATGGCGCTTGTTCTGGAACTTCTGGATTGTATGTATGCTGAGCTTCCGGAAAAGAAGCCTGTGAAAGCTAAAAGAGAAAGATAGACTTCAACTGCACAGAATTGTTTCATATTTTTATTATTTGAGCGAATTATGTTATTTATAAATCTTGCCGATATCGGCAATAAATATCCTCTTTTGTTATAATAATCTCATCAATTTTGTCGATAGGAAGGTAAAGCTTGATGGGATTTCTTTCTGTAGCAGAGGTTGCCGAGCTTTGGGGCATATCTGAGAGAAGTGTGCGCAATTACTGTGCTAATGGTCGCGTGCCGGGTGCTTTTCTCGTGGGAAAAACTTGGAACGTCCCAGCCGATGCGGTAAAACCTTCTCGTAAAAAATGCTAAAACATCATCAACAAGTCCACTGCTTTCACGCTTGATTGAAGAAAAGTCCTCAAAAATAAAGGGCGGCATTTACCATAAGATTCAAGTTGAGTTTACCTACAATTCTAATCACATTGAGGGAAGCAAACTCTCCCTTGATCAGACGCGCATGATTTTTGAGACGGCGACCATCAGTGCTGAAGAAAATCCTGTTTACATCGATGACATCGTAGAAACTCAGAACCACTTTCACGCTATCGATTACGTGATTGACCATGCAAAAGACCTCCTTACAGAGGGCATTATCAAAGAACTTCACCGTATTCTAAAAACGGGAGCTACAGACTCTGTAAAAGATTGGTTTGCTGTTGGAGATTACAAGCGCCTACCAAATGAGGTTGGTGGACGAGAAACTACTCTTCCAGAAAATGTTGCTAAAGAGATGAAATCGTTGTTAAGGGCATATAACTCAAACAGCTCTCATACCTTTGAAGACATTGTTGATTATCACGTTCGTTTTGAACGTATTCATCCATTCCAAGACGGCAATGGACGTGTCGGCAGGTTGATTATGCTTAAAGAATGCCTTACCCATGACGTTGTCCCGTTCGTAATTACTGATGATATGAAGTCTTTCTACTATCGAGGGCTCTCTAAGTGGGATAAGGAGAGAGGCCATCTTCTTGATACGTTCCTTACAGCTCAGGATAGATTCAAAGCCACACTGGATTACTTCCGAATTCCGTACAGTGATAAGTAGGTTTAACTGATCTTTTCTCACTTTGACGTCATATTGCTGTTGTAAATCAATAGACATCAGCTTGTTGAGAGCATCCTCAAGCAAAACATAGAGCCATCCGCAGAGCGGGTGGCTCTAACTATTGGTTCATCTGTGCTTATTTCCCAATACTTTGCATTTATCTCGTTATTACTTCGAGATCTGCCAGCCTTCAATACGCGAGCGAGCTTCAACAAAGTCATGATAGGGGCCGCTGTGCGAGATAAGCTCCTCATGGGTGCCCTGTTCTGCAACACGTCCATCTCTAAGGAAGAAAATCTGGTCAGCTTCCTCAATTGTTGAGAGACGATGCGCAATTTCAAGCACAGTTTTTCCCTTACAGAGTTGGGCAAGGGCTGCTTGAATCTCTGTTTCGTTTTCTGGGTCAACACTTGCCGTTGCCTCATCAAGAACAACAATAGGCGCATCTTTCAAAATTGCACGGGCAATAGAGATACGCTGTCTTTCGCCTCCAGATAGTCGCGCTCCACCTTCTCCAACCTTCGTTTTATAGCCCTCAGGTAGGGCACTTATGAACTCATCGCATCTTGCCGCTTTAGCTGCTGCAACAATCTCTTCGAGCTTTGCTTCTGGCCTACTCAGAGCGATGTTACGCTCAATTGTGTCATCCATAAGATAGACGTCTTGGAAGACCATAGAGAAGTCCGCAAGAATGCTGTCACACGAAAGCTCTCGTACATCGTGGCCTCCTATGCGTACGGAGCCACCTGTTGCATCGTAAAAACGTGCGAACAATTTAGCGACCGTCGTCTTGCCTGAACCACTTGCTCCAACAAGAGCTGCAGTTGTTCCTTCGGGAATGGACAAAGACATTCCGTTGAGTATAAGAGGTCCATCTCCGTAAGCAAATGAGACGTTGTGCATCTCAAGGTTGTGATGCTCAAGTTTTACAGCTTTGCAATTGTCATCGATTGCAGGTGCGGATTCAATAGCGTCAAGACGGTCGATAACTTCTCCGATGTGGCCAATTACGTAGGCAGCATCGCCACAAGCTTCGATTGATTGGAACAGCATAAAGGAGAACATCACCAGCGTGCAGAAGTTAAGAAGAGATATCGTGCCGTTCAGGAAAGAGATACATACAATAACAATGACGCCGATCGAAGCACTACGTGTCACAAATAGAAGCAAGGCGTTGAAGGGTTGGAAAGCAAGCTCGGTTTTGAGATTTACATTTCTAGAACGTGCGTATGCGGAGCGCACTGCAGACACAGCAGCATCTACCTGCCGGTAACTCTTAACAACGGGCATACCGTGGATGTATTCCAACGTTGCCTGAGCCATATCTTCGCGTGCGTCATTTTGCGCAGGCGACAAACACGCGGAATTTTTAAACATCAGCTCCAGCACCACCGTCGCAACAGCAATCGCAGCCAATGCAAGAAAGCAAGCTCGCAGATCCACAAAGGCGAGAAATGCCACCATTGCGGCTGCGGTTATATATCCGTTGCCAAGCATGTCTACCATGCGCATGCCATGGATTTCCACAAATGACAGTTCGGTTGTGAGTGCCGAGAGAATTTCTCCTGATGGGTGATTATCAAAGTAACCAAGAGGGACGCGTTTCAGCGCTTCTCCAATACGTATACGCACCTCGTTGGAGCGTTCCGCAGCCACGGTTTCTTCGGCCCTCGCCCTTAACCACATAAGAGCTGCTCGTAGTGCAATCGAGACAACAATAGCCAGGCCAGCCAAAAGCGCAATCTTCAGATCGGGTTTCTCGCCATCTGATAAGCCCAGAAACCCGCACATGGCCCAGGCGGCAATAGCGATGGGTGCTGCAGAAACAAGTGAGATAAGAAAAGAGTATGCAAAGCCAAAGAGAATTCGCGTTTTCTTGTTGCCCGTCCAACGCACCACTTTTATAAGCGTACTAAACATTACGCTACCCCTTTCTCAGTTCATGAGTTCTATTGGAGATATGTGCTTCCCACACGCGGTGATAGAGATCACTTGAACCAAGGAGGTCCGTATGTGTTCCCTCAGCGACGATGTTTCCGGAATCCATGACTACTATCTTGTCAAAATTACGTACCGTTGAGATTCTGTGTGCGATTACAATCAGCGTCTTTCCACGTGCAAGTTCTGAGAGTGCCTGTTGGATGAGCTCCTCACTCTCGGGGTCTATGAACGCAGTTGCCTCATCGAGCACAAGAATCGGTGCATCTTTCAGATAGGCACGTGCGATAGAGATGCGCTGGCGTTCTCCGCCCGAAAGAGCTCCTCCGGCTTCTCCGGAAAGGGTCTCAAACCCATTTGCAAGCTTATCCGCTAACTCTTCACAGTGTGCAGCAGCAAGCGCGCGCTCTACCTCGGCGTCTGTTGCGTCTGGTCGTCCGAGCCTTACGTTTTCAAAGATTGTTCGATCAAAGAGGAAATTGTCTTGAGTTACAAAGCTTACAAGACCAGCTAGCTGATTAAGTGGTATATCGCGCACGTTAGTTTTTCCAATACAAATTGCTCCTGATCCCGCGTCCCAGAATCGAGCAATGAGCTTGGCCATTGTTGACTTTCCAGAACCACTTGGTCCCACCAGAGCACACGAGGTACCCTCAGGCACTTCAAGAGAGATTCTGTGGAGTACTTCTTCGTTGGAATACGAGAACCGGACGTTCTTGAATGAGACATTGTGGGACGTGATGATTGCGGGAGAGGAGACTTCGGGTAAGGGTTTCATCTCTAACAGCTTACTAACGCTGTCCATTACCTTCTCGATTTCCTTGAACATATTGGTGTACTGCGTAATTTTAGTGAGAGGACCAATGACGCCGATTGACAACATACATGCAAGAGCCATCTGAGCTACGTCGATACTGCCCGAAGCTACAAGAATGCATCCAACTGGTACAACACCCAGAAGAAGCGTTGGCAGTATTGCAAACATGGCGTTCATGGGGACACGAGCAGACCTATACCAGGCAAGTGTTAGTTTCTCAAATTCAGAGATGTCGTTACGAAAGCGAGCATACGAGGAGTCGGCTTGGTTGAAAGTCTTGATGACTTCGATTCCATCGATGTATTCGACGAGTGTTGAGTTAACGCGCTCACTTGCTGTCCAGTACGCTGCATAGTCTCGTTCAAAGTTTTTAAAAAGTAGCGAAAGAGGCACAATTGACAATGCTGGTGCGATGAGCATAGACAGAGCGAGCCGGATATCAATTGAGCACACGATTGCAAAACACAAGATGAGAAGAAGCACATTGCTGGTAAATTCTGGGATAACGTGGGCAATGGGCAGCTCCATTTGCTCAATATCGTCAATGATTATTTTCTTAAGTGCTCCAGAGGGCGCTGATTGAACATCACCGAGGGAGCATGTAGCAAGATGTTTGCAAGCGGCGTTTCGCAAGTTTTCAAGTGTATGGTAGGCAACGCTGTGTGATGTCGATGTTGAGGCTAGATAGCCTATTGCCTGAACTGTCACTCCGAGAAGGGCAATGAGTGCCCAGTGTCCAACTTCACTGATGGCAAGGGTGCCTGATATTGAGAGCGCAATCAACTTGTAGGCGGCAAAAAAGGGAACAATGCCTCCGGCAACACCTGCCACAGCACATAACAGCGAGGCTCCGAGTTTTAGGCGCTGTCCGCGTGTAAATAAAGCAAGCTGCCGTATCCAACTGCTCTTTTTCTTTTTGCTAGGGTCCATGGGTCCTCCCAAACGACGAGTATGAGCAAATTGTATTCACGGCTCGTAGAATGAGAAAAGCCCGATTGTCGCGGTACGCTCCAAGCGTATCGAAGCGTATCGAAACGTATCGAAACGTATCGAAACGTATTGAAGCGCGCCTATCTTTCTAGACCAGCGTTTTCGCGGTAATCTGCGGGTGACATACCAACAACGCTGCGGAACGTGGAAGCAAATTTTGAGGCGTTCGTATATCCGACTTCAAATGCCACCTCACCGATTGGCTTAGAGGTTGTTCGGAGGAGGGTTGCAGCTTGTGCCATACGGTAGCGCGTGAGGTATGCGTGCACACTGGTGCCATAGACTTTCTTAAAGCATCGCTGCATGCTGGCATAGGGGAATTCAAACTCTTGAGAAAGCTCTTTGAGTGTCTTGCGAGAAGAGAGATCGGAGGTTAAGGCCCGTTCTATATCCTTTATCTTGTCAACCTTGGCGCGCGTGAGACCATGCTGTCCAATGCGTCCGCCTTCAGGAATGTTACTCCCAAGAAATAACAGGAGCTCCATAACTTTGAGTTTTAGGTAGGCGTCCCTAAAGCAATCCTGAGCGCTGTACATTTCGCAGAAGATATGCTCGATGGACGCTCCACCGCGAAGCACACTTGGCTTGTCACCTAAACAGAACTTCTCGTAAAGTAGTTCAACTTTTACGGGAAATCCCTCGGGGAAAACAGATTGCAGCGATTTGTCTGCTGTGCCCAGGTCAAGGCAGACGGTGACACCTCGGTAGTGCCCAAAGGGGAATCGGAAGAGGCTTTCATGTCTTGAGTGGTCATCGACGCCTAAATCACCTGTGTCCAGGTATAGGCACGAGCTGGTCCCGGACTCCCACTCAATTCTTCCCTCACGGCAGTAGTTCAGACAGAGCATGCGCGATCCTGGGATGAGTGTAAAGCCCGATTCCAAGTTCCACACGTTTGTGAAGTCGTTGAACATGAGAGTGATTCCAGGCATGACGTCGTGCATTGTCATGATGCCCTGTCCGTCAGTACCTTCCGCCCTCCATACAGAATGATCTGTATCGTGCGTTACACGACGGACGTTGCCGCCCATGTTGGCATAATCAGCAATGTCCATTGTGTCTCCAGTTCCCTTAGCTTCTTTAAAGTGCATTCTCAAAGAATGACAACACGTTTGACCAGCCCGCATCGTTGAGCACACCTTGGTCTACAAACAATCCGTCTTCCATGCGGGCAAAGTCGGTGCAACATACTCTGATGAACTCAGGATCGTGTGTTACAACCACAACAGCTCGGCCTTCTGCCGCTGCGGCGGTAACGCTTGCGGCAACCTGCTCCATATGAGCAAGGTCGAGTCCACTTGTAGGCTCGTCAAGCACAAGTAGATCACGCTCTGATGCAAGTGCCACAGCAAGCGCAACGCGTTGCATCTGCCCGCCTGAAAGTGAGAGTGGATGGCGTTGCGCCAGTTCAGTTAAGTCTAACGATGCAAGTATAGTACGGGTAAGGTGTTCGTTAGCACGTCTCGTGGAGGCAAGCACCTCATCAAATACGTTCTCTCGGAAGAGTTGATGGCTCACATCCTGCATAACCAAGTAGCCGTTTCTTGATCTGCTTGAGAGTGGGTTAGGACCTTCTCCGACGTCTATGGTTCCCTTGCAATTGCGAACAAGACCGCAGAGACAGCGCGCGAAGGTGGACTTTCCGGCACCATTGCTTCCGATGATAGCGGTGACGCCGCCTTTTCTAAAAGAGATACGAGAAACGCTGATGCCACGGTTCGATTGTGGATAGTGATAGTTCATATCCCGTATTTCTACAAACTCGTTTTTCTCGCCCCGTGTGCAGCACTGTTCAGCTGCAATAGCTGCGAAGGTTGGTGCGCGCAGACCAAATGCATGTGCCTCAGCAGCTGTTGCTGCGTAGAATTGTTTGGAGGAGATTTCGCGTTCCACGCTGCCTGAGCGCATCACAATAATGCGATCGGCGATGCCCTCCAACCAATGGAGTCGATGCTCGGAGATGAGCACAGTGCGACCCTCAGCTTTCCATTTTGCAACAATCTTTCGGAGAAGTCCTATAGAAGCGAAGTCAAGGTTGGAGGATGGTTCGTCAAGGACGAGAACATCCGGGTCAAGCATAGTGGCCGAGCCACAGGCAACGCGTTGTTTTTCTCCACCAGAAAGTGAGAGGCAGCTGCGGTCGATAAGGTCTGAGAGCTCAAGTGCGTTGGCAACGTTCTTTAAGCGTGTGCGTATCTTGTCAGGTGTTATTCCTTGGTTCTCACATGCAAATGCAAGTTCACCGGTTGTATCCAAGCAGAAAAACTGGGTTTTAGGGTTCTGGAAGACCGATCCGACTTTTGGTGCTAGTTCCCAAAGCTCGCAGTTGGAAGGTGTAAGACCACAGACCTCAATCTTCCCCGAGAGTCTCCCCTCATAATAATGGGGGATGAGGCCATTGACGAGCCTTGTTAGGGTTGTCTTTCCAGATCCTGAGGCACCCGTCAGACAGACTACTTCACCAGGGGCTACGTTAAGGTTGACCTCGGAGAGGCTGTTTTTCTCGCTTGCCTGATAGCAGTAGCATGCATTTTTTATCTCGATCATTTCAATCCTAGTAGTAGAGCAATGGCGTGATCACCGTGCATATAGTGGCTATGGCGAGAAAGGCGATTACTATCCAGTCTCGTACACGCATGCGTGCTTCGTTTATGTTTGTGCGAGCTGTTGGTCCACCGAGCCCTCGCACAAGCGCCGAAGCAGAGAGATCTTCACCGCCTCGCACTGCCGAGACAAGTAGCGGTACCAGGCAATTCTCGATAGCAGAGATAGGGTTTCTGAACGTCTCACTGCTGCGCATGCGTATAGCAGTAGCTATCTGTCGGTAGTCGTCGGCTATCGCTGGGAAGTATCGAAGCATTACGACAAAGGGAATTTCTACTGCCTGAGGCATGTGCATACGGTCGCATGCTGCCATGAACTCACTTACTGACGTGGTTGTGACTAGCCAGGTTCCCATGGCAATACCAGGGGCAAACTGCCTTACGATTCCCGAGATGCCTAGCGTGGCAAAGAGAGCAACTCCAGTGAGGCATGATTCTGCGATTGCTGCCATAGCGCTTGCAGCCCCGTATAGCGTGAGGTATGTGATTGCTGAGCGAAAATGGTGAGAGAGGGCTAGCATGATGAAAGGCGTTGCAATAAGCAGCGGCTTAACCACAAGGAGAGGTCCCACGTTATAAGACCCAAGCATAATTGTTGAGACGACAAGTGTGGCAAGTACTTTAGTGCGGGGATCAAGCACGAGCCCTCGGTTATTGGCAGTTGAGAGGAACAGCCCCTTTTTCATTATGCGATGCCGGCTCGCTCAAAGTGCTTGTGGAGGAGTTTTTTGCCGATGACGGCTCCGATACACCCTGCGATAAATGCAGCAAAAGCAAGAGGTAGGAGACTCCAGTCAGGAATGTAGCTGGAGAGCGCGTCGGCATATTCTTGTCCGTAGCCAGAGGCGATACCTGCGAAGTAGCTCGCGCGATTCATGACGATGGGAATATAGTTGCCTATCAACCAAACGCTCAGTACTCCATGTGAAATTATGGCGCGACCTGTACTGTTATAGTTGCCGCTTCTGAGGACAAGGTCGGCGAGAAGACCACATACTGGCCCTGTAATAAAGGCATATACACCCATGCCACCGAGACCCATAAGGAGGCCGAGGATGGTTCCCATGATGAAAACCATTCCGAAATGCCTCACTTTTGTGATGTAGAGCATGTACGGAATGCCTCCGATAAGCGGGCAGATGACGGAGAGCAATGGAATGAATATAGGAACGTAGCCCAGCATTGCCACAGCCATGATGATTATGAAGTAGAGAGCGGTGAAGATACCGATGTTTATAAGGTCCTTCGGTTGCAACCCTTTTTTCTTGACTGAGGGTGTTTCAGACATAATGCGTCTCCTTTCGGTTAGCTCTATCTAACTTATAAAGGATAGACACACAGAAACTCAGTCAATAGCCCATTTGTATCATTATGTCCCGTTTGAATCACATGGCTACTATTCGCTTTCTGATAAGTATTTGCCAACTGCCTTTTTAATACCATACAAGTTTGCCTATATAACTCGCTAAAATAGAGTGGGTTGATTAAAACTAATCGTTTCTGGGACACTCTCAGAAGCACACGATTGGAGCTTATATATGTGCGGCATCGTTGGTTTTACTGGACACCAAAGCGCAAAAGATACCCTCATCGAGGGTCTGAGACGTCTCGAATACCGTGGGTATGATTCTGCCGGTATTGCTTTGCAAAACGCAACCAACGAAGAACTTACGGTCGTACATCGCGTAGGAAAGGTTGCGGGATTAGCTGAAGCGGTGGAGTACCTCGACAATGCAAGCCCCTGTGGCATCGGACATACCCGCTGGGCAACGCACGGTGCTCCAAGCGAGCGTAATGCTCATCCGCATACCTCTTGCGACAACAAAATTGCCGTCGTACACAATGGCATCATCGAGAACTTTGCCGAACTTCGCGAGCAACTTGAAGCTTATGGTCACAAATTCCGTAGCGACACCGATACTGAAGTTGTTGCTCACCTTATTGAAGAAGCCTACAGCGGCAACCTTCGCGACGCTGTGGCTAAAGCATGCTCGCAGATAGTAGGAACCTATGGTCTTGCTGTTATATGCTCTCAGGAACCCGGCCGCATCGTAGTTACTCGCAAAGATTCTCCCATTGTCCTTGCACATGGCGAGAAGGGCAGCTATGTTGCATCCGACATCATCGCGGTCATTGAAGCCTCCCGAGATGTCACTGTTCTTGGCGATAACGAGTTTGCCGTTATGGAGCCCAATGGCATCAGCTATACCGATGCTGATGGAAACCCCATTCAACCTAAAGTTATGCACGTTGATTGGGATGTTGATGTTGTCGAGAAGGGCGGCTACCCCGATTTCATGCTCAAAGAGATTCATGAGCAACCCCGTGTCATCCGCGACACCCTTGCAGGACGTTTGACCAACGGCGTTCTTTCCATTGATGAGCTGGGCATGTCCTTGGAACAGCTTCGTTTAATTGATCGCGTTTATATCATTGCCTGCGGAACTAGCTATCACGCCGGTCTTATTGCTCGTCAACTTATCGAAGGCTGGGCACGCATACCTGTTGAAGTTGAAGCTGCAAGTGAATTTCGTTATCGCAACCCCATTATTACTCCGTCAACGCTGGTAGTTGCTGTCTCTCAGTCTGGCGAGACTGCCGACACCTTGGCTGCTATCCGCGATGCCCGCATCAAAGGTGCCAAGGTTTTTGGCATTACCAATGTCATTGGCAGTCCCGTGGCCCGTGAGTCTGACGGTGTTATCTACACTAAGGCTAACAAGGAGATTGCCGTTGCCTCAACCAAATCTTTTCTCGGCCAGATTGTGAGTTTGATGCTTCTTGCCATGGTTCTTGCGCAGGCAAAAGGAAAGCTCTCAATCGCTCAGATACGCCTGCTTTTTAAGGAACTTGCCGATACCGCCGAGCAGGTTGAAGAAGTCCTCAGCGATACAAAAGCCATTGATGCCGCAGCACAGGCGTGCAAAGATGCCAATGATGCTTTGTTCATTGGTCGTGGCATGGGAGCCGCTATTTGCTACGAAGGCGCCCTCAAACTCAAGGAAATTAGCTATCTTCATGCTGAAGCATATGCTGCAGGAGAGATGAAGCATGGCCCTATTGCACTTCTGTCCAAAGGCTATCCTGTCATTGCCGTGGCAACTAACTCTCCGGTATACGACAAGATGATCTCCAATATCCAAGAATCTCGAGCACGCGGCGCCATGATTATTGCCGTGGCGACCAAAGGCGATCAGGAAATCAAAAAGCATGCCGACTATGTCATCTACGTACCTAAAGTTAGAGATTCCTTCTCGCCAATCATTGCCTCAGTACCTCTCCAACTTTTTGCGCGCTCCGTGGCTCTTGCACGTGGTTGTGACGTTGATAAGCCAAGAAACCTTGCAAAGTCAGTAACGGTCGAATAAGACACTGACGAGCCTGAAGAACGGCGGATCAAAACCTCAAAAAATTTTCTAAAATCTTCTTGACAACTATTACGACTCTCGATA
>ERZ773055.442-NODE-442-length-25167-cov-8.167729_pt1 | contig 25167 bp, 21 predicted proteins | sample MGYA00580515_ERZ773055 | MGnify/ENA primary metagenome ERZ773055 (study PRJEB29015, sample SAMEA2737993) | human oral metagenome | biome: human oral; feature: human-associated habitat; material: dental | place: China | collected 2064 ...
CGACGACCTTCTGGACCACAATCAGACGCTCTAACCAACTGAGCTATTCCCACCATTTTGTAAAAATACAAACTAGACTGACTTGCGACTCGCGTCAAGCATCCTCGAATCTAGTACTGCCATTATATCAAACCACTCTATTCTTTACAAGAATTTACCTACTTTGGCCCAAATTTCATGCCAAAATTGTTGGTGAACCGCTGTGTGTTGCTGATCGCAGAGTTTAATCCTGCCTGTCCAGTCCTCCCCACTTCCCCGCCTTGTCCAGCTCCGAAATTTTGTCCACCCCCATAACCTTGTCCAGCTCCGAAATTTTGTCCACCCCCATAACCTTGTCCAGCTCCGTAATTCTGTCCGCCCCCATAACTCTGTCCTCCGCCATAATTTCGCTCAACGCTCCCTCCAAAGTTTGGTGCAAATCCATGCCCACTGCTCGCGCCGCTGCCGTATCCACCAGCCCCGCCCCCATAGTTCTGTCCTCCGCCATAGATACCATCACGGCCACCACTGTATCCGCCCCCGTATCCACCCCCGTAGCTTCCAGCATTCCCGCCAGTATTCCCGCCACGCTGCGTCATTTCTTGTTTCGCCATCGCCGCGTAGTCCTTATAGTTATTGGCCTCCTGTCGCCTTGCTCGGTCATCACTATAGCGGTAGCCACCCTGTGCTACTCCAGTCTCACTTCCAGCATTCCCGCCACTCAAGCCATTTGCCCCACTCATGCCACGAGGACTACCTGGATCACTAATACCACCAGCACTATTACCACCGGCAGAAAAACCATTCCCACTGTTTTCGGCGCCCCTCCCGCGCTCGAACATAGAAATGTTTCGCTCCCTCGCGCTCGCTACTTGTGCCGCCAGACTCGCATTCTCATATCCGCGTATGAACCTTCGATTTTCCGACAGCTCCTGGCGCTCCTCCACCGTCATTCCGCGCGAGGCCGCCCCAATTCTCCCCTCATTCTGCGCCCCCGCATAGCCAGAACTGTGAAAAAAGTCATCTCGATCCTCGTCTCGCACCGAAAACGAACGCGCCAGACTCTGATCATTCATCGCAAAGTTGTTTCCCATACTCTTATCTTAACATAACCAGCATCGATATCGCTAATATCAATATCGCTAATCAAAATTGATAGCAAGAGCACAACGCTATACAAATTTAAAAGTAAGAAATAAAATAAAGATAAAAATATCACAGCATAAATAAAATAGACAATTAGAAAACCATATTAAATAATAGAATAATAATTTTACAAGCAGAGCAGAATAAAGAAGTCCTCAAGTCTCTATGCTTGACAAAATGCTTATAATATAGTATAATCACACCACTGTTGAATAGCTCAACAGTCGCTCTTTACTAGAGTGAAAAACATCATTTTTGGGCTAGAAGGCCCCAGGAGGGAAAAATGAAGAACGGAAATAGTTTCTTGGATGGACTCAACGCAGTGCGTGGGACGCTTGGCATGTCTAAGCTTAACACGACTTCGAAGGAGTCTACGAGCAAGAAGGAGACTTCAGCAGGTCCGCAGAATGAAGTGGCAACGCCTGAAGAACTTGCAAGGCTTGTGGAGTATTCCAAATCCATTGCTGGTTTTCAGGATCTTGTCAAGCTCAGTGAAGGTGAATTCACTGATGACATGAAGTCACTTATTGATCTCGCGCTATCGAAGAACCCCAAGGCTCTTGAGTACTTCAACAATAACGCTGATGAAAGAACCTGCAGTTACAAGGTTATTCAGGGTTGTGTGGTTGTATTCACCAATGGCGAGAAACATGTGTTTATTGCTACTGAGCCGGCGATCGCCCTCATGATGAAGAATGAAGGTTCCCATATGGAGGCTACCCTCGTCACAGTTAAGATGCGTGACAATGAGGTGGTTAAGACGAGAGTCGCAACCAAAGCCGAGATTGAGGCCTATCATGAGGCGAAGGCAAAGAAGTAATATTTTCACTCTAAAATCCCCCGAAATTTGGGGGATTTTTACTTGTCTAAAAAAGTCATTGTAAACATAAGTAAAATCATGATATAACCATTGACATTTATCATCAAATATAGTATAATCATGTCAGTCTGAGGAACGGCGTAAGACCCGCATCCAATAATGACGACCATTAAAAACCGAATCATCCCAGGTTCTGAATGAACCTGTTAATATAGATGTAACTAGACGTCACACACCGTGGCATCCCAACGATTAGGGAGGCACGGTGCCTCCTTGATCAGTCAACCTACTTCAAAAGTAGGACGAAAAAGGAGGACATTATGTCAATTGTTGCTACTATTGGTTTCTGGATTGCGTTATTCGTATCCACCTACCTTCTCCAGGACGGAATTGTTGAACTCGCCAGAAGGAATAATGACGATGTTCGTTCCGTTTCATCCACCTCTTGCTTTGGAGCCATCCTGGCTCTGGAGGTATTGTTCACAGGACTCCCATACGTGCTTTTTAAGCAGGTATTCCCTGGAACGGTATTTGCAGTTATTCTACACTGCGCAGGAGTGATTCTCTTCGGTTTGTTTATCTGCAAAGCAATTTGTCAGTTATACAGACTCCTTTTCGCATTTGGAGCATATGTCGTTGCAGTTATTCTTACTGCAAATGGTACATATCTCTCAACAAGACTGGATTACATGTCAATCATCTCGATTGTACTTGTAACTAGCCTGTTGGCCGTTACAGCTCGCTTCTTTATTTTCAGACATACCGAGAATGAAGAGGAAGAGGTTACCGAATCGGAAGAGAACAAAGAAGATTTCTCTGAGGATTCACCGGAAGTGAAGATCCCGTCATGGGTATTCACTTTAGTGCTTGTTGTTGTTTTCTTATTTGCGTGCAAGTTCTTCTTGTCGCAGATGGGAATAATCTAACATCCCCTGGAAAAGGGAAGAAGGAGGAAAATATGAAACTCAATAACTTGCAAAAAGGCCTGCTCGCAGGCGCAATTGCTATCACCGTGCTTGGCGTCAGTGTACCTTGGGCTAGAAGTCTTAGCCCCAAGGCCAATGTCGAGACGACTGCTGCAACAAGCGTTGATCTTGATAAGACCAAGGCCGACCTTACGGTTGACCTTGACAAGCTGATGCCCAAGAAAGCATTCCCGGAAGTTTCCAGGGAATTCCTCGACTCCAGCATGCCGATCCAGAATGGTCCTCGTGTGGACAAAGCTGGATTCAGCACGGCTCTGACTTTTCCGTTCACTGGCGCGAGTCAGCAGGATGATCAGGCCTATTCACTTGAAACCATCAAGGGATGGTGGAATGGTGAGCTGGTTGAGGAAATTATAAGGAACCCGGTTTACGGGGTTGCCGTAGCAAGAGCCTTATCTGAACTTCGTTTCAGTGATGGCACTACGCTCGGCGATCTCAATCCTTGGCTGAAGGAGTTTATCGCGAAATACGATAGCTTCTTTGTTGAGGGCAAGAAAGGTAACTCGGAATTCTTGACTACCGAATACGCTGATGGTCCTATAAACGTCAATGACGATTATAACCGTTATGCAGTCGGTGTCATTTTCCTGGTGCAACGCTTCGTTCCTACGGAAGTCCGCAGAACTTATGCGGTCAGACATTGGGGACTCAAGCCCGCAAATGACATCAGTCCTAACTTCGTTAGGGCAGAGGTCTTTGAGGATCCTGAGAACAGAGATGCCATTGTGGCATATCTGACCTCCAAGTCTGGAACAAAGATGCTTAGTATTGCATTTAACGTGCATGATAAGCGTCCGATGATCCCGGAGAAGCAGCCGACTCCTGAGCCGGAAACCACTCCTGAGACCAGAACGCCGGAAACTACTCCTGAGACTAAGGTTCCTAAAACGAACCCGAAGCCTAAGAAGAAGAAAAAGCCGACGCCTGATCGGGAGACCACTCCTAGAGAGACTACCCCGCAGGAGACTACTCCTAGAGAGACTACTCCGAGGGAAACTACTCCTAGGGAAACCACACCCCACGAGACCACTCCGACTACTACTCCTGATGGAAATCAGAAGAAGAGAAGTAAGGACCCCGTGAATAACGGTGGCGGTAAGCGTGGTGGCGGTTCCGCAACTATGGGAACAGACGAGATTGAGGCTAGAGACCCCAAGCTCGAGACTGGCAAGGGTCATGGAGATCCTGTAAAGGAAACTCCGGAAACCCCGACCCAGGACGTCTCTCATCATACTGATCCGGTCGTCAACATTGACCAGAACAAGATGAATAAGGAGACGGATGCGGTGCACGGAAACACCTGGAATAAGGTTGATACACATGAAAATGTGTCAACTGGAAAACAGGAAAATACTAATTCCGGTAGCAATACTGGCAACGACAGCGGGAATGCAACACCTCTTGCTGGAGACGGAGTCGAATTTAACCTCGACTAATTAGTTACGACATCTATCGCACCTTTTCCAGCGGTCTCACCCGAGACCGCTGGATTCCTTGTTAATTCTGAATTTGAGATGATTCGGTTTTGCGTGGTAGACGAAAATTAACAATTCGGCTAGTAAAAGCAGTGAAAAGAACATTCATCAACGCTTAGCAAAACCAACATTATATGATATAAGATATTATAAAGATAATGACTATTTATAAAATAAGAAAGGAGCTTTTATGAAAAAAGCACTTAAGATCGTATCTGTAGCTACTCTTTCTGTAGCTGCTGGTATTGCTGCCGTCTCAACCGTCTATGGTTGGGGTGACAACGCTGGCGGTCGTCCAACTTACTCTATTGCGGACATCAACGCTGGCAAACTTGGCGACAAAATCGTCATGAACTCTATTAAAGACGACGACTCTTCACTTACTGAAGCAGAACGTCAATCTGGAGTTACTACTCCATTAACCGATGAACGATCTTTTATTGGTATTCGTGATGAGGCTACTGGTGACCATGGTAAAAATAACGTCTGGAACATTGGTAACGTTAACATTGAAGAAGGTAAAACCTATATTGTTCGTATGTATGTTCACAACAACAACCCTAAGGGCGTAAATGCAATTGCTAAGGATGTTACTGCTCAGGTTGACCTTCCAAACCTAGTTTCTAAAGAAGCTCGTATTACTGGTTTTATCAACGCCAGCAATGCTACCCCATCTCGCTATTGGGATTCACTAAATCTTAAGAGTGCCGATGACCGTAGTTTTTATTTAGACTATGTTGAAGGTTCTGCTCTCTTTGAGAACAACGTCTGGAAAAATGGTATCACTCTTTCAGACAACTTAGTCACTAGCGCCGGTGTTAAACTCGGTTATGACAAGCTTGATGGCAACCTCCCTGGTTGTTATCAGTATGCTGGTTATGTTACCTTTAAGGTTAAACCAGTTTTTGAAAACACTTCCATTATGAAGAAGGTGCGTAAGCAAGGTGATCAAGAATGGAAAGAATCTGTTGACGCTAAGGTTGGTGATACGGTTGAATATCAGATTCACTATAAGAACCTTAATAATTCCCGCGTTGAGAATGTGATGATTAAAGACTCACTTCCAACCAATATGGAATACATTAAGGGTACTACTACTCTCTATCGTTCAGATATCCCTAATGGTGCTACCAGTAACGAGGATAGCCTCTTTACAAATGCAGTAAACATTGGTAATTATGCAGTCAAAGGTGATGGTTATATCCGCTTCCTTGCTAAGGTTGTTGATAAAAACCTTGCTTGTGGTAATAACCGTTTGATCAACTGGGCTAAGGCAAGTGCAAATGGTTTCGCTATTCAAGACAACGCTGATGTTTATGTCAACAAAGTCTGTAATGAGACTCCAACTCCAAAGCCAACCCCAACCCCAGAACCAACCCCAACTCCAAAGGAGCTTCCAAAGACTGGTCCTGAAACCGTAATTACCGGTGTTGTTGGTCTTGGTGCCATCATTACCTCTGCTGGATACTACATTGCTAGCCGCAAACAACTTCGCTAATTGACCGCTCCGAAGTATAAACTCTCGGACGCCAATCGAAGTCCATCGCTTCAAGACGAACAAATAACCTATCTATACATATCTCTTCTAGGATAAAATCTAAAAGGAATATAGTCGCGAAGCACTCAAAAAAGAACTAGAGCAATCTGGTTCTTTTTTGTTGCCCTAAATATATCTGATATTATAAAATACAGCTGAATATTACTTTGGTAAAGATTAATAATAGTATATAATACTTGACAAAATAAAAGCCTTATGCTATAATTACAATGTCTACTAATCGTAGAGTACATTAATATTTAGTACTCTAGCTCTCTCACAAAGGAGGAAAATGTGATGAGAAAGAATCTTGTTGTTGCTGTTGTTGTTACCACTGTTATCCTTGCTACTGGTTGTGGCCAGAAGGCCACTGCAAGAAAGACTCCTGAGGCGACGCCGATCGAGACTACTTGCAACAGAGCGGATGATCCGGCAAACAAGGGTTATGCTCTTGTCGGTTCTGGACAGACAACAGTTGGTTCCGACCATGTGGAATATCTCAGCGATTATGCAGGCGAGTTCAAAGACCCTGACGATTGCGAAGATATCCACCACGAGTATGCAGGTGAATTTGACCTGGATGCTTATGAGGCTACCAAGCCGACACCGAAAGCTGAGACTCTCAAGTTGACGCCCAAGGTTGAGGACCATGGGAACACTAAGGTGTTACCCAAGCCTCGCAAGGCTTCCGAGAAGTCTGAGGAGACAAAGCCTCAGGAAATCCCGGAGACAAGCAACATCCCCAAGGAAGCAAAACCGGTTGCAGGTGTTCCGCAATATGAGGACCCCTTACCGCCGGCAGCTGCTTCGGTTGATTTCGAGAGCATCCTGAAAGGTATGGGCGCAACCGAGATTGACACAATCACTCGCAGTAAGGCGACTGGTAACACCTCGCTGGTCGTAAGATTCGGAAACGGCATTATTGCCGATTTCTACTTCGACACTCCCGTGAGTGGACAGGGCATTGCCTTGACTAGCTTTTCGGTCTATGCCGCAGACGATGCATTCAGCCTCACAGGCGAATCCGACTACGGTATGTCCAGCTGGTCTATGAGCTACGACATCGACAACGCAGGTGCACGTGATTTATACTACGTGCTTAGCCCGTCCGATCGCTACTTTAGCGACACGGATCACGGCAAGGAAGCCCTTCTTCTGCCCATGGAGATCACTGATCTCTTGAGCAAGGATGTCGCTCCTTATCTGCAGATTAAAGATGTTTCGCTCGAAAGCGCCCCTGAGATTTAAGCTAGAGGAAATAAAGGCTCTCTTCGGAGAGCCTTTTTCCATGTCAAAAATATGTAAAACTAATATAATCTATCCTCTCAAATGTAATATTTTGAGATGTTAGTTTTACGCTATAGTTGACTAATCATACTGTTTATGCTATAATAATAATGTCTACTAATCGTAGAGTACTTTAATTCTTAGTACTCTAGCTTTTATCACAAAGGAGGAAATTGTGATGAAGAAGCGTTTTACTGTTTCTACTGCTGTTCTTTCTGCGCTGCTTATTGGTGGCCTTGCGATGGCTCTTGCGGGAGCTTATCAGCAGAACCTTGAACGGAAACAGCAGGAACTGACTATGGAAGCTGAGGTATCTGCCGCTATCGATGAGTGGCATAAACAGGAAAAGATTACCCCTGATCAGCTCGAAAGAGTTGCAGACACGCTCTACGAGACAGCTTCCAAGTATGGTGCCGCTGAGGATGTCAAGTACGCGGAAGAATTTCGCGATGCAGTCAACTCGGCTTTTGTCACCACGACAAATCAGATCCCGGCGTCGAAGCAGATGATCAGATTCAATAAGGTATGGAACATTACTTCGAGCGCATCTCTTGAGACGATTCTCAAGAGGCATGGTGCGACCGAGGTCAGCATCAACAATCGTCTTGACAGCGTAGACAGAGATGTCTGCGTCTATGCTAGCTACCCGAACGGAATCATTTCTGAGTTCCGCTTTGGTATTGCTAGTGAAGAAGACGATCTTCTGCTAAGTAATGTCCGGTTTTATACTGGGCATCTGAGTAGAAAAAGTTTCACTCCCATTATGGATTCCAAGTGGGACAAGAAATATAGCTTCGATGGGGTAATGACTGATCCGGACGAGAATGGCAGCTATGACGTCATTGAGTGTGAGGATATTCCGATTTATACACACGAAAATGGCTGTCATGGCAAGACCAAAAGGTACCGCATCTTCATCCCCCAGACTTTCGAGAGTGTCATTATGAAACAGCTGGTTGACCGTTATGTCAATCTTGAAAATGTTTCACTCGAAAGCGCTCCTGAGATCTAAGCTAGAGGAAATAAAGGCTCTCTTCGGAGAGCCTTTTTCTTACTCAATAATCTCGCTTATTCTTGCAAAAGAATAGAATCTTTACGCTTATTCTTGCAAAAGATGCTAATATATATGATAATTTTTTTATCTAATCAATAGACTAGTGTACTTTATATAACTAGTCTTTCTGTATAGGGGGATTTTATGAGGAGAAGATATTGGTTGTCCATTGTCAGAATCAAGCGGAGTCTTCGTCGGATGTCTGCATCACAGAGTCGTAAGTTTGCCGGCTATCTTATGCTGCTGGCTCTAACAATCTCTGGCTGCAGTCTCAATGGCTCAATGAATCACGCTACTTCACAGGCGAAGCTTGAATCTTATCTGTCACAACAGAGTCAGACGGCAGAGGATAATATCATTGCCAGCTTTGATCTGTATCAGTTCTTGCTTGACCGTGGCGCCGTCGACATCTGGCGGATTCAGGATTCTAATCCGAAAGATGCCGATGTTGCAGTACGCTTCAAGAACGATATTGTTGCGATTTTCTATTTTAGCAACGAGGTTGGCAAGGGTAGCAAGTATGGCAAGCTGATGGGAATTAGTATCTTTGCGGCTGATCCAGATTATCGTCCGGAGTCTTGGGATCCGTCCGCGACGATTATGAAGTCATCGTCACGCTCGGAGTGGAGTCGGTGGTTTAATACCACTAGTCCCGATGATTTTGTTAACGACACGATGTATAAGGAGAAGAATGAGGTCGACCATTTTTATTCGGTCTCACCCAATAAAATCTTTTATACCATTAACTCGGCTGGTAAGACGGTCTTGGTCTCAGTGCCGCAGTATTTTGGCGCAGGGTTCGAAGCAACCGTGGGGCGCTATCTTCAGCTGTCCGAACCGTCGTTTATTGTCGACCCGCTCGATGGGACTAATATCGGTGGTGAGACCAACTAAGTTCTCAAGGATTTGAAATACTAGTTTTAAACTCCCCGTATTTGGGGAGTTTTTTATATCAAATCATTATTAGATTATTATAAACATTACTGGAAACCATTAGAGTTTTTACTGAGTATGATAACTATTTGAAAAACTGCGCAATTATTGCATGAATACTAGACAAAATAGATATATTATGTTATAATACAAATAACTAATCAAATGACTAGAGCTCTTTAAAACTCTAGTCTTATTCTTTTAGAAGGGGGTAACCTTATGTTTAAGAAACTTGTCGCTATTGCTTTTGCTGCACTTATCACTGCTTCTGCTGTAACTGGCTGTGGAAATAACTCTGGGGCTACCCGAGCTGATTCCCGCACCGAAACTGATTCCCGCGACGACGGGAATACTAACGAAACTGATGCGAGCCTCAACGAAGAGCCCACCTCGGCTGATTCTCAGGATGGACAAAAGCACTATGATGCTCTCAGGTATGCTGATGGTGATTTATTCAGTGTTAAGTCCGTAGATCCGTCGAAGGTTAAATTTGAGGATCACATTATTCCGGAGATATGGGAGAAGGAGGATGGATCTCAGGTTGTGCAAGGCTATAAATTTGACCTTGAGAATTACCTTTGTGATTATGGTATGACTGAAGTAAAATTGCTGAAGTGTGATGAAAGGGAGATGGTTTATAGTTTTAAGTTCAAAAACAATCTCGTTTTAGGTTTCTACTTCTCTCCGATTGATGATGGGTGTTTCGATGATGAGGATTATGAGCTTACAGAAGTTGTCGTCTCAGCATGCACTCAGGATTATGATGTCCCTGACTACAATGTCTTAAGGCATGCAGAAAAAAGTAAGATAAAGGGACTTGCTTCATGGATGAGAGTAGTTGATTTTCGGTATCATGGTGGTGAAGTGGATACAAGGTTTACGGTTCCCGATTACAACAACAAGGATAGATATGAACCGTATTATTTATCTGACGGTAGGCTCCTCTCTTTCTACGAGTCTAAGGAGCTTTTCGTTCCGGCAGACTTTGATGAAACCTTCAAAACGTATGTTGCGCCCTATTTTAAGCTCCGCACTATTGGTCTTGATAAAGACCCGCTGAAGAACAAAATCAAGTAACTCTGGCTGATATGTGTTGCTCATCACGAATAAGACAGGAGGCTCCCAATACTGGGAGCCTTTTTGCTGGCTCAAAAACCTTTTTATTTTTGAAAAGCTTATGTTATAATCAGAACAAGATGGGTCCAGAAATAAACAATATTCAAAATAACTTGAATAAAAATAGTTTCACATATGAACAGGTGGGGGTCTCTTCCCTCAGCCAGACAATTCAAGCTAAGAAAAAAATAAAACCCACAATCCTTATTATTGTCAGCATTATCATAATTCTAGTTGTATTCGGCATCTTTTTCATTCTAAATTCTCCTAAGCAAAAAAGAATTGGTTCAAGAAAGAAAGAGGACCTTATTAACTTTATTAAACTCTATCAGTATGGAGATATAAATGATAAGAAAGATATAAATGTGAACCTTCCGGCAAATTATACATATGCGTATAAAATGCTGAGTGGAAACAACTCTGATAAAAAGCAAAAAGAGTACTCAGATTTAATGACTTCATCTTTATTAAAATATAGCAACCAGGAAGTCGTTTACGATTTCTTACTTTATTATACGCAAAATCTACAGCTTTATTCAAACCTGGACAAGATTAGGAATGAGTATCTAAATAACGGCAGTGAATCAGCAAATAAGCTTGTTGAAAATATGTCAGCAGAATTCAAGAATACTAAAGTTGATTATCTCAGGGATAAATTTAATCTAATTACGGAACTATTTAAAAACACTGTTAGTTATTATAACTTAATTGATAAGGCCAATTGTATTAAAGATAAAGAAATAGATAATGCGTGTGAAGTTAGAGTTCGCAATGATGATATATATCATCTTGAGGTGTATAACATATTTTCCGATATCAATGATGCAGAATCGATAATCGAGGAAAGACAATTAGATTTTTCAGTAAAATTCAATGATATATTGATTAATTTTTATAAAATTAATACAGCAAGTAATGAAAAGGGAACAGAAAATGCTAAAGCAAAGAAATAATAAAAATAAGAAAAGCATTCTCGGGCTAACCACGGCTGTGGTTCTGTCTTCATTACTAGCATTATTACCGTTATTTAGTGTGGTCTGGAAAAAAAATGATGTATATGCTGATGGTTTTTCGAATGCGGATATTGTGTTATTAGAGGCAATCAAAAATGGTCTCAAGAAATGTATTGATAATGGCTTTCTTAAAAAAACGGAGATCTCCAATTCTAATAACCTAAAAGCGGCAGATCTTTATAATAACACCGTTAACGTAAGAGATGAGAACTTTGTTGCATTGCCATATCGATATGGGACCGGTAATACGATTAGTGATGGTGGAGTAAGTTGTAGGCAACTATTTGATGGGTTTTCCGATGGTGCAAATAATTCATTTAATACCTATAGACAACTTGGGGGTTCCGGAGCACCAACAAATGGAACAGATCCTGTAGAGCGAAAAAATGCATTCCTAGAGGCATTAGGTTTCAGTTCTACTGGGGGTGGAAGTGATCAAATGACTTGCGGTAAGTTAGTTTACTCTGTTGTAAAAGGATCTACATCTACATCAAATTCCACAAATACAATTTGCGTAAGTACGGATGCACAGGGGATCATCGCGTCGGCTCGTGGTGCTGGCAAGAATCTTAATCAAAATGATTTTGTGATTAAAAATGATGGCAGTAATCAAAATCTAAAACTTGCATATGTAGACGGTGCCATAACGCTCATGGCAGATACGTCAAATGACATTGGTAGCTGTGGATTGGCTCCAGCAAAAATTTATTCTAGCGTAAAAATTAATGACGGCAACTCAAGAATAAACGCAAAAGAACTTTTCAATACGTTTTTTGATAATATTCCGGTAAACTCATTGAATAGTGCGCAATCAAATGTGATTGGTTCGTCTAATGATTTAGATGTAAACGCAGCGCCCTCAGCTCATGGCGGATGTATCCCCAAAACCCTTAAAAAAGAGCTTAATGCTGATTCTGTTTTGGTTAGAGCTAGCGAGTCAAAGAACACAGTTAGTACTGAAAATACCAGTACCAATAGCGACTTGAGTGCTGCCATGGGTAAGAATTATAAATATACGGGATCTCCTGACTATGATAAATTGATGAAAATCCTGGTGCCAAATTATTCAGCCCCAGATGATAGTGCTACAGCACTTGCTAGTGCCTATAACTGGTTCTACCTCTTAAACGATGTGTTTAAGGGAATAAGCATTGATGAGTCAATCAAGTGTAATACAGCGCAACCTAGCAACGGTATCTATCTTAAATACTATAATCGATCCGATGATGATCCAGAGAAATTTGAAGAAGAATATTGTGCACTTGATGAGGCTGCACTTAATCAAAAAAATACTACTGTGATTATGTCGGATGGTGAAGCTGGAAAGGTTAACGGTGCATTAAGGTCGAGTAGTGGGGTGATGATTGGGCTACTTACAGCTAGAGATGTACTAGACAATCTAAATAGACTAGATCTACCTTCACTCTGTGCGCAGGATGGAAGTTTTCCGCTCTGTCGTGCCAACCCTTCAGAATGTCAAGAAGATCCTACAAAGGAGGATTGCCGTAATGCTAATAATGCTAGTGAGACTGGAGAAGACGGGCAAAACGGCGAGCAGGCTGTTTGTATGCAAAATGCGGGTGCTTTAGGCTGGATCATCTGCCCTCTGATGTATGGTATTCGAGACGCTGCAAATGGTCTCTTTGAGAAAGCAGTGACGCCACTCCTGCGTGTGCATGAATCAGTTTTAACGGGATTAAATAGTAATTCAAATTCACCAATGTACCAAGCCTGGTCGTTCTTTAGGAATGTCGCTAATATTATGTTTGTTATTGCCATGTTGTTTGTGATCTTTTCACAAATCACTGGATTTGGTATTGATAATTATGGCATAAAAAAGATCCTTCCTAAATTAATCGTAACTGCAATTATTGTGAACTTTTCATATATTATCTGTGGTATTTTTGTTGATTTATCAAACATCTTCGGTGAAGGTATAAAAAATATTTTTGAGTCCGTTGCAGGTAGCACAACTGCTACAACCGAAAAACTTGGCGAGAACGTAGCAGCCTTAATTAATGAAGTAGTTGGTATGATCGCTACGGTTGCAGCAGCTGGAGGTGCTGCAGCTTTAGGATTAACCGCTGTAAATGCAGTCACCTCTGGCTCTCTACTAACAATTATCTTCCCAATCCTTGCCTTCATCGGATCTGCACTCATGGCTGCATTCTTTGCAATGTTGATGTTGGGCCTTCGTCAAGCACTCATCATTATTATGATTGTTGTTTCGCCAGTAGCTTTTGTTCTCTATGCCATACCAAATACTAACGGCTTATTCAAGAAATGGTTCCAGTTATTTAAGACTCTATTAATGCTATTCCCTGTATTTTGTTTCATGGTTGGTGGTGGATTCTTAGTCTCAAATATCATTATTAAAGCTGATAGTGATATCTTTATGAAAATCATTGGTGGCCTAATCAGTATTGCACCATATTTTGCGGTTCCATCGATGACTAAAAATGCCATGAAGGGTTTTGATGGCGCTGTCGCCGGGCTTGGAACTCTACAACAGAAGGCAAATAATGCTGGAACGAGCATTAATAAGAAAATTACTAATTCTGACGCAATGAAAGATTCTATGCAAAATGCCCAAATTGGTAAAATGCAAAGATACGTTGACAAATACAGTGACAAGGATGTCTCTAAATTAGCATCATGGAAGAAGAGAAGGTTAAGCAACGCCGTGGGATTTCTCAACAAAGATGGGCGTAAAAATGCAGCAGTCGGTGCGGCAATGAGGGAATATGCCTACAATAATAGTCAAGAAAATGTTGATAGGATTAATGCTGCAGAAATTAATGCTCTAAATGACACTGTAAAAAGTGACTTAATGAGCTCATATAAATCTGAGAACCTTAGTAATTTGGATGCACTGAAACAATTAAAAGATGCTCAAGGTTATGATTATTCAACTGGCACCGTTGAAGCGAATCGAGATAATGATAATAGAATTCGCGCACTCAGTTCTTACCTTGCCTCAACTAAGGAAGGCCAAAAAGCCCTTGATCAATATATGAGTGGGGGGTATTTGAAAAAGGATGCCAGTGGAAATATTATCGAATCAGAGTCAGTTAGGATGGGTGATTCGTCTAAGCGAGCAATGGCCGTGATGGGTAGGAATATGGTCGACAATCATTCCAATTTAAGAGATAAGTATCAAGTCGCCTTTGACCAATTTGATAATATGAGAGGCAACCAGAAGATCGAAGACATGACTAGTGCTGCTGATGGTCAAGCCGCGTCTAACCAAACCTTAAGTTCAGGCCTCAATGCTTCCCTATCGAATGTTGCTGGTAGGATGGATCTCGACGATGAGAACAAGCTTGGTAAGCAAGACTTTAAAAAATTCTACAATGAGACAAGTGGTGTATCAAGTGCAGTCTTTGGGGCGAGTGATCCTGAATTTAAGAAGCTCCAAGGTCTTGCAGATGCACGTATTAAGCAACTAAAATCCGACACAACTCTAATCTCAGGTCTATCGGACGAAGAGAAGAAATTCCTTTCACTTTATAGCACTGGTAATGTCGACGCTAGTACGATCAGTAACGTCCTATATATGAAGGATGCGAGCGGTACGGTCACAGGCACTATTGAACAGTCGTAATATCTGACTGAATGACCAAGCTCCACTGGATCAGCATAAAATAATACCTCACATGAGGTATTATTTTATCTAGCTCGACAAGGTTTCAAAACAATCTCAGGCTATCCCTACTTCTTACTCGCAGCAGCTAAAACATTTTCAAACAGCACCCCCACAGTCAATGGACCAACGCCGCCGAGCTTTGGCGTAATTGCCAAAATGTCGCTTCGTTCGCGAATCTCATCTGAAATATCACCAACTAGCTTACCGCCCTCACTTGCCGTTCCTGCATCGACAATCACCGCGCCAGAACGAATCATCTCTGAGGTAATCAAATCTGGCACACCAGTTGCCGTCACGATAATTTCATATTCTTTCAGCTTTGAAAAATCCGAACCGCGGTGAAAGACCTCGATTTCAAGGCCAGAATTCTGCCACATCGAAATTAGTGGCTTCCCCACCAACTTACCGCGCCCTACCACCGCAATTTTTTTACCAACTAGGTCAATATTATATCCAGTAAGTAGCCAGTTAATCGCCGTCGCTGTCGCGCTATCAAACCTTCCGCGCCCAGATAGGCCATCAACGTCTTTCTCTGGCTGAATTAAAGAAACTACCTCCTCGGTAATCTCGCGGTCAACTAGCGGCAACTGCACAATAATTCCAGACACCGTCTCATCCAGGTTGGCCTCGGTCACAGCCTCAACTAGCGCCTCGCGTGTTGGTTCAACCTTCGCATCAACCACCTCGACGCCAATATCCTCTCCGTATTGACACTTCAGTTTTACGTATTTCTCAATCACTGGATTATCCGAATCACGAATAATCACGAGCTTTGCTCGCTTCCTATTACTGCGCAAAATCTGCACCAGGTGCGCCTGCCTCTCTTTGACAAACCCCACCAGCTCTCGTCCGTTCAGTTCTTTTACCATTTATTCTCCAATTTCGTCCGGTTCTTGTTCAATCCTAAAACCAAACTTCTCAAACACAATATTCGCAATTTCTTCGCGTGCCGCTGCAAGATCAGCATAGGTTTTCGCGTCCTCATTAATTAAAATCAGGGCCGCCTTCTCGCTCACTTTCATACCATGGAAGACCTTACCTTTAAGCCCCGCCTCTTCGAGAAGCCAACCAGAGTTCACTAAATTAGTACGTTTTTCAGGAGAGTCTGGCCCCACCTCTTTTGCGTTGCGCCAAACTTGGATTCCGCGAGCCTCCGCCTCGTCTGCTTCCTCATCGGTAAGGTAAACATTCTTGAAAAAGCTACCAGCACTCGCAATTTTTTCAGGATCAGGCAACTTGCTGTTTCGTACAGCCTTCACCATGCGAGCAATATTGAGTGGGGAAAAATCCGTCTCGTGATATTCATCTACATAGGCCTGCAGGGAACGATAAAATGGTGGATTGAGCTGCCCCTTCTTCACGCGAACAGTTGTGGCGTAAATAAAGTAGCGTCCGACATTTTCGCCAGAGTTGAAAATCGACTTGCGATAACTCATTTTCATTTCACTAGCTGGGATTACTACAAATTTGCCTGTTTTCGTGTCGTAAGCATCAACAGAAACAATCACCTGTGTCACTTCCTGGCCATATGCGCCAATATTTTGCACTGGTGCAGCACCTGCAGTACCTGGAATTCCCGCCATTGCTTCGATCCCGGAATATCCACGCTCAGAAACGTACGTTACAAGGTCGTCCCATTGCTCGCCGCCATAAGCCTTAAAGTAAGCTATGTCGCCACCCTCAGAGCTTTCACCTTCAGAACTTTCGCCGCTCTCAGAACTTTCAACTTCAGGCCTCTCAACCTCAGAGACTCCCATAATGCGATCAAGGATAATTACACCGTTGAATCCCTCATCTTTTGCAAAGGTATTCGCGCCGCCGCCGAGTACACAAACTGGTAGATTGTGTTCCTTGGCAAACTGATAAGCCTCTGGGATTTCTTCCTTTGAAGTTACGGTAATCACATAGCGTGCTGGCCCACCAATTCTCATGGTTACGAGATTTCGGATCGGCACATTTTCTTCAATTTTCAACATTTTTCCTCCTCTTTTGTGAGTTATAATACCTAATTTTAACATAGATTGACAAAAAGCATATTACATTGTATAATAATAATGCTTAGATACACTACCTAGGTGTGCTACGTACATTTTAGGTAGTCTTTTTGTATCTTGTCAGAGTATGAGGAAACCTCATCGTAAGCCACGGGCTCTGACGTAGGAAAGGGGAAGATATGGAATACAAAGCATCGAAAGTCAACGGCAAGAAGTACATCATGCAGGAAAATGGTGAGATCATCGGCCTCTACCTGACTGGTAGAAAAAAGACCTATGGTCTGAACGACATTGTCGAGATTAAATCGATAGCGATACCTGAATCAGAGGAGACTGCAAATGGCTCAGACGATTCCTTAGGTACGGTTAATCCGGATGGTACGATCACTCTGGGCAAGGCATTAGACTCCACCACTCAGCTTCAAGGCTCCATTATCCAGATTCTTGGTGATGACGACACCGCAGACTTGATTGTCCGCACCAGAGACAATAAGCTCTACAGTTTTAAGACTGAAGAGGTCCATCTGGCTGGTGTCAGCAATGCCACCTTCAATGCTCGGCGCAGATTATTTAAGTCGGAACAGGAATGGATCGACGACCTCTCGGATGTCTGCCGGAAGTTTGATAATCTGAACAGAAGCAAGCATTGGTCGGAATCGTATCCCGTGAATGAAATCGTTGAGATTTATGGTGTTATGCAGCGACTCAAGGAAAAGGATTATGGCCAATGGGAAGACAGCGCCATTAAGGCACGTTTCAATGCGGTCTGGGCCGAAGTTCGCACCGCCTACAGTAACATCCTGATCAATAATCGCGACGATGATTCTAAGGATGTGAATCCTGACGATTCAGAATCCTGACGACTCAGAATCGGACGGCTAAGCTGTATATCTTAACGGCTAGGTCGCAGCATTTGGCGTCTGAATCACTTAATCCAAGCCACAAAAGCTACCAGAATCCCCAGCGTCTTGCTGGGGATTTTTCTTCCAAAAGATTTTACCCTAGTCAGTGCCAGGGAATTATGTTAAAATATAACAGATAAAGAAAGGCACAAATGGCAGTTAAGAAAAAGAAGATTGTGATTTCAAAACTTAATCGTAACAATAATCACAAACACAGCGAGAAACGCAAACGCAATAAGTAATTAAAAGTTCCCCTAGGGAACTTTTTTAGAATTAAAATCGGGATTATTTAATTCTTAGGTTTTACTTTATAGAGATAAAACGAGTGATAAAGTTTTTCGTATTTTACGCCCGGAATATCAAATGCGTTGGAAATAAAATATAGTTCCTTGCCAAGCCTGGTCGCCTCTTGTTGAACTTTTTGAAAAATCTTCTCCACGTCACGCGAGTCGCTAAATGTATATACGACGGTCGTATTTTCCGGGAACTTATAATTTAGGTAATTTTGGCAAACCACCTTCGGCAATGGCCTTATCTTGCGAAGGCGAATCCTGGAGAGGAAGGAAAGAACTGGATGTAACTCAACGCCAAGCGTCTGTGCTCCCATCTCAGCTCCAACTTTCAAAACCACTCCATCCCCCGACCCCATATCGATCAATAAATCCTTCTTGCTGAGCGGATATAATTTCTTAAACATTTTACGAATCTCCGCCTCCAAACTCGGTACATATGGCGCCCCAAAAAATACGGTAATCCCAAATATGAATGCCAGTCCCATAATAATTAAGGACAAAATATGTATGATCTGAAAAAAGTTAGAGGAAAAGTGGTTCATAAAATTATTCATGAAATCATTCATAACTCTATTGTATCCCAGAAACCCATGAAATTATCTATAATCTACATACGGTTTTAATCTCATATAATTCTTAAAGCGCGCCACGTGGATTCTTGAAATCGAAAAATCGCGCAATATGTGCTAAACTAAAGATGTTGCACCCGTAGCTCAGTGGATTAGAGCATCTGTCTTCGGAACAGAGGGTCGTGGGTTCGAATCCCTCCGGGTGTACCATATTTAGCGGCGGAAGCCGTTTTTTTGTGAGATGGGAAAAATAATCTGATTTTATAGACAAAACTACTAAAAAGTGGTACTATATCTACGAGTCGGGCCGGTAGCTCAGCTGGTTAGAGCACGAGCCTCTTAAGCTTGGTGTCGTGGGTTCAAGTCCCACCCGGCTCACCAACAGGGAAACCTGTGAAAAATCAGATTCTAGACGTAAAAATAAAAGGTGATTTAATTTCGAGAATCACCATTTTTTATACATCAATTTCAAGGTTCGAAATCATATTTCTGACCAAAATATCCTTTTCGATAAGATCTCCTTTTTCTAATCTGCTAATTAGAGAATTTAGCGAGTTAGAAAATACTAAATATAAACGTCTTGGAGGTGTGGGGGGGGATATGTATTCGATACTCTGTATATCCGTTGTTTAATGAGTTCAAATTTGCAATTGTCGGTTAAAGTGATGTTAAAATGTATTATTTCTAGGTGGTAAACATGTTGGAATATAATTTTTTATATTCAACCTTAGTGTATTAAATTGGAACATAAAATTATATATTCCAACATAATAAGATAAACTTGACTAAGAGTTGTTAATTTGATAAAATATGAGCATGAAAGATAAAACATTTAAAGCCGGTAGATTTATCACTGAATCGTCAGGGACAGATTTTGAGTATAAATATTTTATGCCAAATTTTTTGCCGGAAAAAATAAACTTTGTAGATCACAATATTAGCCTGCTTTTGGAGGAGGCGACTCAAAATTTAGGCGAGCTCAATGCGTATTCTAAGCTGGTACCTAATGTGGACTTCTTTATTAAGATGCATGAAGCTAAAGAGGCTACGGCGTCTAGTAAAATTGAAGGAACGAGAACCGAAATTGATGAAGCAGTGATGGATGAAGAAAACATTGATCCTGAACGTAGGGACGACTGGCTTGAAGTGCAGAATTATATTAAAGCAATGCGCTTTGCTATAGGAGAGCTTGAAAAATATCCATTGGCTACTAATTTACTAAAGGCCACTCATAAAGTTTTAATTTCCGGGGCTCGAGGAAAATACAAGACTCCTGGTGAGATTCGTAAGACTCAAAACTGGATTGGCGGATCAACCATAAGAGATGCGCACTTTGTGCCACCAACTCCACAAGAAGTAGATGGTTTGATGAGGGATTTAGACCACTATTGGAATGATAAGGCCTTAACTACACCTTTATTAATCAAGGCGGCATTAAGCCACTACCAATTTGAGACCGTACACCCGTTCTTAGATGGAAATGGAAGGTTGGGTCGACTTGTTATAGTATTGTTTTTGATTGAGAAAAGAAAACTTTCTAAGCCTGTATTATATCTATCAGATTATTTTTCGAAAAATCGATTACAATATTATGATGCATTAGACGCCGTAAGAATGAATGATGATATAGAACGTTGGATAAAGTTTTTCTTAGTGGCAGTAGCAGAAACAGCAAAGCAATCTTGTGAAACGTTACAAAAGATAATTGATCTAAAGGCCAAGAATGATCAAAAGATATTACAGCTTGGTAGAAGAGCCCAAAGTGCATCTAAGCTTTTAGATACGATGTATGGTTCACCGATCGTTGATGCTAAAAAAGCTAGAGAGATAGTAGGGACTTCTCCTACGTCTACAAACGTATTATTGAGTGAGTTAGTGAAGCTCGGCATTTTGGAGGAAATAACTGGTTTTTCGAGAAATAGATTATATCAATATAGTGAATATCTAGGGTTATTTAAATAATAGGATTTTTTATGACAAAGCTATCAAATGACAATATTGAAATCATCAACGCGTATCTTTCTGTCTAGCATCACATCGTAACTAATAAGGTCATTGCCAATGAAGCTATCTACCATGGTTTCCAAAAAATAATCTAATTAAGATCAAGTTATCATCAACTATCTTAGAGGGGCCGGTAGCTCAGCTGGTTAGAGCACGAGCCTCTTAAGCTTGGCGTCGTGGGTTCAAGTCCCACCCGGCTCACCAACAGGGAAACCTGCGAAAAAACAGATTCTAGACGTAAAACTAAAAGGTGATTTAATTTCAAGAATCACCATTTTTTATGCAAAAAATGCTATATATTATATATGATGACACAACGGACATTCTCTTGTGGAGATTGGAGGGAGAAAATGACTAAAAATATTGAAGTTGAACATAGTGGACCGTTAACTAATAAACAAGCGAAAAAAATGATGTCATTTTTTGATGAATATGGCAAGAAGATCACAACTAAACATCGAGTTCTAATTGACTATTCTACTTTTCTTGGTGACGGTTTAAAGAATCGCAAAAAAGATATTCGTCTTCGCATAACTAATGGTGAGCCAGAGATTATCGTAAAGCTTGGCGACTGGACAAGTTCAAACCACCGTAAGGAACTCTCAGTTTTTACTGAGCGCGGTAGTTTTGATACTCTGGTACAGATTTATGCTGCACTTGGCTATAAAAAAGGTATGCTTTGCGAACGAATAACTGAAGTTTATAATTACGACGATATTGAATTCGCTATTATTGAGGTTCCTGGTAATAGTTTTCATTTCGAGGCAGAAATAATGGCGGATGAAGGTGGTATTGAAGCCGCTAAAAATCATATTCAAGAGGTTTGTGAAGAGTTAGGTTTGGAAATATTTACAGACGAAGGCTATATCGCGTATATTGAGAAATTGAACAAAGAAGCAAACGAAATATTTGATTTTAATAATTATACTGAAAATTATTTCGAAGATAGATATCATTTTAGTAAAGAAAAAACGACGCACTAGACATTGTAATACAGGACAATCTTAATTTTATGAAACAGTCTCAAAAAATGCATCTACCAGTTATGGGTGTGGGGCCGGTCTATGTTGTCAGTATCGTCATTGTCACGATAATTGCGATCTTGTTTGGACGGACAACTGGCAATATGACAGATCAGCCAGCTCCACAATTCTTCACCCTCCTAGACGCCTTCCCTCCACACACTCCATTTTCAATCTTTTTTGGCATCCTCGGTGTACTTATTATTTTGCTTGGACTCATTATCTATATCCTTGCCATCAAAATCAAAATCACCAAAGCCATTAAAGAAAACAGACTCCTCACTACCGGCGTCTACTCCATTGTGCGCAACCCGATCTACTCCGCCTGGCTCCTTCTTTGCACGGGCGCGCTCCTCTGCTCCGGCTCGCTTATCCTCACACTTCTACTCTTTCTCATTTTTTGGGCTTATCTCACCATTCTCATGAAGCATACTGAGGAAAAATGGCTCACCAAACTCTACGGTGCCCCATATATTGAATATTGCAAAAAGGTTAATCGCTGCCTACCATGGTTTCCAAAAAAATAATCTACTCGCTTATGCTATAATAAGCTCAATGAACGAGCAACAAATTCAAGAACAACGTCGAGCAAATGAAGAGCAGGCCGCCTCGTCGCGCGCCATGACTCTGGGGCTGCCATATCTTGACACGCGCCCAATTGAAGAGACGTTGCCGCTACTTTTTAATCTAATCGACATCCAAAAGATGCACTCTGACTACATCTTGCCGCTCCAAAAAGGTGGCAATGGGGAACCATATCAATTCATGGTCACTAGCCAGACTCCACGTAGTACCATTAAAGAGTTGAGCGAGAAATTCAATGTCAACGGTGATGGTGTTGATTTCTTCCTAATCTCAAACAGCGCCTACCAGGTGATGATGCTTCGTTATGATCCGCCAAAACAGGTCCACTACGATGATATTCGCATCGCTAGCGACGGTGATTCTGAAACTCTTGCCTCAGTTTCACAAACCCTCAACTCGGTCGGTACCGACAAAGTTTTCGACTTTCTTCTCGACCAGGCAGATAAGCTCGGCGCCTCTGATATCCACATCGAAAATCTCCGTGAATCCATTCGCATTCGTATGCGTGTCGATGGTATTCTTCACCCAGTCGCCAATCTTGAACGTGATCGCTATCGTGTCTTCATGGGCGAACTTGGCTCTCGCGCTGGTATTTCTTCTGCTGCCAAAACTCCACAATCTGGCCACATGCAAAAAGATATTTTTCGCAACGGCTCCTCGCATCTCTTAAATATCCGTGTCGAAACCGTACCGACTATGTATGGCCAGGATGCTGTCATGCGTCTATTTAACTTTGACGAGTCTTTGCTTAATCTAAATCTCTTAGGACTTTCTGATCGCGAACTTGCCGAGATTAATGAAGTAATTTCTCACCCTCGCGGTCTCGTTCTTATGGTTGGTCCTACTGGTTCTGGTAAGTCCACTACTCTTTATTCTATGATTAACGCACTTAATACTACTGATCGCAAAATCATCACACTTGAGGATCCGATCGAGTACGGCATCTCTGGAATTTCTCAGATCCCAGTTAATACAACTGATGGCGGTTCCTTTGCCGACGGCCTCCGCTCCATTCTCCGTCTTGATCCGGACGTCGTGATGGTTGGTGAGATTCGTGACGGCGACACTGCTAAAACTGCCATTCAGGCCTCCATCACCGGCCACCTCGTGCTGAGCTCCTTCCACGCCAACTCTACTGCGGCGGCTTTTTCTCGTATGATCGACCTTATCGGTACCAACCCGATTTTCTCTAGCTCCATCCGCATGGTGATGGCTCAGCGTCTCGTGCGTAGTCTTTCCGAAAATAAACGTGAATTCACCCCTGATGGAGCCACTCGTCAATTCATTTTGTCTAAGCTTGAAGGACTTTCTGACGAGATTATCGCCGAGCAGCTCGGCTTTACGCTTGATCGAGATAATTTTACTTTGTATGAGCCAGTTCCAACTGGCCAGGACGATCCGTTTGGTTACAAGGGTCGTAAGGTTATCATGGAACAGCTTAATGTCACTGAGGATATTCAGAGATTTATTCGCGGCGACGTTGAGGATATTAATACTACTGCTATTGAGAAAGCTGCCAGAAAGGCTGGCCTGATCACCTTAGAGCAAAAAGGTATTCTTGCCTGCCTCCGCGGTGAAACTACATTGGATGAAATATCAAGGGTGATATAAAGAGAGGAAAAAATGGACAATAATTTCGAAAAAACACAAAATTTAAACTCACCAGACGCTAATCACACAGACGCAAGTGTATTGGGTGCCGAACCAGTAGACGTAAGTTTGCAGGATGAAAGTCCAGCTACTGATCTTGCCGCTATGGATTTAAAACTAGACGATGCGGCCCGTGAAAATCAAGCAATAGCCGAAAGTACTCCTGCTGAAAACATCTCCGCCGAAAGCTCAAATCTTGATGGTGCCATTGATAATCCTGTCGAGAGTTCAATCGATAATCCTATTGAGACGCATGTTGATAACTTCATCGATAATCCTACAGACGATAACTCCACATATGACAATTCCACATATGATAATTCTGCCGAACTAAAGAAACATAAAAATTCCTGGCGCACGATTGGTATAATTGCCATTATTACCTCTGTTATTCTCGCTATTCTGCTTGCTGTAATGTATTTTTATAGTGATCAGAAAATTGCCGAAGGCACCAAGCAGATCAAGCAATATCAACGCGATCTCACGAATAGCAAAACCGTAATTGCTGAATATGAAGCCGCCACACAAACCAAAGTGGTTGATTCAAAGGATCAATCTGAGGCTAAAACTGATGATAAGACAGATGGCAAGAAGGCCGACAAGCAAATTGTTAAATGGAATGATCTGAATATTAATTTTGCACAGCTCACCACTCTCATCGGCGACGACTATCGCATCACTGGCGGTCGTATTGTCACGAATGAAGATGGTACCAAGGTTGTCGCAAAAATCAGCGTCTCAAAGATGGAAAAAGTGGTTGATCCGAATGGTCTTGCCATGCCAAGATATGTCGACCACGGTATGGCCGGTCAAACCAATGTCTATACTAGAAAGCTCCCTAGCGGTTCTTGGCAGTATGTCGGCGTTTATGGCGCTAATGGCATGGGTGTTATTCAGTGTAAAGAAGTTTCCGAAGAAATGCGCGCCGCTGTTACGGTCCTAAATAAATACGAACCGGATGCAAATATGAAATATTCTTGCGTTACTTTTAAGAACGACAATCCTGCCGAGGGTACCGAAAAAACAGTCTTCTAGTCTCTCGAGGTTACCCCTTCCATTTTCTATAAAACTATGTTAAAATAGGTCAAGTTTTAAGTAATAAAAGGTAAAATATGAGTTTTCTAGTGTTGAAAAAAATTGGTGACGCCCAGAAAAA
>ERZ773055.444-NODE-444-length-25047-cov-15.247159_pt1 | contig 25047 bp, 18 predicted proteins | sample MGYA00580515_ERZ773055 | MGnify/ENA primary metagenome ERZ773055 (study PRJEB29015, sample SAMEA2737993) | human oral metagenome | biome: human oral; feature: human-associated habitat; material: dental | place: China | collected 2064 ...
CTTGCCCAAATCATGGTATAACCAAGGACATGGGAGCAAACTAGCAAAAGCAATGGCTAGATTTGCTTCTTCAAATTGACGATAAATGTGAGAAATGTAATGATAACAGGTTGGAGCAATCGGTTGCTCCTCCATTTCCTGGTCACTGATTCCTAATTCCTTGAAAAATTGTTGGCGGATAAACAACTCACCATCCACTAGACTCTGGGCATTTTGTTTCAAGAGTCTTTTTATCTTCTCATTTGAAGTCTTATCAGCCAAGAGGTGATAAGCTTCTGAAAAAGACTTCAGGTAATAAGCATCCTGAATTAAGTAATAGCGGAAAATAGAAGGTTCTAAATTCCCCTCTTGCAACTGTAAAACAAAAGGGTGATGAAAGGAGGCCTGCCAAGCTTCCTTGGATAATTCCATAGCAATATCTGTAAATTCCATAATAACTCCTTTATAGAAATAAACTGGTTTGAAGCAATAAAAAGATAAGCAGGTAGATTAATTTTGTTTTTTTAGGAATATAAAAAATCCGATAGCTATTCTTCAACTGTGCATGTTCGTCATATCCGTGCGCAGATAGAGCTCTCAAGTAAAGATGGCGCCATCTAAAAACTGTCATCAGAACCTTACTGTAAATCAAGGGCGACCAAACATGCAGTTCTTGACCACGTAATAGGCAAGCTTCCTTGAGGGACTTGATTTCCTGCTGAATGAGGGGAAAGGCATTGAATACAACTATCAAGGCATAGGCCCAAGAACGCGATAACCCCTTTTGAGCCAAGTAGAGGAGAAGCTCTTTTAGGGAAATACTAGAAACAAAGACAAGACCGATACAAACCGTCACAAAAGCCCTCGTTCCAAGCATGACTGCCTGCGAAGCATCCCCATGTAACTGAACCGCCCAGTAGTTGGCGAAAGAAGGTAAAATGGCGAGCAAAATCATCCAAGCCAATATTTTAAATCGACGGTAATAGAGTAAAAAGAGTATGCAAAATGCGACTACCGAAAGATTAAGACTAATCGAAGGAATGAAAGATGTTTCCAAGGATAAAACTAGAAAGAAGAGACTGATAACCGGTGTCTTAGTTGCTACTTTGATCATACTATCTTACCTCCCCTTGAATATTGCTACTCTGAGATATGAGTGGTTTGGTAATTGTCACTTCTTTCACATGACTGAGACCCTGACTAGTCATCTCAATCCAATAATCAACCACAGAGATCAAGGGATCTAAACGATGGCTAATGATCAAAAAACTTCTTCCTTGATTTCTCTCCTCCACAATCCACTGACAAAAATAATGGCAAGCTCTATCATCCAAACCTGCAAAAGGTTCATCTAGCAAGATCACAGAGGCCTTACTAGTCAAGATGGTCAAGAGCTGAAGAATCTTTTGCTGGCCACCACTTAATTGATAGGGACTCTTATCAAGAGCCTGCTCCAGATCAAAATATTGTAAAGCTTGGAAAATTCGCTGATTTCTTTCAGAATCAGGTCCATCTAATTGAAGCTCTTCTCGCAGACTGGCTCTGATAAACTGCTTCTCAGCTTCCTGAACAACACCCGTCAGGTCACGATACAGACTCTTTTTCTTTTTCAGGACTTTCCCCTTCCATGTAATGAGCCCTTTATACTTTTGAAATTGAAGAATAGAGCGAAAGAGGGTTGATTTCCCGACACCATTGTCACCCAAGATACAGGAAATTCCTTGGTAGAATGTAAAATCCGCAATGGAAAAGAGGGGGCGATGATCCAGCTCACAAGTCACACTATCCATATGAAATAGTTCTGGGCTAGAAGCAACTTCCTTTGAAACAACCTGTGTCATCTCAGAGCAAGGGATTTGAAACACTTCTCTTAGTTGACCGTCTCTTAGCTCCACCATATGGTCGATATAGGCTTCATAGTCTGTTAAATCATGGTCACACAGGATGACTGTCTTCCCATCAAGAGCCAACTCTTTTAGAATCTCCAATATCTCGATTCTGCTCTTGCGGTCAATGGAAGCGAAGGGCTCATCCAAGAGATAGACCCTAGGATTCATAGCAAAGAGAACAGCCAAAGCAGCCTTTTGCTTTTCCCCACCTGATAAGTGATGAATTGGACGGTGCAAAATCGCCTTACAGCGACATTGCTGGACAACCTCTGCTATTTTAGCATCAATTTCCTGAAAGGGATGCCCAATATTCTCCAAGGTAAAAATCAGCTCCTCAAACAAGTTCTCCATGGTAAATTGATGATTAGGATTTTGAAAGAGAATACCAACCGTCTGGACACGTTCGATGATAGAAAGCTGACTGACCTGGCTCCCATCTATCAGTACTTGACCACTATAAGGTAAGGAAGTGACCTGGGCAATGATTTGAAAGAGACTGGATTTTCCTGAACCACTGCTCCCAACTAACAAGGTAAAGGCTTGCTCATGAAAAGTAAAATCAAGCGGCTCAGAGAAGATTGGGGACTGAATCGCTCGTAGTTCCAGCCCCATCTATGCCTTGCCCCCAGCTGCAAACTGATGATAAAGTTTGACAATGGCACGAACCAAGATGGTACAGAAGAAAAAGACAGAAATAAAGCGCACCACCAGCAAGGAAAGGACAAAAGGAAGGGAGAAGGCGTAGTAACCTAACTTAATGTATTCATAGACAAAACTAACAAGCGTAATCCCAATACTATTAGCAGTTAGAGAGAGCCAACTTTCATAGCGATTCTTGGTTACGATAAAACCAAGTTCACTTCCCAAACCTTGAACCAAGCCAGACAAAAGGGCACCTAGACCGAATTGACTACCATAAAGGACTTCCGCAAGCGCAGCTAGCACTTCTCCAATCGTTGCGCTTCCCACTCTTGGAACAAAGATGGCAGCAATGGGCGCAGCCATACACCAGAGACCAAAGAGGATCTCATTGGCAAAGGCCTGCAAGCCAAGAGGGGCTAAAATCAGAGTGAGGATATCAAACAGATAGCCAGATCCCACAAAAACGCCACCAAAAAAGATAGACAAGAAAGCAAGTAAGATAACATCTTTTAATTGCCATTTTTTCAACATAAAAAACTCCTTTTTTTAAAGAAAAGTGGGGCATTCAAGGTGAGCTACCAAAAGGCTTGCCGTCAAGCCTATCCTCTTTTGATAAACAAAAAAACTCCAATTACAAACGAGAATTAGAGTTTACCTTACAAGATTAGACAGTTCTTTTCGACATACGAAAAAACCTTTTCACATTTCCCTTCGCCAGTATTAACTGTATCAGGTTCAATGGGTATCATCTCAGCCTAAAGCACCCCAAATGTCTTTATTATTTTATTACTGCACCAGTATAGCAAAAAATGAAAGCCCTAGCAAGATATTTGACTGGAAAATATATTTATATAGTTTGTTTGTTCATTCTTTTAATCTACCTAAAAGTATTGAATCTGTCCTATAATTCATAACCAATATCAAAAAAGGCTAATTCTAAAGCAACTGCTTGATTCCAGCGTTGCTGAAGTTCTGTCAAATCTTCTCTACCTTTCCCGACACGATTGAGTTCGTCAACCAGAAATTGAACCCACTCTGCAAAGAAAGGACCTCTGTGGAGATTGACCCATTCTAAATGAATATAGGCTTCAGGTAGAGCCAAATCTTTAGAACCCCAATCTAGATAGAGACCTTCTGCAATGACCAGCATGACCAAAAGATGAGCATAGTCTGATGAAGCCACAGCAGAATACATTAGCTCCTGAAAGGCTTTTGTTACAGGGTGCAGGGTCACTTCTAGATAGTCATTCTCTGCTACCTTTAACTCTTTGAAAGCCTTTTGGAAATAACCCTCTTCATCTGCTTCAAGAAAGCCTAGTTGCTTGGCAAAACGAAGTTTGGATTCAAGCTGGTCTGCGTGAGCTACACAAGCTCCCAGCATGGATAAGAAGGCATCAAAGAAATGATAATCTTGAATCAGGTAGTCTTTTAAGACCTTATTCTCAATTGTCTCCGCAAAAAGTTCCTTAACAAAACGATGATTGATTGCAGCCTGCCAATCCTTCTGACTGCTTTTTAATAATTCTCCAACAATCAAACCTGGCTGAAATGCATAGTCTTGTGTTTCCATATTTATTTTTCCTTTCTTTACTCCTTAGTAATCAATAAAATATCAAGAGATACCAAGCAAAATCGTAATTCCACTTGATACTTTTAAAGAACATCGAGGGTATTTGCAGAGAGCTACCTAAACAAGTCTATCCAGTTTATATAAACAAAAAAACCCCAATTACAATTAAGAATTAGAGTTTACCTTACCAGATTAGACAGTTTCCTTCAACATACGAAAAAAAACTTTTCACATTTCCCTTCGCCAGTCTTAACTGTATCAGGTTCAATGGGTATCATCTCAGCCTAAAGCACCCCAAATGTCTTTATTATTTTATTACTGGACCAGTATAACAGAATTTGAAAGCCCTAGCAAGATATTTGACTGGAAAATATATTTATATAGTTTCTGATAACGATTTAATCTTTCTATACACGAAGAAAAACCTCCACATCAGGTGGAGGCCGTCTTACTTATCAATACAATTTCAAGTCACGTGGGTCAACTGGGAAGGTTGGATTGTATGGGTTGTGACGAAGTTTGAAGTGTTTGACATCTTCAATAGTCTGAGTTCCAGATAATTGCATGACTGTCTTCAATTCTGCATTTAAGTGCTCAAAGACTTGACGCACACCAACACTACCACCAAGAGCCAAACCATAGATCACAGGGCGACCAATAGCTACCAAGTCTGCTCCTGAAGCCAAGGCTTTAAAGACGTGCTGACCACGACGGACACCAGAGTCAAAGACAATTGGTACTCGTTTATCAACTGCTTCAGCCACTTCTTGAAGCGAGTCAAAGGATGCTGGTCCACCGTCGATTTGGCGGCCACCGTGGTTGGTTACCCAGATACCAGAGGCACCAGCAGCGAGTGAGCGTTCAACGTCCTCACGGCATTGTGGCCCCTTGACATACACAGGAAGTCCTGAGTATGCAGCGATAAATTCTACATCACGTGGAGACAAGCGCTGTTTAGCTGATTTGTAAACAAAGTCCATTGATTTACCAGCACCTTCTGGCAGGTATTCCTCAACAATCGGCATGCCAACTGGGAAGACAAAACCATTGCGCTTATCGACCTCACGATTGCCCCCTACAGTAGCATCTGCTGTCAAGACAATCGCTTTGTAGCCTTCAGCCTTCACACGGTCCATGATATGGCGGTTAATTCCATCATCCTTACTAAAGTAAAATTGGAACCAATGAGGTGTTCCTTGAAGAGCTTCCGTAATTTCTGGAAGGTCGACAGTAGAGTAAGAGCTGGTTGTATAAAGAGAACCAAACTCATGCACACCACGCGCAGTCGCCACTTCACCCTGTTCATTTGCCAATTTATGAGCCGCAACAGGCGCCATAATGATTGGTGAAGACAATTTTTCACCTGCAAATTCAATCTCTGTACTTGGGTTTTCAACATCACAAAGAGTATGCGGAACGATGAGCTTGTGGTTAAAGGCACGGATATTCTCCCGTAAAGTGAAAGTATCTTCCGCTCCACTGGCGATATAGCCAAATGCTGCTTTAGGAATAACTTGCTGCGCCATTGGCTCCAAATCATAAGTGTTAATAAAATCTACAGGCCCTTCTGCATTGCTTGTTTTATACGACATAAAGTGTCCTCCTTGTTAAGTAAGCGTTTACTTTTTCTTACATAAATATCTTAACTCTTTTTCAGATTCCTTTCAAAAAATTTGTCTGGAAATTTCAAACTGATTATCTGAATATGCCCCCAAAAAAGAGAGGACTCTCATTCTACCATTATCCTATATTCATCTTTACCTTTAGGAATCATAGTTTTATTGCCTATATGCAAAAAATCAGATAATCCTAGTGACTACCTGATTTTTTATGTTTTATAATCTATCTAATAAAACTACTATTGGAATTATTGAACAAAATACTTTCACATAGTAAATTATTATCTAGAAATCATCATACTATTTCACTAAGCCCAGCAACTCTTCATAACTAGAAACAACGCCATAAATATATTGATCACTAATCAGACCAGCTTCAATTAATGCTCTAAAATGCACTTTTGCACACTCGATCTTTTCTTTTTCAGATTGTTTCAGCTGAAGACTAGACATCGATCCTTTAGTCTCTGCCACAAAGTAAATATGTTTCACACTTCCTTCACGAAAGGCTATTGCCCAGTCAGGGTTGTAATCACCAAGAGGTGTAGAAATACGAAATTTTCCAGGTAGTTTCACATACACACGAACATCTTCATACTGTTCCAAGGATTCTTTAAACTTACGCTCGATATCTGAATCAACCTTTACATAGTTATAAATACCTTTTTTCGATTCTAGTAAATGCTCATCTGAAAGTTTCGCAGTTTCTGCATTATCATAGAATAAATCCATACCATATTCATCTTCTAAAATATTGTATTGAATATGCTTGATAATTTGAGCTGCTTTTTGTTCATTAATCAGCTTCGATACTTTCAAAATAAATTCTTCTGGGTTTTGTTTGAACTTTTCAAACTTATCAACTTGAATCTTACTCAGAATTTCTGCTACTACCTTACGGGTTAGACCCGTATGATCTGCTACTTCTCCTAACAAATCATACTGAGTTGTAATTTGACTATTTTCGACATATTCCTGAGAACGAGCATTTTCTCCCACATCCAGTTCCAAACCTTCTTTTGTCATTTGAACTGCACTGGCTTGCGTAATATTGTACACTGGTTGATCAACCACTAGCTTCTCATTAATATAAGCAACAGACTGCTCTATTAGCTCAGTATCATCAAAAGTAACTTGATAAGCTGTTTTACGATTAATCTGATTCCAAAGTGATAAGAACTCTTTTCGGGCGATATTTTCTTTATTTACTTCCTTAGAGAACTGCACTGTTGTATTATTTGCATTTTCGATCTCATATTTTCCAGATTGGTAAATACTTTCTAGGACTTCAACAACTTGTTTCTCATATCCCGGAAGTGTATCTGATAAGTTCAACTGATTATTTTCCTTGGCAGTAAAATATTTTTCAGTAAGTTGACCTTTCTTATCAATATAACCCTGAATAATTAAATCATACTGAATGGACTCTGCCTGTTCTCTAGTGATTCTAATCTTTTCCCCTACACCGTTTTGCATTACTTTATTTTCAAATAAGGCAACATCGACTTTTACAGGACGATCAGCTAACAGCTCTTTAAGCTCTGCTTGTAATCCACGAGCAAATTGATCATAGCTTTCATTTGCAATGATAGTCAATTTGTTAATCTCATGGACTTCACTTTTTAAAAGTTCCTTATCTTGACGCACACCATCTTGATCCACTGCTAAACGCATCCCACGGCCAATTTCTTGTCGTTTTCGAGTCTCTGCTGAAGACTGCTTGAGAGTACAGATTTGGAAAACATTGGGATTATCCCAACCTTCTTTTAAGGCTGAATGCGAGAATAGAAAGCGTACCGGTTCCTCAAAACTCAACAAACGTTCCTTATCTTTCATAATCAAATCATAGGCATCTTTATCGTTTGATGAATTGCTTTTCTTCTCACTGACAGATTTGTAATCCACAAATACCGTCTTATCTGACTTTTTCACTTTATCGACTGAAAAGTAACCCGCATGGACTGCATTAGCATCAATGTGAGATTCCAAATAACGATAATATTTAGAAGGTTCTTGAGTACGTAAGAACTGTCTAACTTGACTTACATATTCTTCTTCAAAGATTTGAGCATAATCTCCGTTGTAAGGATTATTTTGAGAATCGTATTGCTTATATTTTGCAACCTCGTCAATGAAAAATAGGGAAAGTACTTTGATTCCACGACTATATAGTCTACTTTCCTTCTCTAGGTGGCTCTTAATGGTCTCACGAATTTGAATTCTTCGAATGCTAGACTCATCCACTTCACCCATGACCTCTCCAACATATAATTCCTGCGTCACACCGACCTGGATTTTATTGTCTCTTGCATTAAATTGACTCAACGTCATGCCTTGATAGGAGGACAGATTACCTGATTCAGCATATAAGTCAAAAGGAGCTTCAACTATTCTTTTCTTACGTTTCATGCCCGACTGAGTTCTTACCTCGAACTCAATCTTAGCCTTAGGAGCTCCTGTTTTTTGGGGAATAATTTCCTGTAAATAGAGATAACCATGAGTCCCAGTCGTTCCGGTTTGCTCGATAGCCTTCACCTCAATCTTCTTAACCAATTTTTGGTTATAGGCATCCATAGCATCCAATCGATAAACCATATCATACTTTTCTTTATGAGTAGCTGAGTAACGAAGGGTAAAGAGAGGCTTAAAGTCTTTTAATCGTTCTTTGGTCTGCTTGCCTTCAACAGATTGGGGCTCATCAATAATCATAATTGGGTTCATAGCAGCTAATACGTCAATTGGACGACGCCAACGAAAACTTTCCTGCTCTGCATGGATCCGTCTAGCATCTTTCCCTTTTGCATTAAAGGCCTGGGAGTTAATGACCATGATCTGAAGGTCCGACGAGTTAGCAAAACTATCTAGATCTCCTAGACGGGAAGAATCATAAACAAAATATCTCGGCTGTTTTCCATATTCCTCCTGAAAATGAGTTTTCATGATTTCTAAAGACTTAAGGACTCCTTCACGTATAGCAACACTCGGAACAACAATGACAAACTTCAACCAGCCATAGCGTTTATTTAATTCCATAATGGTACGGATGTAGGTGTAGGTTTTCCCCGTTCCTGTCTCCATCTCTATAGAAAAATTGTAGGCCGGACGCCCTGTAACCATATCAACCGACAAACTTTCAGAGGGTCGTAATTCAAAACGATTCTGCACAGCATGAACATTCCCCCGAATAGTTTCCCGATCTAATTGAATAGGAGCATTTCGATAGGCATCTAGAATCAAGTCCACCTCATCTGACTTTTGACGGCCTGGATCAGCCATATACCTGATTCCAGTTTGTTTGGCTTGCCCTTGAAATAAGTCTGCAATGGCACTAACCGCATCCAATTGAAATTGTTGTTCTTTAAATTGTAGTTTCATAATTTATTTTCTTCAATTCTTATCTTTTTCCAGTAATTATAAAGCACAATCACTTAATTAAATTATTTCAAATATCATGAATCTTAATTAATATATCCCCTTGATATTTCCTATTTAGTTTATTACTAATAATCTTAGCTACCATGTAGATGGTTTATGTGCAATAGCGCACTCTATTAATTCTTCCATTTTACTTTGAATATCTTTATAAACATACTTTGAAGTAGAGAATGGAGAATTATAGCAACGGACATAACTTGATAACGATTTACCAGTTCGAGATAATGTAAAATCATCAAATGGGTTTCTTCCTTGATTACTTTGGTTTCCAAATCTATCCTTTAAATTATGAATATATATTCCTACGATACCTTTATTCAACTCAATCGCTTTTTTAATTTCATAGTTAATCCATTTACGTTCAGCAGTTTTCTCACCAATCAAAACAAGCACACATGAACGCTTTTCCATTTGACTATCTATCCATAATTTTATCATTGCATCAGATTTTAATTTTACTTCTTCCCAATCATTATCAGAAAAAGTAGAATCACCTGATACTATACCCATATTTCTAACTTGAGATGCTCGCCAGTTATCATTGCTATAATGGAAGCTAAAAAATACTTGTCTTTTCATAATTCCCTCACTTATCTAACAACAACTATAAGAATCAATGTAGAAATAACTATTAAACCATAGGTATACTTTAAGATTGGACGAAAAAGTGTTATCAGAAGATCTCCCTCTTCTCTTTTTGGAGTCATTCTAAAATCTGTTTCTTTATCACTTAATCTTACTTCATCGTATAAACATCTATATTGTCGTTCTAGTAACAAGTAATAAGCATCATGAAACCAAAACAATATAGTTACAAACAAAATTAAAAGAAGTATATACCACATACTAGTATTACTAAACCAAAATGCAAATAAGGCACCTATGGAAGTGAACGACCATCCTTTAACGACAAAAGAATTCTTACCCATCCGTTCAATAATAGTTTGTATCATCTCTAAATGTTTTACTTTGTGTTCACTCATGTCCTACACTACCTTCACTTTTGTATTAGGCGATAACTCCTTAAAAATTTCACCTACATTAATTTTATCTGCTGAATTGGCAAATGAGCTATCGCGGAAAACGGCACGAAGTGGTTGTTCTTGAGCAATGTATCGGATGACTTCTTCCGATATATCATCATCAAAGCAGGCCATAAGGGAACCCTGATCTACATCAAAGACTCCTGCTCCTGCTACTTTTTCCACATCAATCGCTAACGACAACTCCATCCCCCATGTCAACATAACTTGGAAGAGCAAATCAAGTCCAGAACGTCCTTCCTTGATATTGGATACACTATCAAAAAGTTCCCCTTGGGTGAATTGATCTGGTCGAGCTGAAACGTCCTTGAAATTTGAAGAGTCTAGTTTGTAAGCTTTAAAACCAAAGTCTTGCTTGCCAACCAACTCTGGGTGTTCTTCCTGAATCTTAGCAGCAGCACGACGAATCCGCTCACGTGAAATTTGGTCAATGGTTTCATAACCTGCTTCTTTAGCAGCAGATTTTTCAGCAACTGCTTCATCCAACGTACACAAGATAAACTTACGATTGCCTCCATCTTCTGCATTTAGTTGCATGACTGCGTCTGCTGTAGTTCCAGAGCCACCGAAGAAATCTAGAATTAGAGGAGAATTTACGGCTAAGCGATCAACTAAATACTTAATTAAATTAGAATCTTTAGGATAATTGAAATAACCTTTTCCAAGAAGAATTTGTGTTTGTTTTGCCCCTTGTGTACTTGAAAAGTTTTCAACAACTCCCATTGGACGTTGAGTTCTATCAATCCTTGCGCCATTATTATCATAATTTAAATATTGTTTTGTATAAACTGTCCAAATTCCATTCTTGTCTTTTTTAAAGACAAGATACTCATTATCAATGCCCCATTTTAACTTTTCCTTACTCCATCTCCAACAAGCTTTTTGTCCCGAATTATTTTGAGAAGGAGTAACAAAAGTTCCATCAGGACACTCTATTGAATAGTCTAACGATTCAGAATATTGGATAGAACCCATTCCTAGTTTTTGCAGATAATACTTACCTCGAATTTCATCAGATAATACATACCTATCAATATTAGTAATTTCTACTCCATTGATTTCAAGTAAATCTATTGACTTAGAATAACAAAGAATATACTCATGTTTAAGTCTAAATAACTTACTATCTGAGCTTCCTCCCCCTTCTTTATTTAGCCAAACTAGATTTGCTACAAAATTTCCCTCTCCAAATATCTCATCACAGATTGACTTAAGATTAGATTGTTCATTGTCATCAATAGAAATAAAGATAACACCTGAATCCGTGAGGAGATTACGCGCCAAGCGCAGGCGTGGATACATCATATTGAGCCAGTCTGAGTGGTAACGAGCTGAACTTTTTTCATTCGGTTGTAACCCAACAACTTGACGTCCTTCTTCGTCCAAGAGGTCCATCTCTTCTTTTAACTCTTCGTCCGTTTTTTGGAACTTATCAGAGTATACAAAGTCTTTCCCTGTATTATAAGGTGGATCGATATAAATCATATCGATTTTTCCTAGGTAGGATTCTTGTAAGGTTTTCAAAACTTCTAGGTTATCACCAGTGATAAAGATATTTTCACTCTTATCAAAGTCAACACTTTCATCAAGGTCTGGTCGCAAGGTTTTAGTCGTTGGTCGTCCGGCTTCTACGATAGCTTCACGTTTTCCAACCCAGGTAAACTCATAGGATTCGCGACCATCCACAATTTCCTCTGATAAAAACTGTTTCAGTTTCTCAAAGTCAATAGCGGGACGAAGTCTTCCATATTCATCTCTTTTTTCTGTCAAGACTTCTGGAAAGAGTTGCCCAATTTTGGAAATATTATCTGTAAAAATATCTTTGGAGCCTACTTTTAAAAGATCGAGGCCGGTATGTTCGCCTTTGTGTTGTTCTGTAGTCATATGTAGCCTTTCTTATAATTGTCTATAGTCTATTTTAATTCTTGGATCTGTTTGAGAACTGTTTGGTAGTCTTTCTTTACTTCCATCTGCTTTCTCATCGATTTTTCCGCATACATTTGCTTCTTAAGACGTTGAGCTTGCTTCTCCAGTTTTTCTAGTTGTTCCGTCAGCTCAACCGACTCTTTTAAGTTACCGTCCAACCTACTTTGAAGTTGATCTTTACCCATTTTCTTAATCAACATTTCATAGACTTGGTCTAGATTGTCACCATCAAATTGTATCTGGTAATCCTCTTGTGTACGGAAACGACGGACAATTTTGAAATGTTTTCCATCTTTTTCTTTTGCTAGAGTTTCCTTATAATGAACCAAGAGCTCTTCCTTCCCCAAGGGAAATTTAAGAATAAATACTGTATAAAGACTAAGTCGTTCATCTAGTTTTTCTAGCAAACTAGTTGTGAACTCTTGTTGGTTGAGATAAATTTCTATGACCATAATCTGCTTGACGATCTTTCCCGCAGGAATGTTCGTCGTTTGTGGATCTATCTGGTGGGTGATTTGAATGAGTTGAATCTGATCTCGTAATTCTTGCTTTTCCTGCTTGCTCAGAGCTAGGTTATCAAAGAAATCACGATTGCCCTTTTTATGGGGTCTATATAGCACATGAGGGGTTGGCAAACAAGTGTAATCAGGAAACTGTATCATAGCTCCCTCCTTTTAGCAGGGCAAAGAAACAAATCAGTTCAAAATCATCCATCCCTTCAATGCTAGAATTCATCAAATTAACCGTTCCGAAATTGAAGAGTGCATCCATAGTAGACAGTTGATCTTGTTCCTTCAGTTGCTCAATGGCCTGCTGTAATAACTTGGAATATCCAGACATCTCTTTTCCGTCTTTTGTTTGATGGTTATACTGATTCACCAGAGATTGCAAAGGTTGCGTCTTGCCACGGCATAGACTCCCCAAAAGATCTAAAATCTTCTTACTCTCTTCTGGAGAAGCCACTAAATCTCCTGCACTATTTACATAGAGGATATAATATGGATGAAGTTGATTTTTCTGATTCTTACCTCTAAGTTCATCTTTATTTTTTAAAACAAAGATTGCTCCTTCTGCCTCCTTATTCTCAACTGACAAGATGGCTTGCAGACCTTTTGGTACTTTTTCCAATTCAGGATGGCTTTCTAGATACTTCAGAAGATCGATTCGATAGTCTTCCAATCCTAAATCCATTATGGAAATTCCTTCACTCATCTCTTCTAAGTCGACAACTTCGTTTCTAAGACGCTCTAGTTGTTTCTTACGATAGTTATTATCTTCTATCTCTTCACTAGAAAGAACGTTATCATCTGCAGTAGAAGTGAGAACAGATATTTTCATACGTGATTCAACACGAGATTTAAGATCGATGTATTCATCTAACTCGATATTTGGCCAAAAGTTTACAAGCTGAATAAACTTATTTTTACTCCCAATCCGATCCACACGTCCAAAGCGTTGAATGATCCGAACAGGATTCCAATGGATATCATAGTTGACCATCATATCTGCGTCTTGCAGGTTTTGCCCTTCAGAAATAACATCTGTTGCAATCAAGACATCAATCTCTCTTTGATCATCTGGAAATAGGAGATTCCTATCTTTTGATTGTGGTGAAAAATAGGTCAAAAGGGAATTGAGGTCTCGATGGTTCGTTTTTAGCGTTGTTTCAAATCCTTTTGTACCAGAAATTTGTGCCGTATGAAGTCCGTATTTATCTAGTACATATTGGCTAATATGTTTATAGAGATAATTAGTGGTCGTCGCAAAGGCAGAAAAGATAATGAGTTTTTTATTGCCTTCATTAATTGGATGAGTCATTTTTTCATCGATCAGATGAGTCATTTTTTCATCGATCAACCGATAAAGTGTTTGTAATTTTTTATCTTCCGCAGGGGTGATTTGATTAATCCGTTCTTCCAACTCCAGTAAAATTGCTTGATCTTTCTCTAACTCCAATTTCCAACTACTATAGTCCATATCTTTCAAAGCAATTCTATTCTTCTTCCCGATAAAGACATCTAAGTTGCTATCTTCTATATCGAAATCATCTTCATTTAAAACGGGCACTCCAGATAAAGCATCTAAACCTGTTTGCTCATATTTTGAAATAGCTTCTAAAGTCTCATCTACATATGATTTAACAACATCGATTAGCGTATAACGAAAAGCTGCCACAGAACTCTCCAAGCGTTTAAGCAGATTGATCATCATCAGCTTTTTCATCCCCGACTCACGACCTAGTTGAGTAAGATTGGCTTTATTCCCTGCTAGCGCCATTTCATATTTTTCCCGCTTAGAGGGATAGATATGAAGTGAAGGTTGGTAAATTGTTAACTGTAGCCGATCTATCAACTGGTATAATTTTTTATAGGTCACATCTAGATCCGACACTGTCAAATCAGGTTCAAAGTTTCTTGGTTTCAGACGTTCTGGAAAATCTCCAATCGCTTTTCGATCATAAAATTCTCGGATATGTTTTCGACTGCGGGCGATCGTCACACTATCCAGAACTTTAAAGAAATCAAAGTCTAAGGTCGACAACAATTTATCAGTTGTCCGCTCTTCAGCTGGCAAGTCTGCCCATTTGTTATAAGCCAACTGAGCATTCCGAAAAATATCATTAATTGATGACTGTGTATCTAATTTCTCATCAATCTGCTCTACATCCCCTTCATAGGCTAGAGCGATTTGATTTTTCAAATCATTAAAGCGATTATTAACAGGAGTTGCCGATAGCATTAGCACCTTAGTTGGAACACCAGATTTGATAATTCGATTCATTAATCGACTATAACGGTTTTCACGTCCCCCTGATTGATAACTTTCACTAGAACCACCATTACGGAAATTATGAGACTCATCGATAACCACTAAGTCATAATTCTCCCACTTATTAAGGGCAAGGTCTATCCCATTTGAAGTCCCTTTATCTAGACTTAAATCTGTATGGTACAAAACGTCGTAAATGAGATGACGGTCATAAATAGGATTGTTAACATAATCGTGCCGGTACATATTCCAGTTGTTTTCTAACTTTTTCGGACACAATACTAAAATACGTTTCCCACGATAAGCATAGTAGGTCATGACCGCTAAAGCCGTATAGGTTTTTCCTAATCCCACTGAATCTGCTAAAATACAGCCATTATACTTTTCAAGTTTTGAAATGATTGATTTTACCGCATCTTGTTGGAAATCATAAAGAATATTCCACAGCTTGGTATTTTTATAACCCACATGTTCATTTGGCGTATAGTCATCGTTAATATCCTCTAGAAACTCACTAAAGAGATTAAAGAGCAATACATAGTAGAGGAATTCAGGGGAATGCTCTTTGTGAGCTAAATTGAGAGTTTCTAAGAATTCTTCTGTCACATCACGAAAATACTCATCATTTTGCCAGAAGCTATCAAATTCATCTAGATAGGATAAACTTAATGGAGCATGGTAGATATTCCGTGTCGTTTTGAACAAAGAAGAATCATAGCCTAATTCTTTTCGATCAAAGTTTTTGAGGCGGTCCACAGCGATAATATCATCACCCGTTTCTATTCGCATACCATTTGGCATCTCATCGGTTTCAATATTGATAGATTTAAAACGAGCCTTTTCCCTGATCCACTCTGCACATTCTCTAGCGATTGCTTTTTGAGTTAATTCATTCATCAACTTCAATTCATAACGCCCTCCAAAAATAGACTGCTCTCGTTCTTTTTTTGGAATCGTATATTCACGATATCCAACTCTCGTTTCGTCAGTCACAAAGGTTGGATTGGTAAAGATAAACTTCAACTCATCGATCGTTTCGAGTTCTTCTTTTAGCTGTTGAAATGCAAACATAGAAAAAGTTGCAGCAGCAACTTTGACCTTACTCCCAGGTTTTATCTCTTTCTTTAATTCATCTCCTAAACGAATACTACGATTATCAATCTCCATAAAAACCTTCTTCATTTACACCTGTTATTTTGTAAAGTCATTATCAATATAATTCTATCATAAAAGTGAAAAAGAGGCTTGCTATTTCTTTCAAGCCTCAAAATTTCTATCTTTGCCAATTTTCTTGGTCTTCTTTAAAGCGTTTTAGGAGAGCGAGTCCTTCTGGCGTGATATAACCTTCTTCTTGGGCTAGATGGATCAGCTCACTGTAGTTTGAAAGTGTCACCAATTTCACACCAGCTTCCGCAAAATTCTTATCTGCTTTTGGTAACTGATAACTGAAAATCGCTACGACACCAAGAACATCAGCTCCTTCACGTTTGGCTGCTGCTACGGCTTCAAGAACTGAACCGCCCGTTGAAATAAGATCTTCAACAACAACCATCTTTTGCCCCTGAGATACGCGACCTTCGATTTGGTTACCAGCTCCGTGGTCTTTTGGTTTGCTACGGATATAGGCAAATGGCAAGTTCATCTTATCAGCAATGATAGCTCCGTGTGGAATCCCAGCTGTTGCAGTTCCTGCAATGACTTCTACCTCTGGAAAGGCTTCTTTAATAGCTCCCACAAAACCATTTTCAATTAGGGTACGAGTCTCTGGATAGGCTAGCGTCACACGGTTGTCAGTATAAATCGGTGACTTGATGCCAGACGCCCAAGTAAAAGGCTCTTCTGGTTTGAGGTAAACGGCTTGGATTTTTAAGAGGTGGCTAGCGATATCTTTAGCAAGTGTCATAGTATTCTCCTTTTGTTTTTATAATCTATTTCTTTAATTTCAGTCTTGGTTCCATTCATCCTTGATAGCATGATAAGCTGCAACAGGATCCTCAGCTTGGGTAATGGGACGTCCTACTACGATATAGTCACTACCGATTTGATAAGCATCCGCTGGCGTCATGACGCGTTTTTGGTCTCCAACCGCAGCTCCCGCCGGACGAATTCCCGGTGTCAGACAGATAAAATCTGGATTGGTGGCTTCTTTGATGAGTTGCACTTCCTGAGCCGAGCAAACGACACCGTCCAAGCCCGCTTCAGCTGTCTTCTTAGCATAGTGAATCACAGACTCTTGCAGACTGGTTTGGATATTTTGAAAATCCTGCATTTGGCTTTCCGACGTTGATGTAAGCTGGGTCACAGCGATCAATTTGGCTTGTGTCCCCAGACCTTCACGCGCCGCCTTCATCATCTCCACACCACCAGCAGCATGAACATTGGTCATGTCTACACCAAGCTGAGATAAGACCTTCATGGCAGATTTGACTGTATTTGGAATGTCATGTAGCTTGAGATCCAGAAAGACACTATGCCCCAATGACTTCAAATAACGGACAACTCCCGGACCCTCCGCATAATAAAGCTCCATTCCCACTTTTAGATAAAGACTTTCTTCTGCTGGGAAAAGAGATAAAAATTCCTTGACTGCCTCAAAACTAGGAAAATCAAGAGCAATAACTGGACGATGTTCACGCATACTTTTCTCCTTTTACCTTTGCGAGCAAGAGAGTATGGTCAAAAACAAACCACGAAAAAAGGAACCTGCCAACAGCAAGGTTCCACGAAAAATGGGTAGTCTCCACCCTTTCACCGTCTAACCTTAGCTGCCTCTCTGGACTGCTTTAAAGGTTTTTTTCTATTCTATTATTTATAGTAGGACTTGTCAAGCAAAAACTCGAAACTGGACTTCTATACCATTCCAAATCAAGAGGAAAAGTTAGTCTAACGACTCTGTGATTGCTGGCTCGTTTGGCTTTGATTTCCCTGTTCTTCTTGTTTTTTCTTTTCTTCTTCCTGTTTTTTCTTCTCAGCTTCCTTGGCCTCTTGTTTGGCTTTTTCCTCAGCCTCTTCTATCAATTTATCCGCTATCGTATAGCTGTATACTCCAGCTTCCATATCGACTACACTCGGCTCTGTCAATTGGGGCTTGATTTTGCTGTAATAAGGCAATTTCTTGCTCAATTCTGACAAGGGAACCAAAATCTCATCTGTGTCCAGCATAGTAATTTTTAAAAGATCTGCTGTTGCCTTGCTTGGCGCTAATTCGATTTTCTGGATTTGACTCTTGATATCCTCACTGATGGTAGATAATCCTGTGATCAGTTCTTTCACCTGCTGCTCGTCATTAAAGGTAACTGTCAGATAAGTCTCAGGCAAGTTTAAGCGATTTACAGGAGTTGACTCAACCCTACCACTAGAAAGAATTGGATAATATTCTTCACCAGATACATAATAACCGACAATATCAAACTCCTTAACCTCAATCGTAAAGTTAGTCGGAAATTGATAGTCAATCTTCGCTGATTCTATCCAATGGTTGGACTTGATTCGCTCAGCGTATGTTTCCTTATCCAACAATAGAGCTAAGGTATAGTCGCTATCTTGAATTCCAGAAGCCTGTTTGATGTCATCCGCCTGCGTGTTACTATTTCCCTTAACCTCGATATTTTTGATGGTCGAAAGTGGAGTCAACAGATAGACTGAAAGAAGGAGGACCAGGACACTGGGTACCAAGATACTCACAGCTCGCCAAATATGAACAGGCGCAATTTTAGGTTTGGCTGGTTTCTCTGGTTTTTCTTTTTTCTTCTTTTCTTTTTCTTCTTTGACTTTAGGATCATCTTTTTTAGATTTTTCTTCTTTTTCGGATGATTCTTCGTCTGGAACAGTTTCGTTCTGGTCGGAATCACTTGATGACTTCTTACTTTCCTCTAACGACTTAGAGTTTTTCCCAATTCGAGCTTGTTTTTCCTTTTCCTTCTCCTCAGCTAGGGCAGCTTCTTCCTCAGCCTTTTTTTTCAGGTATTCCTGGTTTCGTTTCTGCCATTCAGACAATTCTTGCTTCTGGTTTGATTCTTTTTTCTTATCCTTTGACATTGATATTCCTTATGATAGGTCTTTTCTTAGTAGATCGTAAAAATCTGCAAGAGATTTCAATTCAGTCGAAGCTTTCATGCTAGCTTGGTACTGATCCTTGTGACTAAGCAAGTGACTGAGTTTCGCCTCCAAGCTTTCCAAGGTCAAGTCACTTTCTTGAAGTTCTTCTGCATAGCCTTTCTTAACAAAGTAGGCTGCATTTTCAATCTGGTCTCCTCGACTTGCTTCACGACCCAATGGTACGATGAGATGGAGTTTCGCCATGGCCAAGAGCTCAAAAATCGTATTGGCACCGCCACGCGTTACCACCACATCTGCCATCTCCATCAAGGGTTGATAGAGATCTGTCACATAATCAACACGAAAGAGATTTTGACTCAACTCGTTCAGGCTAGAATCTCCAGTGAGATTGATAATATTGTAGCGCTCTGTCAGTTCTTGCTTATGATCAGTCACCAATTGGTTAAATACACGAGCTCCTGCAGAACCACCGACAAATAATACCGTTGGCAATTTAGGATCAAAGTGGGTTTGGATATCCACCAATTCATCTGGTTCTGAAGTTTTTTGATCTGAAACCTTTGTTACTGCTCCCACATGCTCGACTTTTGCGAGACCAGAAGCCTGCTCAAATGTTGAATACATCTTAGTCGCAAATTTATAGGCAATTTTATTGGCCAAGCCCATAGATAGGTCCGATTCGTGAATAAAGACAGGTACTCCTGACACACGCGCTGCGATAACCGGCGGTACTGAGACAAATCCTCCTTTAGAAAAAAGAGCCTGTGGACGCAGTCGTAACATGATAAAGAGGGATTGGACAATTCCCCAACCAACTTTGAAGACATCCAGCATATTTTGCCAAGAAAAATAGCGACGCAACTTCCCAGTCGCAATAGAATGGAAAGTAACATCCAAACCTGACTTGAGGATTTCTTGGTGTTCGATTCCGTGTTTATCACCAATGTAGTGAACTTCCCAGCCGTCTTCGATGAACTTAGGCATTAACAAAAGGTTGAGGGTGACATGTCCAACCGTTCCCCCGCCTGTAAAGACAATTTTTTTCATATTATTCCTTTAACTCCGCTACTGTGTCGATAAAGAGGTCTCCACGTACTTCAAAGTTAGCATACATATCCCAGCTAGCATTTGCAGGACTGAGAAGGACTACATCTCCTTGAGTCGCAAGCTCATAGGCCTTGCAGGTCGCATCAGCAATATCTGTCGCATCTACATAAGTCACACCAGCCTTCTCTGCCGCCCGTTTGACACGTTCTGCAGACTGACCGAGGATGACCATCTTCTTGAGCCCAGTAATATCTGGAACCAATTCGTCAAACTCATTCCCACGGTCCAAACCACCTGCAATTAAGATGACCTTACTATTGTCAAATCCTGACAAGGCTTTTTGAGTAGCCAAGATATTGGTTGACTTGCTATCGTTATAGAATTTGACACCCTTTATTTCATCCACAAACTGGAGACGGTGCTTGACACCACCAAAGGCTGAAAGAGTTTCCTTGATGGTTTGGTTATCCACACCACGGAGCTTGGCTACTGCAATGGTCGCAAGGGCATTTTCTACATTGTGGCTACCTGGAACTCCGATTTCACTAGCTGTCATGACCACTTCCCCACGGAAGTAGAGTTGACCATTTTCCAAATAGGCCCCATCAACCTTTCCCTTTGTTGAAAATGGTACAACAGTAGCCTGTGTTTTGGTAGCCAATTCTTTTGCCAAGTCTTGGTTAAAGTTCAAGACAAGGAAATCAGCTGCTGTCATATTATTTTGGATATTCCACTTAGCTGCCACATAGGCCTCAAAAGAACCATGGTAGTCGATATGAGTGGGCATGAGGTTGGTAATAACCGCAATCTCAGGATGAAATTCTTGAACACCCATCAGTTGGAAAGAAGAAAGTTCCATGACAAGTGTGTCCTTGGCTGTTGCAGTTTGAGCCACTTGACTGGCAGGATAGCCGATGTTCCCTGACAAGAGACCATGTTGACCGGCAGCAGTCAAAACTTCCCCAATCATAGTCGTTGTGGTTGTTTTCCCATTTGAACCTGTGATACCGATAATTGGCGCATCTGAAATCAAATAAGCCAATTCCACCTCAGTCAGGACTGGAATCCCCTTTGCCAAAGCCTTTTCAATCATGGGATTGCTATACGGGATACCTGGATTTTTCACCATCAGAGCGAAATCTTCATCCAACAATTCCAAAGGATGCCCACCAGTGACAACCTTGATTCCCTCTTCTAGCAAACTTTGCGCAGCAGGATTTTCCTCAAAAGGCTTGCCGTCATTTACTGTCACAATGGCACCTAGCTTGTCCAATAAACGGGCTGCAGACTCACCAGACTTAGCCAAACCTAAAACAAGTACTTTCTTATTTTTAAATTGATCGATTACTTTCATGTCTCAAACTCCATTTCTACTCCTACTATTTTACCATTTTTATGGAAATAAAAAAGCCACAAAGTGTATTTGTGACTCTTTCTTCTAACTTAATGTTCTCTTATCATCGATGTGATAAATCGGTAACTCGAATGACTTGGTCCACTTGCTCCCAAATCAGGGGATTGTGGGTCGCAATAATAATAGTTCGATTCGGATTTTTTAAAGATTCTAGGATAGAAAGTAATTCCTCAGAGTTTTTGGGGTCTAAGGAAGCGGTTGGTTCATCTGCGAGAATCAAAGGTGGATCCTTTAAAATTATCTTCGCTAGTGCAACACGTTGTGCTTCTCCTCCTGATAATTCAAAGATAGGTTGCTTTAAATCTAAATAAGAGAGGTTAACACGGTTTAGAGCTTGTTTCATCAAAGAGATTTTCTCTTTTTCTTTCAACTTATTACCAACTAAACCCAGATTGAGATTCTCTTTGACGGTTTGACTTTCAATTAAGCCAAAATCTTGAAATAAGTATCCTAAGTAATCTCTAAAGAAAACAGAAGGCTTGATGTCCTTAAGAGAAGTGCCATCATAGATAATTTCTCCATTGTCATATGGCTCTAATCGTCCAATCATATTCAAGAGGGTTGTCTTACCACAGCCACTTGTACCGATTAAGGCATAAATTTTCCCACCTTCAAATTGAAGATTAGTATCTGAAAATAGCTGACGGCTTCCAAATTTTTTAGATATATTCTTTAGTTCAATCATCCTATTTTCCTTTCATAATGGTCATAGAAACACGAGATTCTTTCTGTGCTTGACGGTAGAGAGTCAGTATAGCACTAACGAGGAAGATCGATAAAGTTACCAATCCAATCACCACATCCCGACTACGCCAAATAAAGAGACTCGCACCGAATACAAAACTAGCAAATTGACTAATCATATACTGAGCGTGCGTTTCAAAAAATCGCAAACCAGAAATTCGTTTAATCAAAATCTCACGACGGAATTGTTCAAAATAAAGAAGATTCACAGAATAAAAGAGAAGCAAAGAACTCGCGATTCCAATAATAGCTCCTAAAATAAGGGTTAGAGTTTGTGTTTGAACCTCATAGTAACGTGCGAGGTAAACACTTCGTCCCTCCTTGAGGTAGGATACTTGATCATAAATTCCTGCATTTTTCAAGAGTTTAATCCCATCTTCATATCCTTTGACAAAGATATTCTTACCAGCATTGATAGACCAACTAGATAAGGATGTAAAACTATCACCTGTAGAAGTTGGCGTGAATACCACTAAAATCGGATCCGTCAAATACTGAGTGGATACGGGGTTCTCACCGTTATTATAAACAAATCGCTTTTCTCCCGTTGAAAGATAACTAACGTGCGCTTTCATCTCATAATCCAAAGGAGCACTTGCCTCCTCAACAGATTTTCCATAATAACCCAAGCTTTCTTCAAAGATTTTTTTTAGTTCTGCTTCTTGAGAGCGCAAATGTTCTGGGAGCAAGAGGACAAACTCACCTTTTTGGAGATGGGCTAACTTCTGTTTGGTCTCAGCATCTACCACGACCTTTTCCTTCTCCAAATAACTAGGACTAACATAGAGCGTATTAGCATCTGGACTATAGGTATCCAGTGTCTCTCCCTGTTCATTTTTTCCTTGTGGATTGGCAAAATGGAACAGATTATCCTTTACATAAAGGGCTTGTTCTTCTTCGATTGCTTCCTTGGCAAAGGCATACCAATTGCTCTGATTTTCCGCATTTTTTACTCTATCACCGAGCCCAAAGGAAATCTGGTAATAATCTGCTCGGTCTTCCCAAGCTTGCTTGGATAGTTGGAGTTCCTGTAAACGCTGGTAAGAAGTCAAGCCAGTCTTGACTGCATAACCTACTGTAAAGACAGCAACCAACTGACATAGTAAGGTCAAGGTCATCAAACGTTTGAGGGGCAAACGTCCTTTTAACACAGGAACCAAAGCCTTGTAGCTCAAGCTCATCAAGTAGAGCAGGCTCAGTACTAGCGAAATTCCCAATAAAAAGAGAAGATAAAGCCCCACTCCGATACTAAAGGCTGCTAAAAGAACGGGATAAAAGAGCCCTTGGCCGAGGAGGACAGCACCTCCCACTATAAGGGATCCCCCCCCAGCTAAGCAAAGCCACTTGACGTCATCGTATAAGGCGCTTCCTATGATGGACAAGAGGGTCTGTCCTGAAAAGAGCTGAATCCCTGCAGCCCGCATCTCCTTAATTCGGGTGATAATCACCATAGCAAAGAAAGCTAATCCAAATATAGCTAAACTAATCAATAACAACGGATTTAAAGCAATCCAAAAAGCTAAAAGATACGGAGGAGTTTTGCGGTCTGCAATCGCTTTATAACCTAAATCATCTAATTTTGCAGCTAATTTTTCCTTGGTCAATGAACCAGACAAGAGAAGGTAACTATTGAGAGGATCGCTCCGTTCTCGGCTTTCTTGGCTGGCCGCTTGAAACTCTTTTGGCAAACCTCCCTGACCATAGGTCGCATAGGTGAAGTTGGTCCTTCCATCCTTACTCGGCTCTACTATACGTCTGGCAATCAAACTCTGCTCCGAGCTTGCAAACTTCTCCAACTCTCGCTCAAACTCCTCACGAGTCGGCTCTTGTGCCCCATTTTTAACACGTAGCAAGGTAACGGAGTCATAACTAGTATAGAGATACTGAGGGGCACGTAAGATAATAATCCAAATGAAGAAGCAACTGAGAAAAATAGTAGACAAGCAAATAAATAGTTTCTTCATAGTAGACTCCTTGTGGTGAAAATTGATTTCAGGAGGTAAGATTTCAGAGTATGAAATCGGTTTCTATTTATCGCAAATATATCACCATTATGATAAATTGTCAATAGATTTTAGCAAAATATAATTATATTTTTTTGGACTAACTTTTTAAACTTCTATAACAATATAGAGCTCTTAAAATGTGGAAAAAACTCACTTGAACAAAATATTTTTAGGTTTATTCCTTTTTGCAAGAAACGGAATCTTAGACTTTCCGTTGTGATAAAAATGCCTGAAAACAATAGATTTCAGGCATTCGGAAACTTTGAGACTATAGGCTCAAAGTTTAGGTATGGAATTTCGAAGAAAGTCGCTACCGTCCGTAATCACCTAAGGAAAGTCTTAAAAATCTTATTTTAAACCGAAAAAGAGAGCCGAAGCTCTCTTTCTATTTATCTTCTTTTGCTCTTTTTTTCAGACATGAGCGTAATGTCTCTCAAGCTAAAGTAGGCTAGGACCAGCATGGCGATTGTGACAAAGAATTCTGTCGGTAATTGGAAGATTTGCAAGATGGACAACATCAGCAAAATCAAGAGTGCAACAACTACAAAGACCAAGATAACGATATTGACTGTTCCTTTGATACTTTGAGGTGTCGCAAATACATAGAGTAGTAATAAGAGTATCCCTATGATTAAATAGACCATCTTTATCTCTTTCTAGCTCTTATTCAGCTGATTTTTTCTTTTTGTTGGCTTTCTCACGCTCTGCCTTGTTGAGGATTTGCTTACGCAAACGGATTGACTCAGGCGTTACTTCCATGTACTCATCGTCATTCAAGAATTCAAGAGACTCTTCAAGGGTCAAGATACGAGGTGTCTTGATAACTGCTGTTTGGTCCTTAGTAGCTGATCGGACGTTGGTCATTTGTTTGGCCTTAGTGATGTTAACTGTCAAGTCGTTTTCAC
>ERZ773055.448-NODE-448-length-24936-cov-6.620755_pt1 | contig 24936 bp, 19 predicted proteins | sample MGYA00580515_ERZ773055 | MGnify/ENA primary metagenome ERZ773055 (study PRJEB29015, sample SAMEA2737993) | human oral metagenome | biome: human oral; feature: human-associated habitat; material: dental | place: China | collected 2064 ...
CAACATCAAGTTTTTTAACTTTCTTTTTACTCTCCATTGCTTCCAGTACTTCATCTGCATATCTTGCAGGAATTCTCAAAGCATCAAGTAATATACTTTCTGTAGCCATAATTACCACTCTCCCCTTTTTTTACTTTATTTTCATTTTTATGATAACATATCTATTTTAGAGTGTCAATTAGATTTCAATTTTTTTCCAAATAACCTCTTATTTAATACACTTATACACAATAACATTAATAATACAAAATATTACCAAAATTAAATAAAGCAAATATTTATTTTTATCAAAAAATTTTGTATCTACACCTGTTTTCTTCATATTTTCTAGCATTCCAATTTTAGAAAATTCAAAATAAATCCAGCTACCTAATGTTGACCAGTAAAAAGAAATAATTCCTTCCGATTCAAGCATTATGTAAAACCAAAACTGATATATCATATAAATTATTAAACTTAAAATAATGAACAATAACTCATTTTCTTTTCCTGTATTCTTTTTTTTTCTACAATATTCCATAATATAAATTATGCCTAAACCCAAACCACCTGTAAGAAATGTAGAAGCCATTAAAATTAATCCCATCATCAAATCTATAATCATTCTTAAACTCCTTTTTATATAATAGTTTTATGTCTCTTTTTATTTAGTTGTCATTGTCCATTCTTTAACAAGGGAGAACATCGCCTTCTCCCTTGACCCACGCTAGTCTACGACATTTTTATGCTCAGCCGAAAAACTCGCTATGCTCAAACAGTTTCGACTGCACCTAAAAATGCTCCGACAGATTACTTTTATAGTATCTGTTTCCATTCTTTCAATTTCCTATATTGTGAACTATTTACTTTTTAGAATTTCAAAAATATTAAATATTTTCCATACTACTCCACTTCTACTATCTTAATTCTATTTTCCAGTATCAATTTATGTAATAAATTTTTCCCTCTTGATTTATTACTAGCAGTATTTCCATAATCATTCATTAATTCTATAACACTCTTATGCATATTCGATTTTACTTCATCTTTTCTTTCTTCTTTTTGTTCATCAGTTAATTCTTTCTTATCTTTTATATAATTATAATATTTAAATTCTAATTTCACTTCAGAATTATAAATATCGTAATAATCAAATATACTTTGAAAATATGAATAATCAGCTCTTGCTAAAGAATGTCCAAAAAAACATATTTTTGAAATTTCTATCTTATTTGGTAATTTAAAGTCTTCTTTTATTGTGTTATTAAATAAAACTCTTGAAGTCTTTGTTAAATAATAAAATTCTCTATCATTTCCAATCTCAGTATTATCAATTCCAAAAATAGGATTTTCAAAAGTACCGTGTACATTAACCATTTCCGAAATATAATCTATTTCTTTTAAATAAGTCGTATAATTAAAATTAATTATAAAATTTTCATTTTTTTGATCTTCTAAAAATATTCTTTTTATTTTGAGTAAAAAATTGTCAAAAAGTATCTCATTGTTTTCATTTTTATTAAATATTTTTGAATTTAAAACTTTTATATAATTCCCAAACATCTTTTCAAATTCGTTTAGTTCCTTCAAAAAATTAAAATTCTTTTCTCCAAGAGTTTTTATTAAATAACTTTCTTTTCCTAATCTTGTACCATACTTAATTTTTTCTTCTCCTAGTATTTTTAAATATCTATTTTCTTCTAATTTTTCAAATAAATTATTCATTTCTTTATTTGCTTTTAGAATTTTTTTCTCAACATCATGCCAATTTATTGTCTTTTCATTTTCTTCTAGAATTAAATATAATAAAAATAAATTTTCTTTTATTTCAGCTGGTATACTAGTATTTTTATTTATTTCTATTTTTGGGTTTGCTCCTTTTTCTATATTTTTAACTTTTTTATTAATATCCTCTAAAATTGTTTTTCTTATTTCTAAATAATTTAAATCTTTTTCATTATCTTTATGTTTAAAGAAATCACAATATGATGTTTTTAATCCTAAATATAAATCAAACCCATTTCCTATTATATATAAATTTTTACTTTTAGGTACAAAATACATTTTTCTCTCCTTCTCCGATTCTTGACAAAAAATTCTTGATTCTTTCTTCATAAGCATCATCATTTTTTAATTTTTATATCCTTTACTTTTATAATTTCCTATCTTAAAAACTAACTAATTTACTATTCATAATCTTCATCTAAAAATTCTATTTTTAAGATTTTATGTCTCCCATCTTTAATTTCTTCGTATATTAATTTTCCTACTATTTCATCTTCAATTAAAATATCACAAGGAAACTTATTTTTATTTTCTTGTGTTAGAATCTTAAAACAAGAGCCTAAATTTACATCTAACATTTCATTATATTTTCTAAATTCATTTCTTAATGCTGTAGTTGAACCTATAACTATCTTGTTTTCTAATTCTTTTCTTATTTTCTCTAATATCTCTTTTTCTATTTTCATTTTTTCATTTCCTTCCTATTTTTGTTTAATTTTTTTACCTTTTCCTCCCCTAAATAAACTCAACCCTATAACTAACCTTACTCTCCCCCGAATTTCTCTCAATCAAACTTCTTAACTTCCTAAAAGTTTCATCCTTCAATGAAATATTATCCTTAAATGCCGAATCCCTAAACACAAATTTTATTGGTAACGGCTGTAATGAAGCTAATTTTTCTACCATTTCCTCTGTTATTTCTGTTTCGAGGCAAATTAAATATGTACTTGCATAAAAATACGTCCTATTCCCAATATCTGTCAATACTTCCAGACTTTCTGACAATGGAACATCATTTTGTCTTAACATTATTTCATAAACAATATCAATATCATTGCTTCCAAGTACAAAATCCAATGAATCAGGGTCATCAAAAGAATATTGACTTTCTTCGTTGAAATTTTCCAAGTTGTACCATTTTATATTTGTATCATCCACTTTAAATACTTTAAATCCAATATCTGGAACTTTTTTAGGCTCTTCTCCAAGTTTCAGATTTGAGTTATATTCTTCTATTTCCTGCTTTATTTTTTCTCCAGCACGTCTGATTCTTTCTTTTCCAATTTCTGCAATATTTTTATATCCAGCCTTAAATGCTTCTGATTTTTCATCAGTTGTTTCAGGTAATTGAACCATTATATATTTTCTATTTCCACCATCTTCTCCATTTAATTGCATTACTGAATGCGCTGTTGTTGCTGAACCTGAGAAGAAGTCTAGGATAATGTCATTTTTATCTGTTCCAATACTAATAAAATGATTTAGTAATTTAACAGGTTTAGGATAACTGAACGGATTTAAATTAACAAATAATTCTTTTATATCATCATTTCCAGTTTCTGTTCTTCCATATATAGCATCTATCAGTAAACTTCTAGGAGTAACACCTTCAGGTCTATAATATTTTGTATACACTTTCCCTTCTTTAAATACTAATTTCTCAAATTCTTTTTGAACTTTTTCTTTTCCCCATCTCCAACGAAATTTCTTTTCTCCTTTTTTATTTCTTGGAAAATATGAATTTCCTTCTTTGTCTTTTATTTCAAAATCTAAACTTTCTATATATCCTAAAGAAGATTTATCCAGTGTTATTAATCCATATTCTCCATTTTCATCTTTAAAAGGATATAAACTATTATCTAATTTATATTTTTTATCAAGATATATTTTTGATTGTATATTATTTCTAGAATAACTTATTACATATTCATGTTCTAAAACTATTTTACTTGAATCATTTCCACCACCTTGTTTTTTCTTCCAGATAAACTCACCAACAAAATTCTCCTCCCCAAAAATCTCATCACACAATCTCTTCAAATTAGCCTGCTCATTATCATCAATACTTATAAATATAACTCCATCATCAGTCAGTAAATCTCTAGCCAATTTCAATCTTGGATACATCATATTCAACCAGTTTGCATGGTATCTGTTAGTTGACTTCTGATTTTTCTGCATTTTTTCATTATTTTCTGATATTATTCCCTCTGCCTTGTCACTTTCTTCCTTATCCATTTTAAAAGTATCATTGTAGACAAAATCATTTCCTGTATTATATGGCGAATCTAGTTTCATACTGTCTTTGATACAATGAAACTTTTTATCCAAACTCTGAAACTTTGCCTTTGAACTATGAAACTTTTTATTCTAGGGCATAAAAAAAGACGGTATCGCTACCGCCTTAGCTCAATAATTATTTACTTAATAATCTTATCTAGCCAATCAATATAATCTTTGCCATATTTTTCAAAGGCAAATCCATGCCCACCACCTTCAACACTTACTTCTTCAACATTAATTTTATTATCCCTTGCGAATTTTATATACGCCTTAGTTTCATCCATTCCTACCATCGAGTCCTTCGTACCATAGGCAATAAACTGGTTTTTGGTTTCTAAATTGAGATGCTTTTTAAGATCTGTATATTCTAATAATTCTTGCCTTTTACTATCATTTCTTACATCTTCATCATCAAACATTGCAAATAACATTGGAACATTATAGTTATATGAAAGCGCAGGATATATCATTGCAGGTACAATAACTTTATCATCTTCCATATCAACATCATCTTTTTTGTAATCTGATGGGAATAAGTCATTACCCATGATTTGATTGACATAAGTTCCTACTTTATTTCCACCTGCAGAAAAACCAATCATACTTATTTTTTCTTTATCGATACCAAACTTTTCAGAATTATGCCTTAATAAGCGTACTGCTCTTTGTACATCTAGTTGTGGAATAGGATGTTCATAAGGATTTGAACGATAATGTATAAAAAAAGCCAAATTTGAAATTCGGCTTTTTTTAACTAGAGACTGGTAACTCACCATTAGTTTTTTCTAATTCTTCATCAATTACATTTGCCAATTTTATAATTTTACTCTTATGCGAACCATTATAGTTATTCATTATAAATCGAATATCTACAACTATTCCTTGAACCTTTTCATAAGTCTTATCATTATGTTTCCATTCACTAGTTGCTTCTCCCACATTGATGAAATAACTATCTGTAACATTGAATGGATTATCACTTTTATTAAAGGGCATTAAAAATGCATTATATATTGGTAACCCGCCATACTTGTCTTTTAAAGATTTACAGTTTTCTATATACTCGCCATAAGTAATCTGTTTATTTATCGATGAAGATTCTGGAAGATGATTCATCTTGCCGGTAACACCATATCTATAATACTTTGCGTCTAAAACATATATTTTATTGTTACAAAGCATAATACTATCTGGCTCTAATGCATGATTATCTTTTTCTCCTTTGAACTTCATTTTCCACTTTGTTCGAGGGAAAAACTCTTCTTTTCCACGAACTCCAAATATCTCATCAATCAATTTCTCCCATACATATTCAAACCTATCAGTTCCAAAGTAATACTGCTTATCTTGGTTTTCATTATCCAAATATTCCAACATTTGAACCATAGCTTGAAACAACAATTTATCTTTGTCATTATATGTGTCTTTTAGTTTTTGTTTAATAGTATATAGAAATCGTTCTGATTCCAATGTAATATGTGGATCACTTGGAAGATGAGGAGTGAATAGCCATCCTAAAGTTGAAAATGCCTCAAAAACACAATATTTATGAATCTGAGTTATTAAATTTTTTTCATTTGGCTTGGATCCCCTAACCGCATACTTATCAAAGAAAGGAGAACCGTCTTCTTGAAAGAATTTCACATTCCTTTTTAATGAAGCTGGAAAATCTATTTTCCCTTTGTCGGCCGTTTTCCTAATTTGTTCTTTTTCTTTATAATAGTCTCCCTGTTCTAAAAAATATCTAATAATGTTCATATAGGCATTAACAGGAAAATTTACCGATTGTGGAGCCTCAAATTGGACCATTGCTAATACCCTATCTTTAGAATCATTGAAGGTGGAAATTATATCAATTAATTTTAAGATGTCATTTCTTATATCTTCTTCACTTTCCGGTAAGCGGTAACCCATAGGAAAGAAAACCATGGCATTATTGGTATCAGCCTTCACTCCAACAAATCTATCTCCATCACCATTTTTATTTATATGACATCGAACTTTTAAGTTCAGTCCTAAATCCATAGGTTTCCCTCCTTCCTTACTAATCCTCTTCTGACTCTGAAACGACATTACTTTCATCAACGCCTTCAATTATTAATTTTCTAAGGTTTTCATGAAAAACTTTAAACCTATCGTTACCGTTTGTAGAATTAAAAGCATCAATAACCATCTCTAAACTCTTATACTTTCTTGTATCAAAAGTATCAGCATGAGAAAACTTAAATGCATCATCCCATAAATACTTAAGGACTTTTTCCGTAAATCTTGCATTCTTATGAATTACTTCAATTTTTTCTTTTTCGTTTGCATTGTCAGTTTCTTTTTTGAAATCTAAATCATCTGCAGAAACAAAATAAGCTCCAAGCCTTTTATCTTCAGATGATGTAACATTGTTTCTTCGTAGTATTTCTTCATTAATTGCTTCACAGAATTGTTGCCAACTAACCTTAGTATCTAGTATTTTATTTTCTGCAAACTTATGACCTTTAAATGAGTTTGGTATCATTCTCATAATCCATCTACGCTGAAATGCTGTATCTAGAGTGAACACATTTTGGTCAGAGGTATTCATAGTCCCAATAATTGATAAATTTGCTGGGATTCTTACCTTCTTTTCAGTATCCCCATATACTTCAAATGCAATATTATCATTTGTAATGCCATATTCACTTGTACCTTTTTTATATGCTTCACTATCCTCCGTTTGACGATCAAGTAACTGAAAGATTTCTCCAAAAATGGCTGGTGCATTTCCACGGTTAATTTCCTCTATAATCAAATAATATGATTTAGAAGGGTTTAAATATGCCTTCTTTAATATTTTTGTAAAAGGTCCTGGAGTAAACTCATAACGTACCTTTTCCTTACCTTCTTCATCCTTCTTTACTATTGGTAAGATTTGTCCAACAAAGTCAGAATACATATAATCAGGATGGAAAACTAAACGTTCCATGCAGTCTTCATCATCACAATATTCATGTTCAATTGTCCAACTCTTTCCAGAGCCAGGAACACCATATAAAAGTATATTAGAACCAGTACTAACTCTTGATTTTTCATCTGGAGTATTTGCTCCTGAATCAATAACGTTTTTCTTTTCGTCAATATTGACTAAGCACCTTTGAAATTCATAGTCAAACTCTACTTTATCTATATCATTTTCATTCATAATTATCGCTCCTACAATATGTAAATTTGACGGAAATTTTACCATCTTATATTCTAAATATCTCTTTGCATTATTAGACTCTTTTATCAAATATTCGTAAAGTCTCTCATTTTCAACAGAACCTGATGACCAACCATTATGATTATCGAGAAAATTATCTATATACTTTAACAATGGATACATGTCCCCAAGTCTTTTTTTAAAAATAAATTCAGAAATATCATCAACTACTACATATATATTTTTATTTTCTTCCTGAAAAGCTTTAAGTAAAGCTTTTTCAAATATTCCAGGAATTAATTTACCATTATTTGAATAATCAAAACAAAATTTATCTTCAGAATGTAAGTTATACCTAAATACTAATGACTCGTCACTAACTCTACCAAGAACAGCATCATTAACCCATTGTTGTACTGCTTTAACATTTCTATTAGTATATGCAAGTAATCGTACAGGTCTATATGTCACACTTATTGCTTTAATTTGATCTTTGTGTCGCTCATCTAGAGTGTTACTTAAAGAATAATATATCTTACCTGTGTCATCTCTTTGGGCTGTTAATAATCTAATATTTTCATCCGTAAAAATGTTAATTATCTTGCAATCATTTACAATATTTGTAATTTTCCATTCATCCGTAATTGGTTTATAATTATGTTTTCTGTTTTTACGATTTCTTTCGATTGTTTCAATCGCCTCTTCAAATGATTTAAAATCTCCACGATTTAAACCAAACATTACATAACAAATTTCTTCAGCAGAAGCACTTCCTAATTCAAGTATTGTTTTAAAGACAACTTTTGGTGGTTCAACATCAGTATTAGACTGCTCTGCACCACAGTTATTTTTGCCAAATGAATCAAAAATTACACTTTCAAAGATTAAGTCAATAAAATCCAACCTGTGATTTTGATCGATTCCATATCTCTGTGATGCTTCAATACCTTCTCCCTTATCTTCAATATACTCCGTCAGAATTAAACCTCTGTGTGTTAATACTAAAAAGATTTCGTTTCCGTCTCCATGATCAATATCAACAAAGCCAAAATACCTTGGCAATTTACTTTTATTGTACGGAGTTCGATTTTCTTTTCCTCCTTTTACAGATGGAATTCCTATAAATGTACCCATCTGTTTACCAAATTCTTTTCTTGAAATTCTACCGTTATTATCTGAGATAATTTTTATTGTATATAAAAAGTAACTTAAATTCATACTGGCTTTATCAATCGTCAGTTTACCTATCATAGTTACCCTCCTTTATTAATGACTCTATAGACTTTTTTATTAGTAGTGGAGGGATTCCTTCTCCTATAACCTTTCTTATCAATACATCATCCGCCCAACTTGGAATATTCCAATCTAAAGGTAATGATGAAAGAATCAATAATTCGTATATAGTCAATGCTCGTGGGTCAGAATATATTCTTTCAACATCTTTTTTACTATCAACAATACACCTTCCCGGGTGAACTGTTGAAAAAGCAGATATTACACCACTATTTTGCATAATTGTTGTAGCTGGTTTTTCCCAAAACATTCGCATATATGTTCTTGGAGCGCCCTTTACACGTCTTCCTTTGGTTATTGGATAAAATATTTCGTTCTTAAACGCTGATGCACCACTAGGTGTATGTATCATCCACTCTATCTGTCTCCAACTATGAACTGGAGGATAGTGCCATTTAGAAACCTTTAAGCCTTTTTGTCTTTTATCTTCATAGTGTGGAAACCTCCACTTTTCCGAATCCTCACGAACGCATGGGTCTAATGACGGCAAATCTCCAATAGCTTCTTTCATTGTGATAATTTTATTTTCCTTCTCAGGAAATTCCCACTTTATCCCCTCTAATTTATTAACCATTAAATAAATATAGCGTTGTCTAGATTGAGGAATCCCATAGTCCATTGTATTAACTATTCTATTTTCGTTTATTCGATAAATTTCACTGAGTTCTCTTTCTATATAGTCTGGAATAAAAATATATTCATCTTTATATAGTATTTGAGTATGTTGTTGCATTGGAACATTCTCAATAATAACAAATCTAGGTTTTATTTTTTTTATTGCTTCTACCGCATAAAAAATCAAAAAATTTCTAGGATCCTTAGGATCTTTACGCCCAGCACATGACATTCCTTGACATGGAGGAGTAGCTATTAGCATATCTACTTTTTTATTAACAGCCTCATTAATAACACTGTCAAAGACATCTTTATCAGTAATATCTCCACAAATCATATTAACATTAGGATATAAATGTTTATAAAACCTTGCTCTCTTATCCACTAATTCATTGGCAACAACAACCTCTATACCAACATCAGCAAAATACGTTTCAGCTATCCCAACATTAGAAAACAAGGAAATTGCTTTTATTTTATTTTTAAATCGTATCATGGTGTAATCTCTCCAATTCTATTAGAGCATATTCCAACATTCTAGGAGGAACCCCCTCTCCTAATATTTCTCTAATAACATTGCTACTAGCTTTTTCAGGTATATTCCAGTTATCAGGCAATGATGATACTCGCATCAATTCAAATATTGATAGTACTCTTGCATCTGACCAAATACGCATTTCTTCATCATTTGAATGTACTATCTCGTGTCCCGGATGTCCGTTTTCTTGTGATCCAATTCTACTTGTATATTTTGTAACGGTATATGCTGGTTTGTTCCACCATTGGCGCTTATATGTGTTTTTATATCCTTTAGACTTCGTACCATCAGCAAGGGTTGGATAATATTTCTTGTTTGACCATGCTGAACATCCTTCTGGAGTATGCATCATAGCTATTACATGTCTATATTTATGCCTAGGTGGATAATGCCATTTTGATACTTTTAATCCCGCTTCACGCTTCTTGTAGTAATCTGGGAAAAGTTTTAATCTTTCTTCTTCAGGTATATCGGTCACATCAGGATCTAAAGATGGCAAATCCCCTATGGCATCTCTCATTGTAGTTATGTGTCCTAATGGTGACGGAAATTCCCAATGTATATTTGTGTCTATTCTTGATAAAAGATACACACATCTTTCCCTGGATTGTGCAACGCCATAATTCATGGCGTTTACAATATTATTTCTGTTGAAATAATATTTTTCAGATAATTCGCTTTTTAAATAATCATCAATTCTAATCATTTCACCATCAATATCAATCATTGTATTTAATATTTCTGGAACATTTTCTATTATTACAAATTTAGGATTAATCTCTTTTATTGCATCTACTACATTTATAATTAATCTATTTCTCGGGTCATCCTTCTCTTTTTTACCAGCTGTACTCATGCCTTGACACGGAGGAGTAGCAATTAGAAAGTCACATTTTTCTTTTTTAGCTTCACAAATTAACATTTTGAAAAAACCAGCATTTGTTATATCTCCCTGTAACATTTTTGTTTTAGGATATAAATGCCTATAAAAGTCGGCTCTTTCTGGTAGCAATTCTGCAGCTACCTTTACATGTACTTTATGCTTTTCAAAATATGTTTCCGCAACACCGGCACTTGAAAACATCGATATCGCATTATAATTCATTAATTTTACCACCTGCTCCTTCATAGTTTTTTCCTTCTAGACTAAATAAGTCACATAAATCGCACTCAAATAAACAACAAAGTTTTTCAATCGTTTCAAAATCTATACGAGTTGCTTTATCATGATATAACTGTGTTACCGTGCTTCTAGATAGTCCAGTCTTTATATGTACATCTTGAATGGAATACCTTAATTTTCCCATCATAGTTGATAATTTGCATTTCATAGTAATTTTTCCTCCCAATTACATCGAAAGTTGTACATTATTCCAAGTATAAAGTATAACCTATTTCACATTCAAAGTCAATTGGATGTCATTCATTTTAACCATTATTTAATTAGTTGTTTTATTGATAATTTGCCTCACACTATATTTTTTGACTACCAATCCTAAGAAACACTTTGTTAATAAGGTATTTTTTGCATTCAAAACTTATACTTAAACACACCCCAAATGATTTTATTGACCCCCTTGTTTTTGAAATCGACACACCTAAAATAAAAAAAATCTAGCCTTTCAATTAGCTAGAACAAAGATTGTTTTATTCTATTTTGATTTTTCTTAAAACCCTTATTTACATTACTTTGAAGAGAGTAAAGTGTAGGTTCTTGTATCATTTTGGAGAAAAACATATCAATATATATCATTTTTATTGAATTGTAATAATTCTGTCTTAACAGTTTCAATACTTCCAGATTATCTCCTTCAATATAGATATTTTCTGTTGTGTCGGCATTTTTACTGTCTTTTGCTACAAATTTCAATGTTTTATTTCCAATTCCCTGTTGTACTATTTTTTTTGCATTTTGTTTCCCTGCCCAATTTAACTCATATTTTTCAGTTGTTACTTCCTCAAATTCTCCCAATTCTTCCTTCAATGCCTTTATATCCAGTTGTCCGTCCTTTACTGCTGATGGAAATAATTGCTCCAGTGCTTTCAAATTATCATTTACCACGTTATTTATATCTTTTTTTATTTTATTATTTTCCATTTTTCCTCCAAAATTCTAATATTTATCCAATTCTAAAATTAATTCTCTAATTTTCTTGTTAATTTCTATTTTTTCGCTATTTTTTATAGCTAATTTTATTTTTTCCTTGTAAATCACAAGATTTTTAAACTTTTCAAAAATATCATTCATTTTATTTCTGTCATACCATATTAAACTTTCTAAAATATTTCCTGATTTCTGATAATATTTTTGATTTTTTAAAATATAATTTTTTATAAATATTTCTAAATAGAAATTAACTTTATTGGTCCGATTTAAAATTTTTGAATAATCCAGTATTTCTTCCACTTCCCTTTTTGCTGAACTTGTCATTGACAAATCAAATATTTCAGTCATTACAGTATCTGTAACTACTATTTCATTTCTGTCATTTTGATTTAATCTTTTTAAAGCTAATGAATACACTTCTTTTGAATTATCGTAAAATCTTAATATACACGGCGATTTAATGGCTTCCTGATATAAATTTGCAAGAAATCCTGACTTTTTTATATCGCTTATTTCAAAATCAAAATACTGAATTACCTTAAAATTATATTTTTCATCTTCTACACTTGGAATATCCTCATCATTTATCATATATTTCAATATTACTGATTTTATGTATTCTTTTATTTTCTTTTTTTCAATAGGCTTAAATTCCTTCAGAATAAGATTTTTCAACTTTATTTCCTGATTTACTTCATATCTTTCTGGCATATTTATCATTTAATCCACCACCAGAAAAGATATCAACTCAAAATCATCTGTTGTATCATCTTTAAAATTGTTATTAAATCCTGAAAAATCAAACACTGTCTGAACAGCCTTTTCTTCCTCTTCACCTTTTATACTGTTTACCGCAGTATTAAGCAATTCAGAATAAAATCCCATTTCAGTAGCATTTTTCGTATTTTTAAAGAACTCCTTTAAAAGTTTTTCCTGAACTTCATTTTTCTCATAGCAGAGCTGTCTAAAAAGTTTTATAACTTCCCTTGCCTGACTGTTTTTAAATAGAATTTCTTTATTGTTATCCACAAAAATCAGGTAATAAGGATAAAGGGAACTGTCATTCTTAGGTTTAGCATCATTTTTACTATGTTTAAAGCAGAACAACACTCCCTTCTGTTCACCTTCGGTTACAGAATAAATTCCTTTAGGTATTTTGCTTATTTCCTTATGATTATTCACATAATTTGAAAGTTCGTACAAATACTCATTCATATTCAGATCTGTCAACGAAATATTTTCATTCGTATCTTCTATATCAATTACTTCTTCCTTCAGTTTTTCTAATTGTCTCTTTCTAAAATTAAAGTCATTCATTTCAGGATTAAGCATATCTTCATCCCCAGTAGAAGCTATATTTAATGTTGTCATTTTCCCTTTAACTCTTCTCTCCAAATCTAAATACTCATTCAAATCTGCATTTGGGAAAAAATTAATCATTTGTATATTATCATTTTTACTTCCAATTCTATCTATTCTTCCAAATCTCTGAATAAGTGACACAGGATTCCATTGAATATCAAAGTTTATTACCGTATCACAATCTTGCAAATTCTGTCCTTCCGAAATACAGTCTGTTCCTACTATAATATCTATCTGCTCATCTTGTGGAATTTCAATTTTCATTTTGGACTTTGGCGAAAATGCACTCAAAATACTGTGAAAATCCTCTTTTACTTTTTTATTTGAAGTTTTTACTCCTTTACCTGTAACACTTGCAATGCTAATATTTTTCCCCTCAAATTTTTTTAACAGCTTAGAATAGATATAGTTTGCTGTATCGGCAAATGCTGTAAAAATCAATATTTTTCTATTTCCTGGATTATATGGTGTGTTATCAACTTTATTTCCTACTATTTTTTCTAATTCATGAATCTTATTATCCCTATCTTCTTTCAATAAAATCAATGTTTCATCATATATTCTTTTTACAATATCTCTATCGTTATACAACTCCTCAAGATAGGCATTTATTCTCAAATCTTCTACCTTTATTTCATATTTACTTCTTTCAATATAAATTTCATCTTCATTTTCCACATCAAGATTTTCTTCAATCTGCTGTCCCTTATTTAAATTTTCTATTGTCTGATCAATATTTTCAATCAATCTTTTCAAGGTTTCAGAAAATGAAAAAACTGAACTTTCTAATCTTTTAAACAAGTTTGTTCTATGCAAATATACAAGACCTTTCGACTGTGTATCAAAATCCATTTTTCCACCACGATTTCCTGATAACTTATACTTATTGATATAATAATTTAATTTTTCACTTTTTATAAATTTAGTTGGTGTGTAAACCGATAAATTTAATTCTTCTAAAATAGAATTTGTATTTTTAAAATTCAATAACTGGTTTTGACTATCAATTTCTGGATAATATGTAATTGGCTTATTCTTTTGAGGAAATTTACCTATATTTTTTGTTCCGTAATAATTTGTAATATGTTTTCTACTTCTTGATATTGTCATCATTTCTAGCAGTTTATAAAAATCTGACGGCAAGTTATCCAGTAATTCATCTTTTTTCTGACTTCCTTCTTTTTCCCAGTCATTTATAACTTGTGTCGCTTTTTTCAGTAAATATCCCACGCTCGAAATACCTTGTTCACTAAATGCATCATCATGATCTGATGTTATAATTGAAATTTGATTTTTCAAATCTACAAGACTATTATTTACTGGAGTTGCGGACAATAAAAGGACTTTCGTATTTTTCCCGCTTTTTATTACATCATGAAGCAGTTTAAAATATCTATTCATTATTAATTCATCATTCTCATCATACTTAGCAATCCGATTTCTAAAATTATGCGACTCATCTATCACAACTAAATCAAATTTTGACCAGTCAAATCTGATTAGTTCATAACCTGATTTTGATTCTCCCTTAGTTCTCGATAAATCCGTATGAAACATAATTTTATAATTAAACATTTCATTTAAAAAACTATCTTTATAATTTCCTGTAAAAGAACGCCAATTATCGTATAATTTTGCTGGTGTAAGAACTAACACATTATCATTTCTTATTTCAAAATATTTAATCACAGCAAGTGCTTCAAATGTTTTTCCCAATCCCACTGAATCAGCAATTATACATCCACCATATTTCTGAAGTTTTTGTATAGCAGAAACAACACAATCCTTCTGAAAATCAAAAAGCGAATTCCAAATTTCAGTCTTTTTAAATTTCTCACTATCATTTTCAAATCTTTCAATTCCACTATCCAGTCTATCTCCAAACAATTCATTTAACGTGAAATAATACAAAAATTCAGGGTTATAATTTTTATAAACAAACTCAAGGCTTTCTAATAGTTCCTGTTTATAATCTTGTGTTACATCATTGTTATTCCAAATTTCATCATATATTTTCGACATGCCTAGTATCTGGGATTTTTCTGATTCTCCTTTTATTGTTGTATCAAAATCATAGCGATTTACTCTTTTTTCATATATTTCAAGTGATGATGTCCCCTGAATCATAAAATCATCATCAATTATTAAAATATTCCCATTTACTTTCTGATATGGCTTTACTTTTCTGACATTTACGTTATTTTTTATAAAATCATACATAGACCTTGCCTTAGCAAAATGCTTCAACTTATTTTTTTCCTTTATATCGTAAGAATTATACAAAATATCATTAGGCGTTATCTCAAATTCTCTTGATATTTCATTATTTTTAGGAATAAATTTTGTATCTCTTATAATAAAATTTATCTCCTTCACATTTTTCAAATTTTTTTCTAATGCCGTAAAAACTGATATGGTCAATTTATCATTAATGATATTCACCACAGCATTCTCTTTTTCTTCCAAAACTTCATTTATCTTTTCAATAAATTTTTTTGCTGAATTTCCCATTCTCTCAATATCCTCTACATTTTAGTTTTTACAACCTCGATTAATTCCCTCTGTATTAATTAAGTTAGTAACTTAATTTTCTTTTTCTTCTAACCATTATACCACAATTTCTTATGTTCTCACTATTTTTTTCACAATTTACCATCTTTTTTCAATAAAAGTAATTTTATTATTTGATTTTTCCCCTTTCTAAAATAAAGCTACTATTTAAACAAAAATTAATATAAAATCATAATAAATCTACTTTTATACTATTTCCCATTAGACTAATAGATTTATTATAAATCCTATTTAACAAGAGGTCTTTATCCCTTGCCATAAAATAAATAAATTTTTCAAACTGGATTTAGTATTACACATAAAAGAGAAAAAGGGGCTAATGCCTCTTTTAAAATTATCAAATATATTCAGTAAATACCTTAGAAAATATGAATTTAATTTCCTTATAAATAAACAAAAAAGGAACTACCCAAAATCATAGTCCCTTTTATCTCAACAAAAATTATATTTAATTTTTCAATCAATTATCTTTACTCATAATCCCCATCTATCCTCACTTTTCGCAAAATCATCCCTTCTTTCGCCTTTAGATCCAACTTTAATTTCCCATTTGAACCTGTTCTAAATGTTCTGCCTTCTGTTACCAAGTCAATAAATCTTTCATCCTGATAATTTGTTTCAAATTCCACATTTTCCCAGCTGTTAAACGAATTATTTATTACAACAATAATTAAATGATCCTCGATTACTCTTTCATACACAATTATTTCCCTGTCGTTATCAGCAAACATTTCCCTAAACTTACCATAAACAAGTGTTTTATTTTCCAATCTTATTCTTATTAACTTTTTGTACCATTCAAATAAATCGCTGTCGACTTTTTGTTCATAAACTTCATTCTGATTAATATGTGATGGATTTTTTTCATTATCATACAAAAATTCCTTCCATAACATTGGCTTTCTGCAGTATGGGTCTGTTGCTCCCCACATTCCAACTTCATCGCCGTAAAATAGCATTGGTGCTCCAATATAAGTCATTTGGAATATTGATATTAATTTTAATATATCTTTTGGCTTAATTGGGCTGTTTCGCCAATCTATCGTTGTATTTGGATGATAATTTGAAGCCAGGTCAGGACGAATTCCATTGTATCCTTTTTCTAACTGCTTTCCTTCTTCCAGATTTCTTCCAATTACATCGTTTACAATTCTTGAATAAAGCCTGTCGGTATCGTGTGAACCGTTTAGATTCTGACTTGCCTGTAACGCCTGATACGGATACCAAGTTCTTTTTTCTCGAAGTTCATTGAAAAAGTCCTGTGCCTTTAACTTGTATCTTACTCCACCTTCACGGCTTTGATTTATGAAAAATCCGATAACTGTTTTTAGCCATTCATAGTTCATTACAGTGTCAAATTTATTTCCGCCATTAATATCTCCTGAAGCATTTCCCCAAAGTTCGGCAGTTATGTAGGAATCCTTCTTGCTGCCTTTTACAACTTCTCTCCATTCATTCCAGAAATTTTGATTTTCAAGGCAGTTTGGCACATCTAAACGCCATCCATCAATTCCGTCATCTTCCATCCAGTTTTCACTTTCTTTTCCATCAGGTCCACACATCCATTTTCTCGTAATATTAAAAATGTACTCTTTATATTCCTGATTAAAAGTGTTAAATTCAGGAAGCGAATCAAATCCACCCCAAGCATTATAAATAGTTCTCTTTCTATTTGCAATTAATGTTTCAAATGCCTGTTCATCACTCATATCATCTGTAATCGGAACATGCTGTCCAAAATCTGTAAATTTGTACCAATCTTTATATTTAGAATTTTCACCGTCTGCAAGCACCATATTAAATGTCCAATGCTCACTGCTGCTATGATTGAAAACTCCGTCAAATATTACACGAATACCATTTTTATGAAATTCCTTTATCAAGTCAACCATTATCAAGTCTGACTCTGTCCAAACCCAAGTAGCTGGATCTTCTGTTTCTCCATATCCATTTTTTCCTCTGTTTTCACCCTTTAAGTTCACTTCCAGAAGTTTTAGCTCACTACTTGTTGTAGCCTTGTTTCCAAGCACATCCACGTATGACTTATTCCCATATTTATTATTTCTATTAATTTCCACACCGTGAGTTGACCCGCTTGTCTTTATTGTCCCAAAATCTGGCGAAATATGTCTAAAGTCATTTGCTCCATACTTATGATTTTGATACGAGAAAAATACTGGATTTAGCCATACAGCATTAATTCCAAGCTCCTTCATATATGATATCTTTTCCTTAATTCCCTGTAAATCTCCACCATACATTCTGGCATATTTCAAGCTGTAGTCAATTTCACGCTCTCCCAGCTTTTCCCATATTACCTGTTCCTTAAAATCAGCCGTCCATCGGTTTCTATCAAAATGACTAATCACATTATTACTTTTTTCCCATTTATATTCTTCTACAAAATTCTGTTCATGAAGTCTGTTAGGCTTAAATGCCTCTGGTCCAAATTCATTGAAAATTGGATCATTGTAATGATTTCCATTATAAAATCTATCTGGAAAAATATTATACCAAATAGCTTCTTTTGCCCAGTTTGGTACGTTAAACAACTGTATGTCTTTAGAAGTTGTATTTACAACAAGTCTTTTAGGTTTGCTATAACTCAATGTTTTTCCATTAAAGTAAGCTCTTGAGCCGTTATCTTCCAAAATAAAATAATACAATAGTTTTGTTGCTTCTTTTCCAAAGTTTATAATTCTTTCAAAATAGTCAAATCCGTTTGTCTTATCTTGGTATCTTTCAAGTTCATAAATCATTTCATAATTATCTTCTTCATGTAAAACAATGCTTATGTAAGCCCGCTCCACATCATTCATCTGCGTTCTTATTTTAAATTCATACTCACTGTCAGACAATTTATTAAAATATTGCAAACTATCATAGTTATGAACAATCGCCTTTAAATTTGTATTTTTATCAATCGCTTCATAAACAAATTTTCCGGTTCCCAAATCTCCTTGTGCAAATAATGCTCCATTTTCACCGATTATAAGTTTTTTATTTTCATTTCCAGGATACCATTTTCCGTCAATCAAGTATTTGTATTCATAAACTCCTTCAGGCGAAGCCAGTGTCACTTCGTAATTTGTTCCTTCAAAATGGTGAATTGGCTCAGTATCGGGCTTCCAGTTATTAAAGTTTCCCGCAATCTCAACTTTATCCGCCTTTTCCAATCCAAAATCAGCAATATCCAAGTTCATTCTGTAAAATTTCATTTTAGTCATTGAAAATGACTTTTTTGATGGAGAATATTCTACATAAATATCTATTCCCTTTTGAAATCCTGTTATTGATTTTGGTGGCAAATTTTCACCTACCACAGCTTCAAATTTTTTGGCAAATGGAGCTGTATGGCTATAAGTTACACCGCTTATTGTGCCATTTTCTTCATCTTTTATTTCAAAGAAATAGCTTCCTGATTCAACGTTTCCCCATTTATATATAAAATTTTCCCATTTTTGCTTTAAATTCTCTTCTCTATAAAATTTATTATCTTTGTAAATTATTAATTTATAACCCATTTTCTTCTCCTAATTACCTGCTCCCTAATTTAGTTCAAAAAACACTCTATATGCCCTATATGTTTCATACAAGTCCGCTTTTGATGAAATTTCAAATAAAGAGTGCATTGATAAAAGTGCTGGTCCTGCATCTATCGTTCTAATTCCGTAGTAAGCCAAAAACTTCGCAACAGTTCCTCCTCCACCTTCGTCAACTTTTCCAAATCCGCCCGATTGATATTTAATTTCATTTTTATCAAATATCTGTCTTATTTCTTGAATAAACTCAGCATCAGCATCATTTGCCATAGATTTTCCACGGCTTCCAGTATATTTAGCAAATGCCAGTCCATAAGACAACCGTGCCACATTTTCAATATCATGGGCAGATTTAAACACTGGATTCATCGCAGCAGTAACATCTGACGACAAGGCTTTAGAATTCCACAAAGTTTCCCTTAATATCTGATCATTATAGTTTTTTTCTGTAAGTAAAAGTATTTTCCCTACAATATATTCAGGCAATGTTGATTTCAAACTTGTCGAACCTTCACTTCCAATTTCTTCCTTATCTGTCAAGTAAACCATAACAGTTTTTTCTGTTTCCTCTATTTCAAGCAAAGCTCTAAGCGAAGTAAATGCACAAATTCTGTCATCTTGCCCGTATCCTCCAATCATGCTCTGATCAAGCCCCACATCTCGCAATTTTCCAGCAGGCACAACTTCTAGCTCTGCAGTAAAAAAGTCATCTTCTTCTATTCCATAATCTTTTTTCAATTTATCAAGCATAAACTGTTTTATTTTTTTATTTACATTTTCATTATTTAAAGGCATATTTCCAAATAACAATTTTAATTCTTCACCTTTTATTACATCCCTTGCCTTTCTTTCATCCTGCACATTATACGACAAATGCGGCAATATATCAGGCACACTAAATACAGGCTCATCATCATGCTCTCCAATTGAAAGTGAAACTTTTTCTCCACTTTTTAGAAAAACAACGCCGTGCAATGCCAATGGAGTCGCAGCCCATTGATACTTTTTAATTCCACCATAATAATGTGTATTCAATAGTGCAAATTCTTCAGCTTCCATTATTGGATTAGGCTTCAAATCCAGTCTTGGGGAATCAACGTGGGAAACAATCATATTAATACCGCTTTTTATATCATTTCCAACAATTACCGCAATAATATTTTTATTTCTATTGTTAAAATAAATTTTATCCCCCTTTTTCAATTCACTTTTTTTATTAATATCGACAAATCCATTTTTTATAAGCTCTTTTTCTGTCAAATCTACAAATTCACGCTCAGTCTTTGCCAAATCCAAATATTTTTTATAGTCTTCAGCAAATTCAAATATTACTTTTTTTTGTTCATCTGTATAACTTTTCCACAAATTTTCCTTTGTCATTTTACTTCCTTTCCCAAAGTTTCAATTATAATAAAGACATAATAGATATATATGACAACCTAAGTTTTTTTATTTTATTAAATTCTAATTTTGCGTGGTTATCGAACAGATCTAATAAATCCAATATTTAAATAAAAAATAACAAAAAAAATGGTGGCTTGAAAAAATATCCCGAATCAGCCACCTTCTTTCCAAACTAAATTAATTTTTCGATTTATTTAATTTTATTTATCTAAATATCAAATTTACTTAACTTCTTTTAATTTCTTTTCCAATTCTTTTCCAGCTTCTTCATATCCTGGTTTTCCTAATAATGCAAACATATTTTTCTTATATGCTTCTACTCCTGGCTGATCAAATGGATTTACACCTAAAAGGTATCCACTTACTCCACATGCTTTTTCAAAGAAATAGAATGTATACCCCAAATGATAAGGAGTTACTTCAGGAATATTTATCCCCAGGTTAGGTACATTTCCATCAACGTGTGCTAAAATTACTCCATCAGTTGCTTTTTTATTTACATAATCTAATGTTTTTCCAGCAATAAAGTTCAATCCATCAAGATTTTCCTTGTCGCTTTCAATAACAAATTCCACTTCAGGTTTTCCAATAGAAACTACTGTTTCAAAAAATAATCTTTGCCCTTGTTGAATATACTGACCTAATGAGTGTAAATCAGCTGAAAAATCTGCTGAAGTTGGATACAATCCTTTTCCTTCTTTTCCTTCAGATTCTCCAAATAATTGTTTCCACCATTCTGCCAAATAGTGAACTCTTGGCTCATAATTTACCATTAATTCCAAGTCTTTTCCTTTTCTATGTAAAATATTTCTAACAGCTGCATATTGTAAAGCTTGATTTTCATCCATATTTTTGTTTGCAAAGTCATTCATCGCATCTTTTGCTCCAGCCATTAAGTCATCAATGTCAATTCCAGCCGCAGCGATTGGTAAAAGTCCTACTGCAGTTAATACAGAAAATCTTCCTCCAACATTGTCAGGTACAACAAAAGTTTCATATCCTTCAGCTGTAGCAAGTGTTTTTAATGCTCCCTTTGCTTTATCTGTTGTAGCATAAATTCTTTTTGCAGCTTCTTCTTTTCCATATTTTTCTTCCAGTATTTTTTTGAATACTCTGAATGCAATTGCAGGCTCAGTTGTAGTTCCAGATTTTGAAATTACATTTACTGAAAAATCCCTGTCTCCAACAACTTCTATTAGATGTTGCAAGTAAACACCGCTCATATTTGTTCCTGCAAAGTAAATTTCAGGAGTCTTTCTTTTATCTTTTGGCAAGTTATTGTAAAAGCTGTGCGATAAAAATTCAATTGCAGCCTTTGCTCCTAAATATGACCCTCCAATTCCAATTACAACTAAAACTTCTGAATCATTTTTAATTTTTTCAGCCGCTTTTTTAATTCTGGCAAATTCATCTTTATCATAAGTTTCAGGCAAGTCAACCCATCCTAAAAAGTCATTTCCTGCTCCAGTTTTTGAAGTCAATACTTCGTTTGCCAATTCCACATAAGGCTTAATTTGTTTTAATTCATTTTCGTTAAAAAAATTTTTTGCAAATTGATAGCTAAAATTTAATTTCATTCTTTTTTATCTCCTTAATATACAATTTTATTTTAGTCCTTTGTAAAAGTTTATAAAATTCCATTAATAAAGGTTTTCTCAGTTTTAATCTTCCATTTCAATTTTTTAGCAAGAGATTTTAAACTCATCACTTAAATTTTATATCCATTACTTTTACAATTTCCTAATACAATTTTATTTCCTAAATTTTTTAAAAATCAAAAAACTTTTATTTATACATAGTAATACAACCTTAAAATCTAACAAAAATAAATCTTCATAATTTCAATTTAATATCTCGATTTTGAAGCATTTTCATAATAAACTTGCCTGATAACCACATAATTTTCAAATTACAAGCCACAAGTAAGCTAGCAAAATAAAAAATATACAAAAAAACTCTCTTCTGTTTTAAAGTAATTTTTTATCAAACTTTTTTTCAATTAAAGTATAACAAAAAACAAACTTTTTTTCAAATTTTTCCACTTATATTTTACAATTTTAAAAATTTTTTCCTAAAATTTTAAGTTTTATTATACAAATATCCTTAATATCTAGTCAATTTCCCTTTGCTTATTGTCCCCTTCACATTAAAGTTTTCATCAAAATACGTCAAATCTGCAAAATAACCTTCCTTTATAAATCCATATTCTTCATCAATAGCCACCGCTTCAGCAGGATAGGAAGTTGCCATTCTAAGTGCTTCCTCAAGCGAAATATGAACTTCTTCCGCTAGATTTTGTACTCCTTTTATCATAACAAGCGAAGATCCCCCCAAAGTTCCCTCTGGAGAAATACATTTTCCATCCCTATATAAAACTCTGTTTCCTTCAAACATAAATTCTGTCATATTATCAGTTCCAGCAGGGCTAACCGCATCTGTCACAAGATAAAGTCTATCCCTCATTATCTTCTTAGCAATTTCCACAGAAGCAAAATCTATATGAAGCCCGTCAACTATTATCCCGCAATTCGTAGTATCATTATTAAATAAAAATCCAACAACCCCAGGCTCTCTCGAATCCAGTCCTCTCATTGCATTATACAAATGAGTTCCGCAATTATAATATTCCTTCTTTTCCACACACTCCTTATAAGTTGCATTCGTATGCCCAATAGCCACATTAATCCCAGTATTCCTCAATTTCTTCAAATGTTCAACTTTAGCCTTTTCAGGTGCTATCGTTATTATTCTAGTAACTTCTGGTCCTGCCTTAGCTATTTTCTCAATCATCTCATCCGACAAAACTCTTATATATTCAGAACGATGAATCCCCTTTTTTTCCACACTTATATAAGGTCCTTCAATATGAAGTCCCAAAACTCCAATTTCCTCCTTATCTTCCATTCCCTTCACAAGCTCAATGGCCTTTTCTATCTTCTCATCTGGAGAAGTTATGAGCGTAGGCAAAAACGAAGTACACCCATATCTTTTATTAGTTTCATTCATTATTTCCAACGCTTTCCTAGAAATATCATCATTAAACAGCACTCCCCCACACCCATTAATTTGCAAATCAATAAATCCAGGCGACAAAACCATCCCCTCAACATCAATAACTTCCTGATTTTCCAGCTCTTTTTCATCAATCAAAGAAAAATCCACTATCTTTCTTATAAATTTCCCTTTCAAAACAACCGCATTTTCCCCAATAAACTTCTCCCCATCAAATATCTTTGCATTTTTTATAATCATCTTAACAATAGCTCCTCTCTTTATTTTTATTTTAGAATATTTTAGTTAATAACTGTTTTTTCTTATTCTACTTAGTATGTTTTTTTAAAACAGCTATTATAATTAAATTAAAAATATCGTGATTTTTTTGGAATAAAATTGACTGTTTGAGCTTTTTAATAATCTTTAAACAGATGAAATAACTATTATCAAAAAGCGAGTTTCAATTTTGTTTCAAAAAAAGTACTTAGACAAGCCAGGGATGCAAGGGAAATGGCGATTGATTTCCCTTGCTTTGAAAAAAAGAAAAAACATAAAAACTATAGAAAAACATTCATTAACAATAAGAAAATTAATAAAACTTATTTTGCCAATTCTATTAAATATTTTTTATATTTTTCTAAATCCAAATTCTTAGCTTCAATTTCCTTAAAATACTTATAAGTCTTAACTTTTATATCCGAAGCCGCCATCTCATCAATTACCAGCACTGCCCTTCTATGCAACTGCAAAGCCGAAATTGTCCAAAGATGATTAACTCCGCCTTCTACTCCATGATAAACCGCACGAGCCTTTTTATACCCATTTGCAAGGATCATAACCTCCTTTGAATCCATAAGCGTCCCCACACCAATTGTCAAAGCTGATTTTGGTACTTTTTCAATATCATTGTCAAAAAATCTGGAATTTGCCAAAATTGTGTCATAAGTTAAATCCTTGTCACGTGTATGCGAAGAAAGCGATGAACCTGGCTCATTAAATGCAATATGCCCATCTTCTCCAACTCCGCCTAAAAACAGCTGAATCCCGCCAGATTTTTTTATTTTTTCCTCATAATTATGACATTCTTCCTCTAAATCTTCAGCACATCCATTTAGAATATTTATATTTTCTTTTTTTATATTAATATGCTTAAAAAAGTTCTCATTCCTGAACCTCCCACGACTAAAGTCGCAGGGTTCTAAAATCTTTAAAAATATTTAAAAATTTTCTAAGAAGTTTGATAGCTTTACACTACCCTTATTCTTTTAGGTGTGTTCAGCTCACCTCTATT
>ERZ773055.451-NODE-451-length-24895-cov-18.251167_pt1 | contig 24895 bp, 27 predicted proteins | sample MGYA00580515_ERZ773055 | MGnify/ENA primary metagenome ERZ773055 (study PRJEB29015, sample SAMEA2737993) | human oral metagenome | biome: human oral; feature: human-associated habitat; material: dental | place: China | collected 2064 ...
GCATTAGATTTGACATTAATGGAAACTATATAGTTGAAATATTAGGCGATGGAAGTAATATGGCATTAAATGACGCTATAAGCGTCTTTAGAGGTGAAAAAGAAAGTTTCATAGGGCCTAAAGAGATTTTGGAAAACTATTATAGATTTAAAATTAGGTTCAGAAAAAATAGAATATATAAAATATTCTATAGGACGACTACACAAGCAGCAAAATTGACTGTGAAAATAAGAAAAATAAAATAGAAAAGGATGTGTTTTTAATGAAAAAAATTTTGAATTATATAATGCTTTTACTTATTACTTTAGTTTTTAGTAGTTTGTCATTTGGTAAGAATTATCGGAATAAGAATGTTATCGTGAGAGAAACAAAAGTACTGACCCTTAAGAAAAATTATAAAGGGAATATCCTTTATATATTGAAAAAGGGTAGATATAAAATTAGAATACTTCCAAATACTGTAGATTATGTAGAGCCATATATTGTTGGAGATTCTACAGAAATCAATTCTGATGATATTGAGGAAGAAAGCAATATATATGAGGTAGATACTAACAAACAAATAGAAATATTCCGACAGGAATATAAAGTAAACAAAAGTACTAAAATCAAAATTGAAATAGAAAAAATTGAGTAAATTTTAAGAATAGAGACTATTTAAGTTTCTATTCTTTTTTTATATATTTTTGTTATATGTTATATATATTAAATTGATAGTAAATTATTGCAAGAAGAAGTGTAGAAATATATAATTATATTAATAAAATAAAGAGTATTTTAGGAGGAAAGATATGAAAAAATATGGATATATAGCAGGAGCTCTTTTTAATGAAGGAGAAATAGCACAAAGAATAAGTGAAGGAAAAGCTTTAAGAGAAATGATGCCAGAAGTAGAATGGTATAATCCAATAGAAGCCCCCGTAAATGACAAATCAAAACTCCCGACAGCTAAAGATATATTTTCTTTAGATACTGATTATGTATTAAAATCAGATTACATATTAGCAGATTTATCGAGAGAAGATTTAGGGGTTGCAATGGAACTTGGAATTGCATTAGGTGTTGAAATAGCTAGAAAAGTTATAGAAACAGCATTAAAACAAGAAGTTGAAAATATGGGGATTTTAGAAGAACATTGTAGTTGTAATCCTTCAGAAAAAGGAAGATGTAATAACTGTAATTGTAATAATATAAAAATGAATCTTACAGAAGAAGAAATTAAAAAGAGAAAAGAAATAATTGGAAATGTAAAAGAAAATGTATTAAAAAACATTTCTAAAATGGGAATAAAAGAAAGAAAAATTGTAGCACATAATTCAGATATTAGAATTGCAACAGCAGGAAAATATAGTGATATACATATACCATATGGATATAATCAATATGTTATAGGAGGACTTGAAAGTTTCGATATATTAATAGAAAAGAATAGCTCTGATGCAATAGAAAAATTGAAAGATATGTAATATTGTGCTAAACTTATTGTTATAAAGTAGAAGGAGAAGCATATGAAACAAACAAATACATTTATACCAACAGAAAGAGAAATGCCAGGATATGCAGAGGCAATTAGTCATAAATATCTTATAAAAGCAGGGATGATAAAACAAATATCAGCAGGAATATATACATATTTACCTTTAGCAAATAGGGTACTTGAAAAGATAAAAGGGATTATAAGAGAAGAACATGAAAAAATAGGAGCAACAGAACTTTTAATGCCAATATTACAATCAAAAGAATATTGGGAAGAATCTGGTAGATGGAAAAAAATGGGAGCAGAACTTATAAGAGTTAAAGACAGAAAAGAACAAGAATATGCAATGAGTCCAACAGCAGAAGAAATGATAGTACAAGCTGTAAGAAATATGATTACATCATATAAGAATTTACCAATAAATCTTTATCAAATACAAACTAAATTTAGAGATGAAATAAGACCAAGATTAGGGCTTTTAAGATGTAAAGAATTTATAATGAAAGATGCATATTCATTTCATACAAGTCAAGAATCATTAGATAAGACATATAATGATATGTATATGATATATTCAAATATATTTGATAGATGTGGATTAAAATATAGGGCAGTAGAAGCAGATTCAGGAAATATTGGTGGAAGTAATACACATGAATTTCAAGCATTGGCAGAAATTGGAGAAGATACTATAGTATATACTGATGAAAGTGATTATGCAGCAAATATTGAAATGGCTGGAGTATCTGAAAAGAATTATCAAATGAATAATGATGATTTAAAAGAAAAAGAATTAGTAGAAACACCAAATGTAAAAACTATAAGAGACTTGGTAGAATTCTTAAAATGTGATGAAAAAGAAACAGTTAAAGCAATAGCTATAAAAGATGAAAAAGGATATTATTTAATCTTATTAAGAGGAGACCATACTTTAAATGAAGTTAAAGTTAAGAAATATTTAGGAATATCTGATTATGAAATGACAGATGTAAAAGAAATACAAGATATTTATTTATCTTTTGATGGATTTATGGGACCTATAGGACTTGGAGAAAAAGTTAAGATATATGCAGATAATGCTATAAAATATATGAAAAATTATGTAGTAGGAGCAAATAAGGAAAACTATCATTATATAAATGTTAATAATAATGATTATAATGTTGAAGGATATTATGATTTAAGAGAAATCCAAGAAGGTGAAATTGCAGAAGATGGCTCACGGAAAAGTTAAATTTGCAAAAGGAATAGAAATAGGACAAATATTTAAACTTGGAACAATATATTCAGAAAAAATGAATGGTACATATTTAGATGAAAACGGAAAAGCAAAACCATATATTATGGGATGTTATGGTATTGGAGTTTCAAGACTTATAGCTGCAATAATAGAACAAAACAATGATGAAAATGGTATTATTTGGCCAAAAGAAGTAGCACCATATTTAATACATTTAGTATGTTTAGATATGAAAAAAGAAGTACAAAAAGAAACAGTAGAAAAAATATATAATAAATTATTAGAAGAAAAAGTAGAAGTACTTTATGATGATAGGATAGAAAGACCTGGAGTTAAATTTAATGATGCAGATTTAATAGGATTACCTATCCAAATTATAGTTGGAAGAAAAGCAGATGAAGGAATTATTGAAATAAAAGTTAGAAAAACAGGTGAAAGGGAAGAAGTTTTAATAGAAAATCTATATACAAAATTACATGAAATAATAAAAAATTTAGCGTAAAAAAATCAAATATTAAATTTTAGTAAAAAAATGTAATATTAAATAGTAAAAGTTGAAAAACGTTTTTTCTAGTGTTAATATTTATGTATTGAATGAGGAAATTAAATATATAAAGGAGAAACATAAGATGAAAAAGAAAATAGTAACACTTACAATAGCTTTAATAATGTTAATTGGTATGCAAGTATTTGCAACAACAGGATTACCATTAACTCCAAATAATGGGCAATCAGGTGTTGGAACAGGGACAGGTTCAACTTCAAATCCAACAGCATCAGGAACTATAACACCAAATCCAACATCAGGAAATGGTTCAAATACTTCTACAGGTACTGGAACAAGTTCAACTACTCCTACAACATCAACAGGAAGCACAAATGGTGAAAGTAATACAGCATCTACAAAGAAGCCAGAAACTTCTTTACCAAAAGCAGGAACAAGTAATGTTGTATTATATGGAGTATCAGTGTTATCAGTTGTAGCAATAGTGTTATATAGAAAAATAACTAAATAATAGCTAGAATAAGTATGAAAAAGTATAAAGAGAAGGTTTTATAAATTGATGTTTATTAAACCTTTTTTTATTTGTGATAAAAATAATTGAATATAAAGGAGAAAGATAATTGAAATTAAATAGAATAATAATATCTTTTGCAATAGGTATATTAATAACAAATATAGTAGGAATTGCTATAAATATAATATATGGAACTACAGAGAATTATTTACATACAGCAGCAGGATTAAATAAAATGGTAGGAAATTCATTTAATGCAACAATATTTCAATTTGTATTATCAGGACTTCTTGGTATATATTTTGAAGTAACAGCAAAAGTTTGGGAAAAAGGATATAAGCCTTTAAAGGCATTTATAATACAATATGTATTAGTAATACCAGTTGCATTACTTGTAGCATATTTATGTTTTTGGATGCAACATACATTTAATGGATTTATAATATATTATATAATATACACAATTATATATATTATTGTGCAATACTTAGTATACTTATATACTAAAAATGCAAATAAATAAGTATTATATGATTAGAAAACTTAGAATAAAAGAATTATAAAAATTTAAAGAAAACTAGGATTATAATACCTAGTTCTTTTTTTGAGGTAGTTATGTTGTTAGATTTACATGAATATATAAAAAAAGTTAAAAATGGTGAGAAGATAAAGAAGAGAGATATTGTATTAGAATTTGAAGAAAATGAGATATATGAATATTTAGATGATGTTAATATAAGAAATATTATACAAGATACATTAGATAATATATCCTTAATAGAAATAGAGATGAAAACTATTAAAGATTATAAGATACGGAATGTTTGAGAGTTTGAGAAAAAATAATTATGGAAATATACAGGTAAGAATATATTTTGAAGATTTGGATATAGTTGAACATTATTTAACAAGATTTGAAAGAGCTTTGAATAAGGTACGAATAATTGGAGAGAAATTAAAAAGATATATAAAAAGAAATGGCATATATAGTGATTTAGGTAAGATATGTGTTGTATATAATTATATATTTAATAATATTTTGTATGATTATGAATATCCAGAACTTGATAAAAAATCAAGAAATATAGGATTTAGTAATTTGCGTGCACTAGAAAAAAGAAAAATTTTTAGGTCACAAACATTAGAAGGAATATTTACTAAAAAGACAGTATGTACAGGATTTTCATATATATTTAAAATGATATTAGAATATCTAGAAGTAGAATCAAATATATGTATAGGATATTATAAGATAGGAAAAGAAAAAGAAGTACCACATGCATGGAATCAAGTTAAGATAGATGGTGATTGGTATAATATAGATATTTCATATGGAATAGAACATTATGATGAATATGAAAAAATAGAAGAAGATAAGATACCTAAATACTTTCTTTTATCTGATGATAAATTTTATAAAAAATATATAATTTCTAAGATTGGGATGAAGAATAAAAATACAAAAATGAAAATATATAAGTGTGATAATACTTATGATAGAAGTAAATTAAAATATATATTTAAACAAATAAGAGAAATCTAAGTTTAAAAATTTTGAGAATCACTTTAATAACATGATTTGAAAAAAATGTGAAAAAATGCTAAAATATTAAAGAATTAAGTGAAAGAAGGAAATATGAGAAGAAACGGAAAAATAAGAAATATAGCAATAATAGCCCATGTTGATCATGGAAAAACAACACTAGTAAATGAATTATTAAAACAAAGTGGTGTATTTAGAACAAATGAACAAGTAGATGAAAGAGTAATGGATTCAGATGCACAAGAAAAAGAAAGAGGGATTACAATATTAGCTAAAAATACATCAGTAATGTACAAAGATATAAAAATAAATATAGTAGATACTCCAGGACATGCTGACTTTGGTGGAGAAGTAGAAAGAGTACTTAAAATGGTTGATGGTGTACTTCTTTTAGTAGACGCATATGAAGGAACAATGCCACAAACAAGAACAGTACTTAAAAAATCATTAAGTTTAGGATTAAAACCTATAGTTGTAGTAAACAAGATTGATAGACCAGGAGCAAATCCAGAAAAAGCAGTAGATGGGGTATTAGAACTATTTATAGAACTAGGAGCAGATGATGACCAACTAGATTTCCCAGTAATATATGCATCAGCAAAAAATGGTATATCAAAAGTGAAAATGGAAGATCCAGATAGTGATATGACACCACTTTTTGAGTCAATTATAACAAATATTGATGCACCAAATTGTGATATGGATGGAACACTACAAATGCTTGTTTCAAATATAGATTATGATGATTATGTAGGAAGAATTGCAGTAGGTAGAGTTGAAAGAGGAACAATTAAAAAAGGAATGCAAGTTGCAATTTGTAAAAGAGATGATAAAATAGAAAAAGCAACTATCACAAAGATAGAAGTATATCAAGGATTAAATAAAGTTACAGTAGAAGAAGGACAAGCAGGAGATATTATAACTCTTTCAGGAATAAATAATATAAATATTGGGGAAACAATATGTGATGAAAATGCAATTGAAAAGATTGATTTTGTAGATATTGATGAACCAACAGTTTCTATGACATTTAGTGTAAATAATGGACCTTTTGCAGGTAAAGAAGGTAAGTTTATAACATCAAGACACTTAAGAGATAGACTTATGAAAGAAATGGAAAGAAATATTTCATTAAGAGTAAAAGAAACAGAATTTCCAGATTCTTTTGAAGTTGCAGGAAGAGGAGAACTTCATTTAACAGTATTAATAGAAAATATGAGAAGAGAAGGATTTGAGCTTATAGTATCAAGACCTAAAGTTATAATGAAAGAAATAAATGGAGTATTATCAGAACCAATAGAAAAAGTAGTTATAGATGCACCATCTGAAACAATCGGATCAGTTATAGAAAAGATGGGAAGAAGAAAAGGTGAAATGATTGATATGAAACCAGGTGAAGGTGATTTTACAAGAGTAGAATTCTTAATACCAGCACGTCGGACTTATAGGATATAGGGCAGAATTTTTAACAGATACAAGAGGAAATGGAACACTTAATCATGTATTTGAAGAATATGCACCATATAAGGGAGATATACAATCAAGAACAAGAGGAACAATAGTAGCATTTGAAAATGGTAAATCTGTAGCATATGGATTATTTAATGCACAAGACAAAGGAGAACTTTTAATAGGACCAGGTGTTGATGTATATGAAGGAATGATAGTAGGTATAAATTCAAGAAATGAAGATATAGCTATAAATGTATGTAAAGAAAAACATTTAACAAATACTAGAGCATCAGGATCTGATGATGCACTTAATTTAGTTCCACCACTACAATTTTCATTAGAAAAAGCTATTGAGTTTATAGCAGATGATGAAAATGTAGAAATAACTCCAGAAAATATACGTTTAAGAAAGAAAATTTTAAATAATAAGGAAAGAGAAAGAGTAAGTAGAAGTAAAAAATAATAATGGAAGAAAGATATATAAGAAGAGATGATTATATAACTAAATATTTAAAAGAAATGGAAGTGTTTGCTAAAAATAATAACGTACCAATTGTTAGAAAGCAGACACTTTCTGTCATATTAGATTTAGTTAAGAATAAGGTTGAAGTAAAAGAAAAAAATAAAGAAGGAATACGAATATTAGAACTTGGTACTGCTATAGCATATTCAAGTATAAATATGGCAAGTATAGGTGATAATATTTATATAGATACTATTGAAAAAAGTAAAGAGATGTATGATATTGCTAAAAATAATATTGAAAAAGTGGATATATGTGATAATAATTTGAAAAATAGAATTAATATGTATTTAGGAGATGCATTTAAATTATTACAAGAAAACATTGAAGATGAGTTAGGAAAAAAAGTAAATATTTGTAATAATAAGTATGATATAGTGTTTATAGATGCAAATAAGAGTAAATATTTAGATTATTTTAACATATGTAAAAATCTTTTAAATGATAATGGTATTATTATATTAGATAATGTACTTTTTGCAGGATATGTACTTCGGAGAATATAATGAGAAGAAACATAGAACAATAGTAAGACATTTAAGAGAGCTTATACAAGAACTAATATATAGTGGGAAATATAATGCAAAACTATATGATATAGAAGATCGGATATATAATATATAGAAAATAGTATTTAAAATAAGAAGGAAAGAAGTATGAAAATAATAGGAATTGGTGATTTAGTTTTAGATATATATATGAATGAAACTGAGATTAAAGGGATTACAGGAGGTATGTCATTTGCAAATGTTATATATAATATAACTAGATTATTAGAAAATTATAATAGTAGTTATAATAATAATGAAGGTGAAAAGATAGATTTTGAAACAATTATATATGGTGTGTGTGGTAATGATATTCCAGGTGATATTATTATAAAAGAATTAGAATCAGGTAATATAAATACATCATATATTACTAGAAAAGATAATAAAAAAACGAGAGAATTTTACATGTATTTAGATGAAAATGATAATTTTTTAACAAGTAAGAAGAAAAATTATATTACAAAAAAAGAATCTTGGTATGGCTCAAGTTTACTAAAGGGTAATATTCCAGAAGAGTTACTTTCTAAAGAAAATATATATGTATTTCGGGAATGTTAGCAAAAGTTTTAGAGAGATAATGGATATGATAGAAGAAAAAGAAGGAAAGATATGTTTAGATTTAGGGCATATTGCTGCTTTTAGATATGTATTAGTACCAGATTTAAAAGAAATGCTTACAAGAAAGTATTATATGGTAAATCTAAATGTAAAAGTTGCTAACTATCTTGTAAAAAGATTCGGATATACAGATTATAAAGAACTAAAACAAATATTTCAGACAGATATATTGATAATAACTAAAGGAAAAGAAGAAATAGAAATAATAGGTAAAGAGTATGATTATATACTAAAAAATAATAATATAAACTATAATGAAAAAGATCCAACAGGAGCAGGTGACTTATTATTTTCACATTATATTGTAGCAAATATTATAAAAAATAATAAAATGGAAAATGGGGAAAATATTGCTAAAAATAAGGAAGATAATATAATATTTACAAAACAAGAATTAGAAGAAATATATGATAATGCAAATAGAGAAATATATAATCTTGTATCAAAATTAGGTGCAAGGATTGGTGTTGAGGTAAAGAAACCTAATGAAGAATTTTTAAAAATTGAAAATAATATAGATGGTGAAGAAAAAATTTCAAAAGAAAGAAATATACATAAACTAAAAAATGCTATTGAAAAGCTAGAAGAAAGAGTAGAAAGTGCATTATTAAATTATAATGAAAAAGCAGAAGCTGGATTAGAATTATTAAAAGAACTAGAAAGTAACAAAAAGCAAAAATATATATGTATAGGTTCAGGAGGCTCAAGTATACCATCAGAATATACAAAAACAATTATTAATAATACTTTTGGAGTTGATATACAAACAATGTTTCCTAAAGAATATTTAGAAACAAATACAGAAAAATATATGGATTATTTAAATATAATATGTTTTTCATATTCTGGAAGTAGTCCTGAAATAGTACAATTATTAAATGGTAAATATAATATGGCATATATTGTAACAAAAGCAAATGAAGAAGATTTAAAAATTAGTTTAGAGGAAAGCAATGTAGATATATCTAAAATAAGGATAATATCATATAATAATCAAAGTACAAAAGAAAGAGGATTCCTTTCTATAGAAGGAATAATAGTACCAGCATTAATTATGCATATGTTAGTAGAAAAAAAGAAGAAAGAAGATATATTAGAATTATTCAAAAAACAATTTGAAAAACAAAAAGAAAAAGTAGAAAAATATTTTAAGGAAAATAATGAAGAATTAAAAAAAGCATTTAAGAAAAATAATATTATAGATATATATTATGATAATTATACAAAGCCTATAATGTGTGATTTAGAATCAAAAATAGTAGAAACAGGTATATTTAGATGTGCAATACATGAAAAGAAAAACTTCTCACATGGAAGATTTATAACACTTGAAAAATATCCATCAGATGTACAAATATATTTAAAATCAAAAAGAGATACAAAATATGATAATGAATTATTAAAATATTTAAAAATATATAGTAAAAATCTTATAATATTAGAATCAGATGAAGAGAATGATAATGGAATATTAGAATTATTAATATATTCACAATTATTCATATATGAAATATCTAAGCTTTTAAAAAAAGACCTATCTAATCCAGACTATTCAGAAGATAGTATGAAGATATATAGGTATAATAAGGAGATAATATAATAAATAATAAAAGGAAAACCCTTAAGGTCCACTAATAAGTAGACCTTAAGGGGAAAATTATCTAGAAATACCATTGATTTTTTTGTTTTCACCTGTATACACCATATTATTTGAGCGATAAGTTGGTGTTGTAGATTTTTCTGGATATTTCATATTAGGGTTTTCTACCCATAGTACGTACATGAAACGAGCTACACGAAGTGGATCGACTGAAGTCCACTCATTTTTAGAAGACTGTTTAAAAAAATTTGAATTTATCAAGTTATTTAAACAATTTAAATTTCCAGTAATATTTAAATTATTAATAGAAATCATTTTGTTTTTTAAACAGAATGATTCTATAAAATTTATGTTAATAAAATCCAAATCATGGATTTCAATAAAAGATCTATTTTGTTTAATTGAATGAAATAAAATTAAATTCATTTCATTCTTGTTTAGAGTTTCCTCGGATTCATTAAAGAATGTTACTAATAATCTGTTATTACTGATTCTTGCTCTTACAATAATTCTAAAATTTAAATTATTGTAATCAATAAAATTACTTCTTTCCATTTTTTTTCCCTTCTTTCTCAAGAGTTTAATTTTGATCTAATGATCACTCTTGATAATAAAAAATTATAAGTAAATTATAGATGAAAAAAATAATAAAAATCAAGAATACAACTGTGATTGTGTTCTAAATGTAATAGGAACAAAAAAAGCTAGAAAATTTCTAGCTTTTTATATAATTAATAACAATCCCAATCCACTACTGCATTTTTGAAGTTTTTGTGTTTAATATCATCTTTTGATATTAATGAGAATATTATACCACTATCTCCTATCATAATTTCATCTGCAAGATTAGAATCTATTTTAATTAAACATTCAGTTTTTTCAGGATTATCTTGTAGAGGCCTTGGATCAGATTGTGTAAAGTCTGCATATCCCCCTAAATTTCCAAAAAATAGGTTTAAGGGTAAAAATTCATCATACATATTTGTATCATTTTTTTCAAAATAATCTTCTATATCAAAAAAGTCATTTACTTCATCGCCAGTAACTTCAGATATAATCTCTGACATTATATCAGCAAATCTATAGTCGTTTATTGGCATGTGTTCGATATCTTTCTTTAAAATTAGTTTCAAAGGTTTTTCTATTATATTATTTTCTAAAGTTATATCTGAAAAATCTTTTCTATAATCTAAGTTATTTTTAAAATATCGTATTTGATAATCACAAGGCCAATTTAAGTCTTTATCTATAAATATTTCTAAAACGCCTTCTTTTGGAAAATCTTGTAACTCTACATTTTCTAAGTTTATTTGAACAAGTAATACCATAGGTTCTCCGTTTTTATCAAGAGGATATTCTTCATCTATTGGTAAATATGGAATACCACCTATTTTGTTATCTAAAATTCCAGGTTCTTCATTTTCTTGTATCTCGAATTTATAGCATTCTTTTGCAGTTTTTGCTTTATATAATTCTAATATTTTTTTAATTTTTTCCATAATATTATCTCCTTTTTTTATTATATTTTTATAATATCACTAGAGTTTTTATAAGTCTATAATTTTATCATGAATATAATAAAATTTAAGTGAAATAAAGAAAATATATAGTTTTTATATAAGTCTTATATATAATAAAATCTTATACATCATTATATAACAAAGCATAGGTATTATATGTTTATTTTTTTAATCTTTTAGATTTGAAGTCAACTTTAGCATATTTATTATATCCTTTAAAAATGTATTTTTCTAGGTACATATATTATAAGGTAAATTAAATGTGTTTCTAAATTTTACAGTTAGAATCTTAAACTTTTGATACAAAATATGATAATGAATTATTAAAATATTTAAGTATATATGGTAAAAATCTTATAATATTAGAATCAGATGAAGAGAATGATAATGGAATATTAGAATTATTAATATATTCACAATTATTCATATATGAAATATCTAAACTTTTAAAAAAAGACCTATCTAATCCAGACTATTCTGAAGATAGTATGAAAATATATAGGTATAATAAAGAGATAATATAATAAATAATACAATAAAAGGAAAACCCTCAAGTCTACTAATAAGTAGACCATGAGGGTTTTTACTAATGCTTAAAGATTTTTTTTAGATGCTCAAAGGTATCAAGCATACCAATATCATCTCTACTAATTCGTAGTTCAGGTCCGATTTGTATTGGGTTCTTATATCCTATTAAATAAATCCAAATTTTTGGATTTGCTAGGTCTCCCTTTAATTCTATTTTGTTAACCAAAGATTTTTTAATTGATTTCCCAGCAAATTTAACAAAATCAGCTGAAGAACTTAGGTAATTATAAAATCTTTCAGACATATAAGTCTTTTGATACTGATAAGTTTTTCCTTCACCAATTTCTAGAACTAATTCTAGATCTGATCCTGTACCTACTGGTACTAGCCAGAATCTTTTTACATCTTTAACATCTATTGTCATTTTCATCATTCCTTTCAAGTTTGAAGAGTTTAGTTTTGATTCTATTGAATCACTCTCCATAATAAATAATTTTATGAGTATAGGATATAATAATAATAATAAAATGTCTATAATCGTAAAATAAATAGAATTAATTGTAATAATTGTCTTAGGCGAATGAATTTAAGAAAAATAAAAAATGAACCCTTATAGGGTCCATAGTGAAATTATGATATAAATAATTTCATTGTTAGATATATATAAAGGATAATAAAAATTATTAAAAAAATTAAACTTATAATGTCATTAAATTTTAAAGATGATTTTTGATTAGTATCTAGTTTATCTTTAATACTTTTAAGAAAAGCATAATTTCCTTGAGAAGATATAATTTCTATATCTTGGCTTTTAAGCTCAATACTTAATTTTAATAAATACATATCCACATCACATGGACCACTTGGAGTCCAATCGATAGAAACATTTTCAATGAAGTTTTTATTTATAATTTTATTTTGAATTTTGTAAAAGTTTTCTTTATCTTTGAGAATATAATTAATTAAATCATGATTATGTTTAATAGTTTTATAATCACAAATATCTTTGAATATATTTGCATGATGAAGTTCTAATTCATCATAGCTTATTTCTATTACATCTATCCGTTTAAGGATAAATGTTTTAATTTTATTAAGTGTATAATTAGAATATATATTTTCTAATTTTTTTGTTTTTTTTCTCATTTTTCTCATTTTTCTCAATCCTTTCTTAAGAGTTTATTTTAAGATTTTAATTATAGTAGGTAACTCTTAATAAATATCTAATATATTAATATTATAACATAATTATTAAAAACACACAATTTTATGTAAATGATGTTTTGCTCTTTTTTTAAGGTTGTATATATAAATATATATATTTAATGTGATATAATTAAAATTAATTATATGTAATTGTACTAATAGGTATATATTATATTTAAAGGGAGATGAGAAAATATAATGAATAAAAATGATAAAGAATTTAGTATTGACTTAAATAAAAAAATACTAGAATTAGAAGAAGAGATAGGATATGTATTTAAAAATAAGAAATTACTTGAAACAGCGACATTTCATAAATCATATGCATATCAGATAGATAGAGAAAGTAATGAAAGATTAGAATTTTTAGGTGATAGTATATTAGAATATGTTATGACAGAACACTTATATAATTTACTTCCAAATGAAAATGAAGGAAATCTTACTAAGATACGTTCATATATAGTTTGTGAAGAAAGTTTGTATACTGTTGCAAGTAATCTTGAATTTAAAAAATATATGAATATATCAAAAGCACAAGAAAATTCATCAGGAAAATCTAAAGCAATACTTGCAGATATGGTAGAGGCAGTAATTGCTGCTATTTCTTTAGATTCAGATATATTTACAGCAAAACAGTTTATAATATCAAACTTTGAAAAGATAATAGAATATGCTATAAACACAGATAATCTAAAAGACTATAAGACAACATTTCAAGAACTTGCAGGTAAATTTGGAATAAACAAAATATATTATGTACTTTTGGAAGAAAGTGGACCAGACCATGAAAAGAAATTTGTTTTTGAACTTAATGCTATTGTAAAAGGGAAAAATAAGAAGTTTGGTATAGGAACTGGTGGTAGTAAGAAAGAAGCACAGATGGAGGCTGCTAAAAAAGGATTGGAGGAATTAGAAAAATATGAAGAAAACACTAAAGACTATTCTTCAAAATAGTATAGATGAAAAAAAGTATATATTTAAATACCCTATAACAACATTTAAATATTATGATAATGCAAACTTTTTACTTGTAGATGATGTAGAAGAAAATATTAATCAAATAAAAGAAAACAAAGAGATGGAAGAAGATTATAATCAAAATATATGTGATTACAATGTTGAAAGAGATATTGAAAGATATTTAGAAGAATATAATGATGAAAATATAGCTAATAATTATACTAAGAAAATATATATATTAGGTGGTTTATGCCAAAAAGATAAAAAAGAAATATATAGTGAGTTAAAGAAAATAAGAGAATTTGCTAAAAAAGTAGGAGTAAAAGAAATAGCCTTAGAACTTTCAGTAAAATATGTATTAGAAAATAGTATAAGAGAATTAAAGAAATATGGAGTAAAAGAAATAATATTAAGTACAATATCATTAGATGATGAAATATTAAAAAAAAATGGTTTAAATTATGGCTATAAGGAAATAACAAAAGCAGTATTTAAAATAGCATTATCTTTTATGAAGATGAGTTTAAGTTTAATAATAGGTTTAAGTAATGATGAAAAAGAAGAATTAAGATCAGTATATAAGGCTAAGGAATTGAAACCTAAAACTATAATTTTTATGCAAAATATTGTTTTAAAAGGGACAGAAAATGCAAAGAAGTTTGTAAGAGGAAATTTAAAAATGTTATCTGTTGAAGAAAACAAAAATTTACTTGAAAAAGCAACAAAAATGGTATTAGAAAAGAAAATATTAGATATTATATATATAAAAAGTATACAAGAAAATAGGATAAAAGACAAATATTTAACAGGGGTTATATATAATAATATTGAAGAAGAAATAATAACAAGAATGTATTATAATTACTTGTTTGAAAAAATAAAAAATCTTAAGGTTAGAAATGAATATATAACAATAAAAGCAAATGATAGTATATTAAAATATATTAAAGGAAAAGAAGATCATAATTTAAATAAAATTAAAGAATTATATTATATAAGAGAAATAAAGATATTAAAAGAAAATAAGGGTGTAAATAAGAATATTAATAAATTGGAAATAATTATTGAAAATAATGAAAGAGATTAAAATGACAAATAAGATTATATTAAGATTAGAAAACATATGTGATACAAGACTTGAAGATATTTTTGAAAATGGACAATGTTTTAGATGGAAAGCACTTGAAAATAATGGAAAAAGAAATGTTTCATATATAGGGATATATAATGAACGAATATATGTTATAAAAGAGACAGAAAATACATGTTTAAAAGAAGGAAAAGAAGATAAGAGTATAAATTTAGATGTTTGTATATATTTAAAAGAAAATGAAAAAATAAGTGAAGGAAATGAAAGAAAAATATTATCACATTATTTAGATTTAGAAAGAGATTATTCTAAGATAAAAGATAATATAATAGAAAATACTAAAAACACGATTGGAGCTTTAGAGGTTAAACAAGCTATTGAATATGGTGAAGGAATACGTATCTTAAAACAAGATATAATAGAAACAGCAATATCTTTTATAATCTCAGCAAATAATAATATTCCTAGAATAAAAAAGAGTGTAGAGTTACTTTCAAAAAGATATGGAGAAAAGATCGAAATAGATGATGAAATGTTTGGAATAGATTTGAGAGAATTCAAAGAAAATATGTATACTTTTCCTAAAATTAATAAACTTATAAGTCTTACAGAAGAAGATTTTAAAAACTTAGGTACAGGCTTTAGAGCAAAAAGACTTGTAGAAACTGTAAAAAAGATTAAAGAAGGTTTTTTAAAAGATATAGAAACTCTTAGTGATGAAGAATTATATGAAAAACTTATACAACTTGATGGTGTAGGACCTAAAGTGGCAAATTGTATAATGCTATTTGCATATAATAGATTAGATTCATTCCCAATAGATGTATGGGTAAAAAGGGTAATGTGTGAAGTATTTTTTAAAGGTGAAGAAGAAAAAAGTATTACAAATGATATGATAATAGATATTGTTAAAAATATAAAAGATAGAGGAATTATGCAACAATATTTATTTTATTGGAGAAGAGAAAGAGGATAAGATGAATTATAATAATGGTTATAGAAAAAAAGGATCTGTATTTGAAGTATTTAAAATAATATTTCAAATTGTAGGGACATTTATAATATTAATGGTTATAGGTATGTCTTTAGTGTTAGCATTATCTGCAGGTAAAATGGAAGATAAAATAAATGATATAAAAAATTATGCACTTAGAATGTTTGGATGGGAAGAAAAGACATTAAGAGAAGAACAAAATCCTATTGATAAGAATTTAGCTAATAATGCAAGAAGACTTGCAGTAAATCAAGATAATGGTAAGATAGTTGAAAATAAAAGTGAACCTGTGTCTATAAATACAAATACTTCAGGAGTTCAAACACCTGCAGCAGGAAATATGAATATAGGGAAACAAAAAGAAGAAAACATGAAAATACCTGTAAATAATAATACTACAAGTGAAAATTTGGTTGTAAATAATATGTATTATTCACAATTAAATGATTATGGGAAAGCAATATATAATAAACTTAGAAGTGAAAGTATGTATTTTCTAGATGGAGAACATGTTTTTGATTATGGAACATTTTTTGATAAATTATTACAATTAGATGGTGGTAAAGAAGCTTTGAATCAGGCATTTCAAGCGGCAGTTAATGCACTAATGTTAGATTATCCAGAATTATTTTTTGTTGATGTTAGACATATTTCATTATCAATTGTTACAAAAGCATATCCAGGCTTTGGATCAATATATTATGTTAGTATATCAAATACACAAGGAACAAAATTTTATTTAGACCAGTTAAAGACAAGAGAAGATGTTGATAATGCAAGAAGTATGGTTGAAAATGTTAGAAAAAATATTATGGCAAAGACTAATTCAACTCAAACAGTATATGAAAAAGTAAAAATAATACATGATTATTTAGTTGATAATATAACATATGATGAAACATCACAAGGAGAACTTAAACATACACTTTTATCTGCACTTATATATAATAGAGCAGTATGTGAAGGATATGCAAAATCATTTAAGTATATAGCAGATGGACTTCGGAATACCAACAATAACTGTTGTAGGTGAAGGTATAGCAGATGGTAGAAGTGAAGCACATGCTTGGAATTATGTATATATTGATGGAAAATGGTATGGGCTTGATGCAACATTTGATGATCCAATTATAAGAGGTGGAGGAACACTTACAAGTGAAAGAAAGAGAAAGTTCTTCTTAGTAGGATCACAAGAATTTAATGGTAATCATATACCAAATGGTGTTGTAACTCCTGGAATAGCATTTGCATATCCAGAACTTTCAAGAACAAAATATTCTCCTGTAGTTTCAAGATAATAAATGATTAGATAAGAAAGAGATATAAATATGGATAATGGTAAAGTTAATATATATATAGGGGGAGAAAGTACTAATAGAAATAAGTTGTTTTTTGATAGAATTGTAAAATATAATTTTGATAAAAAGACTGTTATAATTGCGCCAGAAAATAAGTTATATTATTATGAAAATAAGATATTAAACTTGAAAAAAGGGATAAATACTAATATTGAATTATTATCTTTTAGTAGAATGCCATATATTTTATTTAAAAAAACTAAGAATAGAAATAATATATATATTGATGAAATAATAAAAGAAATGTATCTTTCTAAAATTATTGAAGAAGAAAAGAAAAAAACTAATTTAATAATATTTAATAATGATAAATTAGTAAAAGAAATAGGAAATATATTTTCAAATATATTTGAAAATGGAATACAAAGAGATCAAATAGAATCATATATTGATAAAGAAGAAAATAATATATTAAGTCTTAAAATGAAAGATATATTAACAATTTATGATAAATATATAGAAAAAAAGTTAGATAAATTAGATAAAGAAGAAATATATAATAAGATACTTGAAGATATAGATAATAATAATTATTTTGATAATGCAGATATATATATTGTTGGTTTTAATACTTTTAAAGAAATTCAATTAAAGATAATTGATAAGATAATAAAAAAAAGTTATAAAAATAATAATACAATAAATATTAATATAGTAATTGATAATATAATATCAAATAATGAAATATTTAATGCAACTAAAAAGACACTTTCAAATATAATAAATATTTGTAGTAATATGAATGTTGATATTATTAAAGGTGAACAAGTAGAAGGAAGATCTTTAGAAGGAGAAAGAGAATTATCTTGTAATGAAACGAATTTAAAAACAAATTTAGATATATTAAAACAAACTCTTGATGAAAAAAATATATATGAATTTTCAAATATTAATGAAAAAGTAAATGAAGAAGATAATAGTATAATAATAAGAAGATTTGAGGATAAGAAAGATGAGATAGAATATGTAGCAAAAGATATATCCAATCTTTTAAATTCTGATAATTCTTTAAAAGAAAAATATACATATAATGACATTCAAATTATTATGAATGATAAAGATGAATATAAGTATATTTTAAAAGAAATATTTGATAAATATGGAATAAAGATAAATATTGAAAATAATCAAAATAATAGTTTAGTATCATATGTTTTAAATATATTAAAGATATTAAATGGTAATATAGTAGAAAAGATAAATTATATTAAGAAAAGTGAAATTCTTAAAAATGATATTTTTATAGAAAAAAATATAAGTGAGTTAGATATATATTTATTAGAAAAATATATAAAAAGATGGAATATATATAAGATAGATCAGGAATTTAAATATGGAAAGGATTCTGAAAAATATCAAGAGATAATAGATACAAGAGAAGCTATTATAGAATATATAAATATATTAAAAAGAGAAATATCTGGAGAAAATGGATATGATATTTCTAAAAACATATTTGAATATTTAGAAAAAAATGAAATTATATCAAAAATATATAATGAAAATGGTGATAGAGATGAAATTATATCACAAGTTATAAAATTAAATGAAATATTAGATAGATTATCATATCTGGAAGAATGTACATTAGAAGAATATATTAAATATTTTGAGATGATTTTAATAGAGCAAAATAATTATAGGATTAAAGAAAAAGATGAATTAAATATTATAACAACAGATAATACTATTAATTCGAAAATTACATATATTTTAAGTGCAGATGAAATGAATTTTCCTAAGGCTATAGAAAAAAAAGAGTTACTTACAAATTCTGAAAAAGAAAAGCTTATAGAAAATAATATACAAATTGCAAGTTTAGAAGAAGATATTGAAAATAAAGAAGAAATTGAAGCATATATATCAATTACAAGTTCAGAAGAAAAACTTATAATAACATATACAGATAAAGATAATGAAGGAAAAGAAATATTACCAAGTATCTATACTAAAAATATTGAAAAAAGTTTTAATATTAAAGATAGAAATGATTTAGAATCAGATTATAGATATGATGATGATAAATATAAAGAAAATATCATAAATAGTGTAAAAAAAGCATATTTTACAAAGAAATTCTTGATGGATGAAATACAAAGATCTATTAAGATTATTGAAAATGAGAAAGCTTTTTCAATAGAAGGAAAAGAAAAGAGTGACTATAGTATATATTATAAATATCTAAATGGTATTTTTAATATATTAGAAGAAGATTCACTACAATATTTTAAAAATAATACAAACAAGCCAAATAAGATTGAAAAAGAACTATTAGATAAAATATATTTAGGTGGAAATATTCATACAAGTATAAGTAGATTAGAAAAATATGCAGAATGTCCATTTTCATATCATTTGAGATATGGATTAAATATTAAAGATAGATCTAGTCAATCAAGTAATTATTTTGCAAGTATTGGTACATTTTTACATGAAGTTATAAAAGAGACATTTGATTATATAAAAGAAAACAATATTAATGAAAAAATAACAGAAGAAGGATTACCAAAAAAAAGTATATATTCTTTAAAAGAAGAATTAATTTTTAAAGAAAATCAAGATCTAGAAATAAATATAGAAAAATATATTAGTACAATTGAAAAAATAGTAAATAAAAGTATAGGAATTGTAAGAAAAAAAGAACAATTCAAAGAATTTGGATTTAAGAAAAATAATGAAATTGTATTAAATAAAATTGAAAAAGAAATGAATAAAATATGTTTAGACATAAATGAAGGCATGAGGTTAAGTAAATTTAAGATTCTAAAAAATGAAGCTACATTTGGAAGTGGACAAAGAGATTATGGAAATATAGTATATGATTTGGATGGAAAGTCTAAAGTTTATTTAGAAGGAGCAATAGATAGAATAGATATTACAGATATGTCAGAATTTAGGATTATTGATTATAAATCATCAGATAAAATAATAGAAATACCTAAAGTTATAAATGGTCTGTCATTACAATTAATAACATATTTAAGTGTAATAGAAGAAAAGCTTAATTTAAAACCAACTGCAATGTTGTATAAGAGATTATTATATGGACTTGAAAGTAAAAAAGAAAGATTGGATAATTTTGAAATAATTAAAAAAGCTAAACAAGACTTAAAAATGGCAGGAAAGCTTATAATAGATACTGTAGAAGATAAAGAAGAATTATATATTCATGATGCTAATTTGGAAACAGAAGGAAAAGTTAAATCTGAAGTTATTGATATTGAAAAAACAAAAGATGATATAATAAGTAAATCTAAGATAAAAAATATTTTAGAAAAAGAAGAATATGAAGATATAAGAGAAAAAGTATTTGAAAAAATAAAAGAAATATCTAGAAATATACTTCGGAGGAAATGTTGATATATATCCATATAAATATTATTCAGGTAATAAAAAGGAAATACCATGTGATTTTTGTGAATTCAAAAAAATCTGTAAACATTCAAAAACAAAGAATAAATTTAGAATAATAAAAAAATGAAGATAAAAAAGAAATCAAAAGATATAAAAAAGAAAGATAGCAATTTGAATGAGTTTCAAATTGCTATTTTGATGTTTATTATTTATTTCTAATTAATTATTACTTATTTTAGCATATCTGTTATAATTGGAACAACTTGTTTCTTTCTAGACACAACACCTTTAAGAACAGCCATATTATTATTAAGAGTTACATTATATCCTTTTTCTACAGCACCTATTTTATTTCCTAATGCAATTACTGTAGAATCACTATTTATAATGTCTGTTATTAATAACATGAATAAATCAAGATTTTCTTCTTCGATTATTTTTTGCATTCCTTTTTCTAATTCTTCTTTTAATTTTAATGTCTCTTCTACATCTGCTGTCATAACTTGGTCTATACTTGCTTTGTAATTTCCATATATAGCAGTTTTTCTATCAATATTAAGTATTTCTTCTATACTATATGAAGAAAGATCTGTACCTGCTTTAAGCATTTCCATACCATATTCTTCTTTGTTTATATCTGTAATCTTTTCTAGTTCTGATGCAACTTTTCTGTCTTCATCAGTACATGTTGGTGATTTGAATAATAATGAGTCTGATATAATTGCAGAAAGCATAGCAAGTGCAATATTTTTAGGAATTTCTACTGAATTTTCTCTAAACATTTTAAATAATATTGTAGCAGTACATCCTACAGGTTCTGTTCTTATATATGTAGGATTTCCTAAATCAAGTTTTATAGCATGATGATCTATTATATTTATAATATTTAATTCTTTTATATTTTCTAAACTTTCCATTGGATTATTGTGATCTACAAGAATAACTTTTGAATCTTTTGAAAGTTTAGTTATTGTATTTGGAATTTTAAGTCCTGTTTTTTCTATAGCAAATTTTGTTTCAGGATTTAAATCACCTTGTTTAATTGCTTCCACATTATATCCTAAATGTGTGTATAAGTATTCTGCAACAATTGCAGACATAATTGTATCTGTATCTGGGTTTTTATGACCAGTTATATATATTTTATCCATTTTATTTTTCCTCTTTTCTTTTTTATTATTAATTTTATTAATATTTATATTATTTTTATTCATTGCAATATCTACACCATATTTTAAAATATCTATTACTGAATTATATCCTTTTATAATCCCTTTTCTTAGTTCTTCATATTCAGAGTTTGAAACTTTTGCTATTACATGGTTTATCATATCATCTTTAAATTTGGGTTTTCCAATACCTATTCGTATTCTGATAAATTGACTAGTTACCTGTTCTATACTTTTAATACCATTATGACCACCACTAGAACCATTCTTCCTTATTCTAATTGTACCAACATCTAAGTCTTTATCATCATATATAATGATAATTTTGTTTTTATCAATTTTGAAAAAATTGATAAATTCTAAAAGTGCTTTTCCAGATAGATTCATAAAAGTAGTGGGTTTTAATAATATTACATCTTTTTTTTCTATTTTACATTTTATATATTCACCTGTACTTTTAGATGAAAAATTTAGATTTAAATTATTACTGAACATGTCTATAACATCATAACCCATGTTATGTCTTGTTCTTTCATACTGTTTACCAGGATTCCCGAAGTCCGACAATTAAATACATATTTATCCTTTCATTTTATATATTATATTAAGTTATATACAATATGGTTAAATATTGCTAACATTGTTAAACATTAGTTTATAACATTTTAATTATAACATATATAGAAATGATTTGCTAAATATTTTAAATAAGAATATTAAAATAATGAATTTTAAATTGAATAAAAGTATAATTTGTTGAAAAAATATAACCTATTATATATAATTTAAAATGTAATATTATATATAAAGGGGAAGTGAGAAGAATAAGCGCAAAAGTAAAGATAATAAGTATTATATTATTAGTAGTTTCTATAATAGCAATGATAACAACATATATTGTTAATGATAATATTAGAGAGTTTATAGACACAAAGATATTAAAAAAAGAGATATCTGATGATAGTGTTAAAAATATATATACAAATTCTAGTGTTATACAAACAATGACACTTGCTAAAAATATAGTTACTTTGAGTTCTGGAGAACTTAAGGTTTATGATTTTGAAGGAAATGCTAAAAATACAATAAAAATGAAAATAGGTAATCCAATATATGATGTAGAAGATAAATATTTAGGGATAGCTGATAAAAATGTTACTAAAATATATCTTATAGAAGATGATAAACTTGTATGGGAAAAGACACTTGATGTAACTGTAGAGAAAATAGAAGTGAATAAAAATGGATATATGGCTGTAGTTACAAAAGATTCAGTATATAAGTCAGTTGTATTAGTATATTCAAATAAAGGAGAATTATTGCTTAAGAGTTATGTATCAAATGGATATGTGATAGATATAGAAATTTCTCCAGATAATAAATATTTAGTGATAGGTGAGGTTGATTATTCTAAAACATATATTGAATCAACAGTAAAAGTTATAGATATTCAAAAAGCAATAAAATCAGAAGAAGGTTCAGTTGTAAATACATTTGTAAAAGATAAATTACTTGTTAATCTAAAAATAAAAGAAAATTCAAGTATCATAGGACAATATTCAGATAGTGTTGTAAATATCGGATATAATAAAGATGAGAATAAAGAAATTTATAAGCTTTCAAATGTATATATGGCAGATATAGAAAATACAAGATATAGTTTTGTGATAAAAAAAGAAGAGCAAGATGATATTATAAAATTAAAAAATACATATGTTTGTATTATATTTAATGAATCTGGTAATGAAGTTGCAAAATATAATATTGGAGATACAACACCTAAAAATGTTATTGCAAAATTAGATTCTATTGCAATAAACTTAGGAACAGAATTAGTTGTTATAAATCAGAATGGATGGATAAAAAAGAAGTATAATTCAACAAAAGAAATATCAAGATATGATTTAAGTAGTTATATAATAATTATATGGTATAATGATAAAATTGATATAGTAGGATTATAGGAAAGAGGATGAAATGAGTATAATGGTAGATTTAGCAGTAATAATATTAATTGGGATATTTACAATTGTAGGATTAAAAAGAGGGTTTGCAAGAGAGGTTATTGATTTTGTAATAGCATTATTGTTAATTCCAATTTGTATTGTATTAATGATTCCAATTTCTGGAATTATTGTAAATACAACAAAAATAGATAAAACAATTAATAATTACATAGTAGAAACTGCAATTAAATTAAAAGATTCTGAAAATGTTTTGGAAAATAAGAAAAATGATGGATTATTAGAAACAGAAATAGATAAGATTATAAGACAAAATAAGGATAAAGGGATAGATGAAGTTGCAAAAATAGCAGGAAACAATATAACAGATGGAATAATAAAAGGTATTGCATTTGTTGCAACATATACAATACTAAGTTTAGTTATTTTAATATTTAGAAATACAATATTAGGATTAATAGAAAATATTCGGAATATTTAAAGGAACAAATAGTATTTTAGGTGGAGTATTTGGAGCAATAAAAGCATTGTTAATAATTTTTATAATCTTAACAATAGTTCAAATTGCAAATATAACAGGAAGAAATGATATTAGAAATACACTTAATAATACAGTTGTATTAAAAGGAATAGAAAGATTTAACCCTATAACAGGATTGTTATTAAAAAAATAGATGATAAGAGTAAGTGATAAATTGAATTTAGAAATAATTTAGAAATATTATA
>ERZ773055.454-NODE-454-length-24798-cov-4.766722_pt1 | contig 24798 bp, 13 predicted proteins | sample MGYA00580515_ERZ773055 | MGnify/ENA primary metagenome ERZ773055 (study PRJEB29015, sample SAMEA2737993) | human oral metagenome | biome: human oral; feature: human-associated habitat; material: dental | place: China | collected 2064 ...
CCGCCTAGACCGCAGATCAAACATCAACGCGCTTAAAAACCGCCTAATTTCGCAGTTGCGAGAGGGCGGCGTGATCTCGCAGAGCGAGTATGAACGCGCCATCGCAGAGCCCTTCTCGCCCAGACGCTACGCAGCGCCCAATTATGCGCCGCATTACGCGCTGTTAGCGTTTAACAATTATAAAATGCAGAATTTTACCGCCAAAGATGACGTAAATTTCACTCAAAATTTAGAGCAGGGCGGCACGCCCGGCGCGACGACAGGGCAAGCAAGCTCGGCTGCACGCAGAGCCGCGGCGGTAGAGTCAAATTTTTCGGGCGCGGCGAGTGCAGAATTAAGCTTTACGGATACGACAAGAGCCGCGCCGAATCTATCCGGCTCCGTGAGTGCGCAGGTGGGAGCGGATTCGAAAGAAATGAATTCCAAAGAGGCGGATTTTAAAACAGATGCGCCGGAGAGTTCAAATTTAAGCGAACGAACGAGCTTAAATTTAAACGAGCGGCAAGATGCTGCGTATTCGCCGCAGAATTTTAGCGCAGATGCAAATTCAAATAAACGACAAACCGAGTATTCGCCGCAAAATCCGAATGCGGATATGAATTTAAACAAGCGGCAGAATGTCACCGGTGCTGCACATCCGTACCAAGACCCGCAAAATTCGCAAAAGCTAAATTTAAACAATCGGCAAGATACGGCGCATTCGCCGCAAAATTTTAGCGCAGATGCAAACTCTGGCGAGCGGTCGCGTGTAAATTTTATTTCGCAGACAAATTCCGCTTCGGATGTTAGTATGCAGACGGGTTTCGCTTCGTCGAACGCTAATGCTCAGACAGATTCTACTTCAGACGCTAAAATGCAGACGTCTTCTGCTGCAAGCGCCGAATCGCAGGCAAATTCCGCCCCCAACGCCAAGGTGCCGCAAAATTTCGCTTTAGCCGCCCAAGCGCAGATAAATTCCTATCCGAACGCCAAAACGCAGGAAAAATCCGCAAACTCTAAAGGGGGCGCGCAGTCTAAAGAGCAAACTGCGCTAGAGCAGGAGCTTGCGCGTCTAAACGAGGGTAAAATTTATTCGAGCTTGGATCTTAAAACCCAGATCGCGCTTGAGGGCTTTTTGAGAAGCGAGATCCTCGCCCTGCGCGATAAGGGCGTTAGAAACGGCGCTGCGGTGCTGATCGACAACGAAAGTATGAGCGTGATCGCCTACGTCGGCAGCCACGATTTTAGCGCTAATGAGGGGCAAAACGACGGCGTGCGCTCGCAAAAAAACGTAGGCTCGACGCTCAAACCCTTCATCTACGCCAAGGCCCTTGAGCACGGGCTCATCACCCCTTCAAAGAAGCTGATCGACGCGCCGATAACCTTCGCGGGCTACGTTCCTCGCAACTACAATCAGGGCTTTTTGGGCGCGGTGAGTGCGACCGACGCGCTAAGTCTGAGCCTAAACATCCCTGCGGTAAAGCTAAATTTGATGCTGGGTGACGACGGGCTGTATGAAATGCTATCAAATGTGCATCTGGCGGAGTTTAGCAAGGATTATTACGGCGCAGGTATCGCGCTGGGCAGCATTTCGATGAGCCTAATGGATCTTGCTCGCCTTTACAGCGCGTTTGCAAACGGCGGAAAGCTACGAAAGCTCGAAATAGCGGGCGTAAAGATCGGCGACGATGCTAAAATTTTAACCCCGCAGAGCGCCTACATCGTAACGCAGATGCTAAGAAACGCGCCGCGCTCCTACCTCGGCTCGGTGTGGCAAAATACCCTAAACGCGCCGCCGCTGATGTTTAAAACGGGCACGAGTGCCGATGCACGTGATCTCTATACCGTCGCGCTCACGCCGAAATTTACTCTCGGCGTCTGGCTGGGAAATTTCGACGGCTCCAAGACTAGGGATCTTAGCGGCGGCGTGAGTGCTGCAAAAGTGGCGTTTAATATGTTTGCCTTCCTCGATAAATCGGGCATGCTGGGCGAGGCGGAGTTTGCGCGTCCCGCGGGCGTGAGCTTTCGGCGAGTATGCACTGACGCGTACCGCGAAAAGGAGTGCGCTCAAAGCGCCGAGGATCTTACGATCGATGGAGTTGAGCCCAACGAGGAGTGCGAAATTTACGGCACGAGCGAGCTTTTTTATCTGCTAAAACACGGCCTAGTCGATCCGCAAAAGGTGCGCGAAGGAAGGTGTACGGCTAAATTTGCCGCCGTAAAGCCCGTGCTAAACGACATTAACGCCAAAACCTACGAGACCGGCGCGGACGGCACGCTGCGGCTAAAGGTGCAGTGCACGGCGGTTTTCGGCGAGCGGGTATATATCAGGCTAAACGGCGGTTCACGGGAGTTTATAGCGCTAAATTCCACCGCGTTTGCAGGGGAGAATTCCACGGATTTGGATTCCAAGCATTCTAGCACGGCGCAGCAAGATAATTTAAAGCAAAATTTTACAGCACAAAATTCTATGCGACAAAATTTAGCGCCACAGAATTTAAAATCACAAAATCTTACGAAGAAAAATTCTGCGGGATGGAATTTTATAGCTGAAAATCCAGCCACACAGAATTTGGCGTCGCAAAATTCTATCTTGCAAAATTCTACAGAGCAAAATTCGGGAGCTCAAAATTTCACAGCGAAAAATTTCGCGGATCAAAATTCCTCGCAGCAAAATTTTGTGGCACGCGATTTCACCACACAAAGCTTAGCGCCTATAAATTCTAAAGTTAAAACGGGAGAATATTTTGCGCGCACTAACGGCGAGGCTTTTACGCTAAGTCTTGGAGCAGGGGATTTCGAGCTTGGCTGCTTGGACGAAAATGCAAATTTCGCTAAAGCAAATTTTAGAGTAAATGAAAGAAAATAAAAGGTTAATTTGTATATAATTTCGTAAAATTTTTGCAAAGGAATTTTATGAAGACAAAACTACTAAGCGCAGCGCTATTTTGCGCTTTGGCTAGCTTTGCCGCGGGCGTAGAGATCAAATACGCTAGCGGGGCTTACGAGATTAGCGGGGTGGACGGCAGTGGATTTAGTGTCACGCAAAAGCAGATCTTAAAATGCACTCCCAAAATCACGGGCACCTACGAAAGCGTGAGCGAGAGCTCAATCAGGCTCTATCCTAAGCCGATGCTTAGCGCCGGGGTTAATTATTCGTGCGAGGCGCGCGGGGTGCGCTTTGAGTTTGAGACAGAGCCTTTTAGCACCGAGCATATCGCGCTTCTGCGTCCGGGGTTAGTGGCAATTAAATTTAACGATGCGGTTAGCAAGGACGCGCTACAGCAAGCGACTAGAATTTACCGCGCGCAGAATTTAGCCCAAAACGACATATCCTACGAGCTTAGCTCGCACGATGATAGGAATTTTTTATTTAGCTTCGATCCTAAGGCGCAAAACGTCGTATTGCAAATAGAATCCCTCACCTCAAAAGCGGGCGCAAAGCTGCAAAATCCGGTGGAGCTGCGCACGGACGAGGAGCCTTTTAACGACAGCATTAACGCTTCAAATTTAAGCGGCGTGCAGATCCGCCCTGCGGCTCTAAAAGACGGCTCGCTCGCAGCTAGAGTGTGTTTTCCTAACTATATGGACGAGCTGTCCGCCAAATACGTAAGAATCGCAGGCGTGAGTAAATTTAGCCTCACTCAGCCGCGATATTATTATTACGACGAAGATGAGGAGGGCGGCGAAAGCGACGATCCTTCATGCTACTACTATGCAGATATAGTAAGCGACGAGTTTATGCCGAATAAAAGCTACGAGATTAGGCTGCTAAAGGGCTTCGGAGATAGCTCATATATTTTGCGTGACGAGATCAAGCAGAGCGTAAAAATGGGCGACAGGCTGCCTTTCGTAGCCTTTAGCGACGAGAAAAATTTTATCCCGAAATCCGCTTCGTTGGCATTTAAAAGCTCAAACGTAAATGAGGTTAAAATTTCGATTGCCAAAGTCCCTGAGCAAAATTTTAGGTATTTTTTAAACTTTGAAAGCAACGAAGATAGTGTAGGTGGGTTAGCTAGCGAGATCGCGGTTAAGAGCTTTGATATAGGAGGCGCTAAAAACGCCGTTGCGGAGCATAAAATCGCGATGGATTTTAAAGGCTATGAGGATGGAATTTATAAAATCACGGCGTTTTACAAAGTGGGCGAAAAGATGCAAGAGGTTTCGCGCGTAGCCTATCTTAGCGACATTACGGCTCAAGTGGTGCTGCTTGAGCGCGGTGCGCTAATTTATACTTCTAGGCTTAGTAATGGCGAGGAGCTAAGTAGAGCGAAGGTTAAAATTTACAGTGATAAAAACGAGCTAATCGCGGAGGATAAAACGGACGGAGATGGAATTTTAAGATTAGAAAATATGGAAATTCTAGCCAAAAATCCGCGCTCTATCGAGATTAGCAAAGGCGATGAGCATGCGTTCGTGCTGTTTAATAACGCCGTAGCAAGCGTAGAGAAAACGATTACTGCAAAGCGTCCGTTCGTTTATCTCGCAAGCGAGCTGATAAGCCCGAATGAGCGGCTTTTAGGCACGATCGTGATGAAAAATCGCGATTTTAGCTCTTTAAAAAATACGCCGATTAAATTTAAAATTTACGATCCTAGCGGCACTGTGGTCATCACGCGCGCGCAAAACACCGATGAGTTCGGCAGCGTTAAAATAGACGAGCTGATGGGCGAGAAAAGCGGCACTTACCGCCTGGATCTCATCTATGAGGATAAAATCATCGCTTCTAAAAACTTCAGCGTAGAAAATTTCGTCCCAAACCGCATTAAAAATGAAATTCTCACTGCCAAAGATGAATACGGCGCAGATGAGATCATAACTTTAAAGCTAAGCTCAAACTATCTTGCAGGCGCGCCGGCTGGAGATTTGAAAGGCTCGCTGGAAGCAAACGCCTATGAAAAAGAGCTAAAAATTAAAGGCTACGAGGGCTTTTCGTTTCTAAACGATCGCTTAAAGAAAAAGGGCGCTACGCAGCTTCGCAGGGCGGAATTTACACTAAGCTCCGCTGGTAAAAAAGAGCTTGCACTCTCGCCGGCAGCAGCTGATCTAAATGTCTCTAACGCCATAAATATTCTACTAAATTTCAGCGTAACCGAGGAGGGCAAAAACGTAAGCGCGTATCGCAGCCTGAGCTATCTGCCTTATGATCGTATCATAGGAATTCGCGCGAGCAAGGATTTCATATCAAGCGGCGATAGCGTAAAATTCGGCTTTGCACTACTAGATTCCAAAACTAAAACCGACGTCAAAGGCAAGATCGACGTTGAAATTTACCGCGACGATTTTACTTACGTTTATGACGGCAACAGATACGTCGAGCAAGAAAGCTTTAATCTCGTAAGCGCCGTTAGCACCGATGCGCGCGAGTTTGAGTACAAATTCCAAAACGGCGGCAATTATCTAATCGTCGCAAACGATTACTCAAGCGGCGCAAGTGCTGGCGTGCGCGTGGACGTAAGCGGCTGGGGATATTATGGACGGGTAAACGCTAAAGATGTTCAAAGCGCTAAAATCAAGCTCGCAAGCGACAAGGTTAAAGCCGGAGATAAAATTAAAGGCGTCATCAATTCGCCGGTAGAAAGCGGCGTGCTAAATATCTCGCTCGTAGGAGAGCAGGTTTACGACTATAAAATTCTATCCATAAAAGGCGGTAGCGCGGAATTTGAGCTTAGTGTGCCGGAGAATTTCGTCGGAGGACACATCAACGCTGTAATCGCGCGCGCCGCGACACCCGCTGCAATGCCGCTTAGAGCCTATGCAAACGTGCCGGTGGCGCTAGATGCGAGCTCGCACAAGGCTGGCGTGCAAATCCTAGCCGAGAAAAGCTACAAAAACGGGCAAAATGCGCAGATCAGCGTAAAAAGCGAGCCAAATTCAAAAGTCATACTCTATGCAGTCGATCTTGGAATTTTAGATATCGTCTCACAAGAGGAGCTTGATGCATTTAAGGCGTTTGACGTTAGCGCGTATTTTGCGCTGCGGTACTTTGACATTTACGATGATCTTAGCGTGTATCAAACTACTGCTAAAGAGCTAAGCTTCGGCGGCGACGGCGTGATGGCGAAAGCTAAACGAAATTTAAGCCCGGTCGAAAACAAAAAGCAGAAAAAATTTATCAAAATGCTAATCGCAAAAGCGGACGCGAACGGCGAGGTGAAATTTGAGCTTGCGATGCCGAAAAATTTCAACTCCACGATTCGACTAAGTGCCATGGCTATCGGAGAGGCGGCTACGATCGGCTCGGCAAACGTCGAAGCTAAGGTTCGAGACGACGTGATCATAAAGCCCGCTGATCTAACCTACATGGTACGCGGCGATGAAATTTCCGTGCCGCTAACGCTCATCAACACCACCGATAAGGAGCAAAAGGCGGTCTTGAAAATCAGCTCATCTCCTTCGGTTGCTATAAGCGGCGGTGAGGCAAATTTCACACTTAAACCGCTTGAGGTCAAGCATACGAACTTCACCGCAAGCGCGCTTGATATTGCGGATGCGAACATTAAATTTGATCTTGACGCAAACGGGCAGAAATTTAGCAACGATGTAGAATTTGACATAATCAGCCAGTTCCCGCGCTCGAAGCTATTTCACGTAAGCTACGGCGATAAGCCGGTAACGCTCAAAATCGATCCGAGCTATAAAGAAATTTATACTCACATCAGCGCTACGCCTAATGCTTTTAGCCTAGCGGACGAGCTATATCTCTATCCTTACGGTTGCACCGAGCAGCTTACTTCAAAGATGGTAGCGGTTGATTATGTCGCACGCAAAGACTCCAATAAAACCTTAACCAACCGCGTAAACGAGTATGCAAGTAGAATTCTATCTCGCCTCAAACCTAGCGGCAGTTTCGGCTACTGGAGTGCTCACGGCGTTACTAATTACTACGCTTCGATTTACGCAAGCGACGTTTTACTAGAGCTTGACGCGCGCTATAAATTCCTTAGCAACAAGCAAAGATCGCTGATATTTAGCGCCTTAAAATCAGACTACGAAGATCAAGCGACGCTTCGAATATACGCGGATTTCGTGCTAGATCAATACGGCAAGCTGGATGACGATGAGATAAATTTCATTTACGACAACGGCCTTTATGACAACTCGCCGATGGCTCGCATCGCTATGGCTGCGATACTTAAAAAGCACAATATGACGACCGAGTTTAACTTTATGCGTGAAAAAATAAACCAAATGGATTATGACTACGCCGAAGACGGGGCGGGCTTGACGTTTGCTAGCGACATAAGAGACGCCGCCTTTAAGCTCTACGCATTCGGCAAGGCAGGTATCAAAGACGATAGCACAAGCAAGGCGGCTATCGCGCTCGTACGAAACCTAAAAGATGCAGACAATACGCAGGAGCGAGCGAGCGTCATACGCGGATTTGATGCGTATTTTAAAGATGCGAAAAAAGATATTAACTTTGCTTTGAAATACGACGGCGAGACGAAAAATTTCAATTCGCCGCTGGATACCAAACTCGCGATTAAAGACGGCTCGATAGAATTTACGCCGATGAGTGGCAACGGCGAGCTGTTTTTTACGGTGCTGGGATTTGGATATGAAAGCGCTGCGGTCAAACATAGCCCGCTTAGCATAAATAGACCGTTTGATAACGACCGAGATAAGAAGGTTGAAATTTATCGCGAGTTTCTCGATGCTCACGGCAACATCGTCGATCTAAACAAACTCAAAGTAGGGCAGAAAATTTACTCTAAGATCAGCTGGCGAGCGAATCATTATCTGTATAATTTCGCAATCGACGAGGCGATGCCTAGCTGCTTTGAGGCGGTCAATGAGCGCCTAGGCTCGGCCGCACAGGCTCGCCCGGAGGGCTTTGTAGATAGCGTAGCGATCGAGCATACGGAGTATCTGTACGACCGAGTACTTCGCTTCCCAAAAAGCGGCTATTTCTATTATGATCCGCGAGATGGAGAGAATAGCAGCGGCGTTATCTATACTCCGATAAACGTGATTATGTCGGGCTCGTGCGCGCTTCCTGCGATCTCCATCGAGGATATGCAATACGAGCAGGTAAATAACTACGATCTGCAAACGCTTAAATTTAAAGTCGCTCGCTAAGGCGTAGCGGCTTTAAAGCTCGGCGCGGATTTTGCATTAATTACAATTTTCGCGCCGAGTGCGCTTTTGCGTTCACAAGCATTTTGCAAACGAGCGCCTGATAAAATTTTAAAATTTCAATTCCGCTCGCCCGCCGAATTTCAAAATTTTATATCAATGCCTATATTATTTCATAGCTTTTTACTATCTATTTATAACGTTATTCTATTTGACTTACCTTTAAATTCGAGTTATCATTTCTTTTAAATATACACTTTTAATTAAAGGAGTTGCAAATGCAAGACGTATCAAGACGTAGTTTTTTAAAGATTAGCGCAGTGGGTGCGGGGGCACTTGCGCTGGGATCTAGTAGCGCGTGCGCGGCACAAAATGCCAAGGACGTCAAATTCGACGAGGAATACGACATCGTCATCATCGGCACCGGTTTTGCGGGGCTTGCCGCGGCGATTAAAGCCAGCGGACGCGGCAAAAAGGTGCTAGTGCTTGAAAAGATGGGTCGCGCGGGCGGAAATTCCGTCATCAACGGCGGAAATATGGCTGCTCCGATGAATAAATTTCAAGTAGCGCAGGGCATCAAGGATAGCAAGGAACTTTTTATCGCCGATGCCGTAAAAGACGGGCTCGGGCTCAATCACACCGATCTTTTAGGCGTGATGTTTGATCGCAGCAACGATGCGGTGGATCTTTTAACTAGCTGCGGAGCGGAGTTTAGCGATAAGTTGATCTTTGAAAGCGGCCACAGCGTCGCAAGAAGCTTGCAATCAACCAACGGCTCGGGCTCGGGCTACATCCAACCGATGATGAACAAGCTTCAAAACGATCCTAACGTCACGATCAAGACCCGCACGAAATTTGACGATTTTATCGTGGACGACAGAGGCCGCGTCGTAGGCGTAGAAGCGCGCGAGGAGTATAAATTTGATCCGAAACTCTTTAGCGACGATCTGGAAAATAAAAGCGGCGAGAAAAAGAGTTACAAAGCCAAAGACGGCGTTTTGCTAGCCTCGGGCGGATACGGACGCGATCTATGGTACCGCCAGATCCAAGATCCGCGCGTAGTGCCTAGCATAGACAGCACCAACCATCCTGGAAGCTCGGCAGGAGCGATGCTTGCGGCAAATAGAATCGGCGCTTTTACCCTTCTAACGTCGTGGATTCAGTTCCTTCCATATTGTTCGCCCGACGAAAAGGGCTTCGGCGCTGCAGTAAATTTTACCAACCACTGCTGCAACACCTACGGTCTGACCGTCGATCCAAAGACCGGCAAACGCTTTATGGACGAGCATGCAGGACGCAAGATCAAGGCGGACGCCTGCTTTAAGGTTATCGGCGAGAGCGAGAAAAACGACAACTATCCGGTAAATATCTGCGACTCTCAAGCCGTCGCCGCGCGTAACCCGGTCTATACATCAAGGCCGCTGGAAGCGGGCGTCGTGAAGAAATTTGACACGCTAGAGGAGCTTGCGAAGGCTTACAATCTGCCGCTGGAGCCGTTTTTAAAGACTGTCGCGGATTATAACTCTTACGTCAAAGCGGGCAAAGACCCAGAATTTGGCAAAGTGGTCGATAAGCTGGACGGCATCGACGTTTCCAAACCGCCGTTTTACGCAAGCCGCACGATGCCGAAGGTGCACCACACGATGGGCGGACTCGAGATCAACACCAAAGCTCAGGTCATCTCGAGCCTTACTCACGAGCCGATCCCGGGGCTTTGGGCTGCGGGCGAAGTAACCGGCGGCGTGCACGGCGCAAGTAGGCTCGGAACCTACGCGATCCTTGATTGTATGGTTTTTGGAATGATCGCGGGCGAAACAATCGGGGCTTAAATTTAGCGCCCGCGAAATTTCGGCGCGAAGCGGTTGTCAACGCACGCTTTATTAAATTTCGGCGCGAAGTAGCCATACATGCTTTGCGCTGAAATACTGTGCGAGTTTTTAAAATTTCAAGATAGAGCCGCAAAGCGTGCCGCAACATTTCAAAGCGTTTTAAAATTTAAAGCGCTTAAAATTCTGCGGCGCGAGTTTTAAATTTGAATACCACACACTTTAAAATTTTATAGCGGCGGCAAAATTTCGCACAGGCGGCGAGCAAATCCGTGCGCCGTAAATTTTAAAATTTACGCCTAAATTTCGGCTAGCGGAGCGGAATTTATTCGCTTTAAATTTGCGCTTTTAAAATTTTCTTTTCTAAATTTTTAAAATTCTATCACTAAGTCTTTACGTTAAATTTTAAATTTCGCTACGTGGGTGTATAATCTATAAAATTTCAACGCAAGGAGCAAAAAATGCAAGAAATTTCAAGACGAAATTTTATGAAAATCGGCGCGGCGGGAGCTCTGGCTTTAGCTGCAAGCAGTGCGAGTGCAACGCAAAACGCCAAAGACGTAAAATTTGACGAAGAATACGATGTTGTTGTTATCGGTAGCGGTTTTGCGGGCTCGATGGCGACACTTCAGGCTCTTAAGCGCGGCAAAAAAGTGCTTATGATCGAAAAGATGGGCCGTGCGGGCGGCAATTCCGTCATTAACGCCGGCAATATGGCGGTGCCAAATAACGAATTCCAAAAAGCTGCGGGCATCACGGATAGCAAAGAGGCTTTCATCGCAGATTGCCTAAAAGACGGGCTAAATTTAAATCACGTAGATTTGCTAGGCGTCATCTACGACCGTGCAGGCGATACTTTTGAATACCTAAAAAGCATCGGAGTGGAGTTTTCGGGCAAGGTGATATCTGCTAGCGGACACTCGCTAAAGCGCGCCGTACAGGCCAAAAACGCCAGCGGCTCGGGCTACATCCAGCCGATGCATAAGGCAATCGAGGAAAATGCAAATGCTGTAATCAAGAAGCGTACTAAATTTGATGATTTTGTCGTAGATGACAGCGGCCGTGTCGTAGGCGTAAAGTGTCGCGAAGAATATAAGTTCGATCCCCAGCTTGCTAGCGACGATAGGGAAAACAAAAGTGGCGAAGTAAAATTTTTTAAAGCCAAAGATGGCGTCGTTCTGGCTGCGGGTGGATACAGCTCAGATAAATGGTTTCGCGCGCAGCAGGTGCCGTATCTAAAAGACAATATCGAAACCGTAAGCCAACCAGGCGCTACCGCAGGTGCGCTTATCGCGGCGATGAAGCTAGGTGCGAATCCTTTGCAACTCAGCTGGATTCAACTAAATCCTTATACTAATCCTAGCGAGAAGGGATTTGGTACTTCTGCGTTATTTTCAAATCACTGCGCTAACGACTATGGTCTAACTGTCGATCCAAAGACGGGTAAACGCTTTATGAACGAGCACGCCGGGCGCAAGATCAAAACCGAAGCGATCTTTAAATGCATGGCGGAGAGCGAAAATAACGACAACTATCCCGTAAATATCTGCGATCAAGCCGCAGTTGATGCAAATAATCCGGTCTATACGTCAAAAGGTGTAGAAGCAGGCTCAATCAAAAAATTTAATACCTTGGAAGAGCTTGCGAAATTTTATAAAATTCCGCTGGAGCCGTTTTTAAAAACCGTCGCGGATTTTAACGGCTATGTCAAAGCAGGAAGCGACCCGGAGTTTGGCAAGCCTTTGACAAAAGCCGACGTAGGCGGTATCGACGTATCAAAAGCTCCATTTTATGCGTGCCAAACAAGCCCGAAAATTCTTTACTGCATGGGCGGCGTGCAGATCAATACCAAAGCCCAGGTTATTGACGCGGCTAGCGGCGAGCCGATCGCAGGGCTATATGCAGCGGGCGAAATCACCGGTGGCGTTCACGGCGCAAGTAGGCTCGGTACTATGAGCATGGCTGATTGTATGGTTTTTGGCATGGTGGCGGCAGAAAATATCTGAATTTAGGGTGCGACGGCATATTTAAATTTCGCTGTCGCGTCTAAATTTTAAAATTTTATGCAAAAGAAACGTAAAATTCTATTCGTTCGATAAGGGTTAAATTTCACCGAAATTCGCATAGTTTGGGGGCGGGCATGATAGCGATCTATTTTAGCGCCACGGGCAACACGAAGCACTGCGTGGATAGGCTCATCGCTCATCTTGGCGGCGTTTGCGTCTCGATCGAGAGCAAGGCTTGCAATGAGCTTTTAAAGCACCACAATGACGTCATTTTGGCATATCCCGTCTATTTTAGCGACCTACCGCGTATCGTGCGCGACTTCCTCTACCAAAACGGCGCGAGCTTTAGCGGCAAAAACGTATTCATCCTCGCTACGATGGAGATTTTCAGCGGCGACGGGGCAGGGTGCGCGGCTAGAGTTTTAAAACAATTCGGCGCAAACATAACGGGCGGCGCTCATATCAAAATGCCCGCGTTTATCCTCGATGTGGCGATTTTTGGCTACTCGCAAGCGAAAAACGAGCGCATAATCAAAGAGGCGGACGCTAAAGTCAGACGCGTTGCGGAGGCGCTTATCGCAGGCCGTCCGCCGCAAGAGGGGCTGAGCGCGCTTTGTCGTATCGCAGGGTTTTTAGGACAGCGGCTTTGGATGAAAATTTGGGATAAAAGCCCCTTTGCTAAGCGCAAGCCGAGCCTCGATCCATCGCGATGCAGCGGCTGCGGGGCTTGCGTCAAACTCTGCCCGATGCGTAACATAAAGCTCGCTTGCAAAAAGGCGCAATTCGGCGATGAGTGCACGCTTTGCTACAGGTGCGTAAATATATGCGAGCACAAGGCGATTACGATCCTAGGCAGGGCGAAAAATTTAGAAAAGTCCATCGCCGCAGACTTATGAGGACGAGCTCATGCCTCGCAAGTTCGCAATAAAATGCGTAACAACGGGCGAGGAAATTTTACTTTTTGATAGCACTGCGCACGGCTAAAGCGCGATGTCTTACAACGAATATGGCGCAGAAAAAAGTAACTCGCCGCGAGCTCGTGAAATTTAACCTACCGCTGTGCAAGATCCGCGTAAAATTTGGCTACAGCACCCGCTACGGATACGAGACCGACGAGCGCGGTAGGGTCATATTAATAAACGGCGGGGCTGCCTCATAGGACGAGGTAAGGCAAACGGCTTTGATTATATCGCCGTAAGCTACGAGGACGAAGCAGGCAAAAAGATAAAATTTCGCTTATGTAGGCGGCCTTAAATCTCAGTCCGTCTTTTTTGCTCCGTATTTAAATTTTATTTGGTCGCTAGATACTCCTAAATTTAAATTCTCTAGAGCCGAATGTGGCGTCTTAGAATTTTAGCAAAGGTTTATTCTGCAATACTGCGCCGTGAAATTTCAGCGAAGGCTTATTTTGCCGCATACCTCAAAATTCTTAAATTACCCGCGCCGGCCCACTTAAGCTCTAAAGCGCTTGCCTTATCACTTCGCCCAAGGATAAAATGCTGCGCCTTGCCTTATTAATTCGCCGCGGAATTTCGCGGTAAAACTAAATTTTAAAATTTGGCCCATTTAAATTTAAAAGCGCACGACTATCGCAAAAATCATCCGATATTATTGGCGACGCCGGCCTAATTTTAAAATTACACCATCGCCCCTATATACGGCTATAGTCGTTAAATTTTAAGCAACAATAGGCGATAAAATTTTAAGAATTTCGCCGCCCAGCATTTCTTTATGCCACCAAGCCCACAAAACCGCCTAAACCTTCTTAAACTTTACGCTAAATTTGCTTCCGCGTCCTACTTTGCTACGTAGTGAAATCTGCGCGCCATGGATTTTTGCGATTTGTGAGGCGATGGCTAGCCCGAGCCCTGCGCCACTATTTTGCTCGCGATTTCTGGAGCGCTCGATTTGATAGAGCTTGTCCCAAATTTTAGTTTGCAAAGCAGGCTCTATGCCCTCTCCATCGTCGCTTATGCTAAGTTCGCACGCGTCTGCGCTCACGCAAAGCTCTAAAACGACGCTGCTGCGCGTAAATTTTAAAGCATTGCTTAAAAGATTGTTAATCAGCCTGATCAAAAGCAGCTCATCGCCGTTTACGCGCACTTCCTCGGCTATCTGCGAGCTAAAGCTTAGCCCTTTTTGTGCGCACAAAAGTTGAAAGTCTTGCGCGCACTCGCTTGCGATTCTGCTTAAGCTTACGGGTGCCAAACACACGCCGCGCTGTAAGCGGGCAAGCTCTAAAATTTGCTCTATTAGCGCCGAAATTTTACGCGCTTGATTGTTGATGACGACGAGACTCTCCTTCGCCTCGCTCGCGTCTTGCTCGTAGGCTAGGGCGTAGTCGCTTTGAGCCAGTATGACGGCATCGGGCGTACGCAGCTCATGCGAAAGGTCGGCGCTTAGCTGCCGCTCGCGCTCAAACGCGCTTTGCAGTGATGCTAGCATTTCATTAAACGTAGCTGCGAGCGCGCTTAGCTCATCTTTGCCTCGCGGTAGTTCTATTCGCCGCGTAAAATCGCCGCTAGCTCCGATCTCGCTAGCTGTACTCGACATAGCGCGCACGGGCTTAAACGCTCTTTTTATGATCGCGTAGCCGCCGTAGATGACGAGCACCACAAATAGCGGCGATAGGATAAGAGCGATCAGCATCACGCGCTTCATCGCAAGCTCAAACTCGCTAACTGCGATGACGCCGCGTATCCATGCGCTGCGTCCTTTGATCTGCGCGTCGTAATAGAAAAACTCGTCGTCATCAAGCTCCACCTCGCGCGCGCCTTGAGGCGAGAGCGGCATCGCAGGCTCGAAGCCTTTAGGCACAAACCCTGCGATCACGCCGCCTTGTCCGTCATGTTCGTAGAAAAATACACCGTCATCAAAGCTTTTTAGCTTATTTTCGCGCGCGGCTTTTTGCACTAGGTGGGCAAGCTTTTTTTGGCTGACGGAGCTTCCTGATACTTCGTCTAAAATATAGCCGCAAATGCCGATAATAGCGCCTGCAAGCGCCAAAATAAATACGCTGTAATAAAGCGTCACGCGTAGGCTGATAGGTAGCGCGCGCGAGATAAAATTCTCTTTAGCAGTTGAGAATGCAAGGACTAAGGCTTGAGTAAAATTTCTTATCGAGATTTTAGACGCGAAATTTTGTTCTTGACTTTGCGCGAGAACGCTATTAGAATTTTGCGCTAGATCAGGCGTTGCGCTTGTAGCAGCAAAATTCGGCGCGGAATTTGATGCCGGATTTTGCGTGGAATTCCGTTTAAAATTTGACGCCCGGTTTAACTCAATATTTTGCGAGGGATTTTTCTTGCGGCTTTTCTTTAAACACGCAAAATTATGCGTAAAATTCTGTTTAAAATTTCGCACGAATTTTAATATGAAAAGCGCCGTAGCGGCAAAAATCTGCTTCGCAATCGCCGAAATTTTAATCAAAATCTTGCTATTTTGCCACGACATAGCCAAGCCCTCGCTTCGTTTCTATTATATCGCCGTGCTCGCCTAGCTTTTTGCGGATATTTTTGATTAAAACATCTATGACGTTAGAGCTTGCTTCGTCACTAAAATCCCAAATGCTCTCGCCGATTTGTTCGCGGCTTAAAATCGCACCGCGATTTAGCATTAAAAGCTCTAAAATTCTATATTCCTTACCCGTTAGCTCCACTACCTCGCCCGCGCAGACGACCGATTTTTTACTTAGATTTAGGCGCACTTGCCTTATGATAATTTCGTTATCCGCAGTAGCGTTTTTACGCCTGATAATTGCGCGAAGTCGCGCCAAAAGCTCACGAAAATCAAAGGGCTTAACCATATAATCGTCTGCGCCCAGATCAAGCCCTGCGACGATATCTTCTTTGGCGTCCCGCGCAGTTAAAAATAAAACCGGCGTGCCCAGTCCGCGCGCCCGCGCCGCCTTCAAAAACTCAAAGCCGTCCATCACGGGCATCATCGCATCAAGCACGATAGCGTCATATTTCGCGACATCCAAAAACTCTAGCGCTTCCTTGCCGCAAAAGGCGCAATCTACGCTGTAGCCGTCCTTTTTCAGACATTTTGCGATGATTTGATTTAGATCTTTTTCATCCTCGACAAGTAAAATTCTCAAAGTGCTCCTTTAAAATTTTGCTAATTCTAATCCGCCATTTTAGCCAAAAACGTATAAATTTTGCGGCGCCTTGGATGTGTAAACCTGCTCGCTTTATGCACCACTAAATTTCAGTAGCATTGGGGCCGCGCTAATTCGCAGATGCCTTTTGTCTAGCTCTAATCTCGCTTGCCTTTTTATCCGCTACGCTTCCTAACCGCCCTAAAAAATTTAGCGCGCCTGCTGCGATATTTAGCGCAAAAAGCCCAAATCCTACGCAGCCAAGCTTGAAATTTTGCTTAGCGATTTCGCGTTTGCAGCGGCTGCAAAGCACTGGCTTGCAAGAATTACAAACCTCCGCGCAGCTTGCTGCGCTGGCAGAATCTCGCGCGCTTGCGAAATTACTTGTATCTGAAAAATTTTGCGTATCGGCGAAATTTTGCTCGCTAGCGAAATTTCGTGCACTTGATAAGTCTTGCGTCTGCGAAGAGTCCCGCTCGTCCTTACAATCTTTCGCATCCGAAGAATTCTTTCGATTTTCGCGACATTCCACGCTGGAAAAATCTTTAGAATTTTGCTCGCAGGACGCGAGATTCCGCTCGCTTATTTTGCTTGCTAAATTTACCGAAAAATCTTGCGTATTTTCATCTAAATTTTTAGCTGCGTCTGCATTTTGGGCGCCATAGTCAGCGTTTTCGTTTATGCTAAAATCCCTAGCGTCCAAAGCCTCACTAGTTTGGGCGGAGTTATCTGCTCCACCCTTTAAGCTTTGATTTTTCATCTCACGCCTTTGCTTATTTTTGACGCTGCAAGATCTGCTCGCCCGTAGCGGCGTCGATTAGCACCTCTTTTTTGCTCATGCCTTGGCGCAGTTTGACTTCGTATGCAGGCTTACCGCCGTTACTTTTTAAATCAACCTCGCGAAAATCCCAGCCGGCGTTTACGCTAAGTGCTTTGGCGCGAGCATCTGCGGCACTGATTTTGACCTGCGAATAATCAATTTTACTAGGCTTTAGCTTCTTTTGCGTTTGAGTCTTTAAAATTTCGCCGCTTTGAGCGTCGATTTTGATCTCGTTTTCGCTACCTTCTTTATGCGACTCTATCTCATAGACGAGCCTTCCGTGCTCATCGTCGATTTCTACGCTTTTTATAGTCGCGTCACCAAAGTTTTGCTGTGCGATCCCTATCGCTTGATCGAATGAAACTTTAGCATCTTTTTCGCTAAAGTTTCCTGCGTTTAATGCGCCTACAAGGGCGCATGTAGCGGCGAGCGCGCCTAAAGCTTTAAGATTTTTCATCTTTAATCCTTTTGATTTTATTTCCAAATTTTATTTTGGATGGTGCAATTTTAAAATTCCAAGATGAAGCTAAGATGAATACGCGCGGAATTTTAAAATTTCACAAAAATTTTGCTGCGATTTGTGAGATACAAAGCGCGGAATTTCCGAGCATTTACCAAAACGCCGTAAAATTTCAACTTGAAATTTTATCTCAAGGAACGCTTCGTGCCTAGCTTTTTCAAAAATCCGTCGCAGCAGAAGCTTATTTTTCTAAGCTCGCTTGCTTTTGTGGCGTTTTTTAACTTCTCGTTTTTTAAAAATATCATAAATGCCTACGGAATTTCGGGGCTAAATTTTATCTATCTTGTCTGCGACGCGGCAGCTTTGATCGCTTTTTTGACACTATTTTTTACGATTTTTAGCTCGCGTTATACAACCAAGCCGATTTTGATGATATGCTTTTTTATTTCGTCGTTTACGGCGTATTTCATGGATAGCTATAACGTCGTAATCGATTCGGAGATGATCCGTAACGCAGCCCAGACAAACTTTGCCGAGTCAGCGGATCTTTTTAGCCCGAGACTAGCGATTTACGCGCTGGTGCTGGGCGTCTTGCCCTGCGTGCTGATTGCTCGCTCGCGCGTTAGCTACCGTCCGCTTAAATTTGAAATTTTAGCTAAGCTCAAAGTAGCGGGCATTTGCATAATAATCATCGCGGCGCTGCTTTTTGGATTTAGCAAATACTACGCGTCGTTTTTCAGAGAGCATAAAATTTTACGCAGCTACGCAAATCCCGGATATTGGATCTACAGCGGCGTTAAATTTGCCGCGAAATCTAAAAAGCAGGGCTCGCAGCCTCTGATGCAAATCGCTATGGACGCGCATATCGATAAAAATTCCACAAGTCCAAAAAAACTCGTCGTCGTAGTCGTGGGCGAAGCGGCAAGAGCGGATAGATTTTCGCTAAACGGCTACGAGCGAGATACTAATCCGCTACTAGCCAAAGAGCAGGGCGTCGTAAGCCTAAGTAATACCCATTCTTGCGGCACTTCGACGGCGCAAAGCGTGCCGTGTATGTTTTCGCTGCTAAATCGCGATGAATTTAGCGTCGAAAAGGCTAACGAAGAGCAAAACGTACTGGACGTGCTAAATCGCACCAACGACGTAGCGATTTTATGGCGCGATAACAATTCCGATTCCAAAGGTGTGGCGCTGCGCGTAAAATATCAGGATTTTAAAATTCCGCAAAATAATCCGATCTGCGATGTGGAGTGCAGGGATGAGGGGATGCTTGCGGGGCTTGATAAATTTATCGCCGAAAACGCGGGCAAAGATGTATTAATCGTGCTGCATCAGATGGGCAATCACGGGCCTGCGTATTTTAAGCGCTATAAGAAAGAATTTGAAAAATTTAGCCCCGTTTGCCGCGATAACGAGCTTGAAAACTGCTCGCAGCAAGAAATTTCAAATGCCTACGATAACGCGATTTTATACACGGATTATTTTTTAAGTAGGGTTATAAATTTTTTAAAACCGTATTCTAAGACGCACGAAACGGCGATGATCTATATGAGCGATCACGGCGAGAGCCTCGGCGAGGGCGGCGTTTATCTGCACGGCATGCCCTATCTTTTCGCTCCCGAGGCGCAAAAGCATATCGGCGCTATCGTTTGGCTAGGTGAGGGAAAAATGCGCGAAAGATACGATCTGAGCGTACTTAAATCGCATAAGGACGATGCTTTTTCGCACGATAATCTTTTTCACACGCTGCTTGGAATTTTTGAAGTAAATACCAAGGTGTATAACAAGGATTTGGATATTTTAAATGGAGTGAAAAATTAGAATTTCGCACTAAATTTCGTCGTAAATTGTGAGTGAAATTTTAGCAATAAAAAATTTTATTGGCAAAATTCTAATTTAAGCTTAGTTTGAAATTTTACCTAAACTTGAGCAAAATCTGCTCTAAAATTTTTTATGCAAAAGCTAATGCAGAGGCAAAGTGCTACAAAATCTCAATCTCTCATTTATCGTTGCGAGATATGAATTTTAAATTTCATTAGAAATTTTACGTGCAGTTTTGATAAATGCCTGCGCTAGATGGTTTAGACGTTTGCCTTTTTTGTAGGCGATTATCAGCGTATTATCGAGCTCGCGCGCGCCTACATCAAAGAGCTTTATCCTGCTCACCTTATCCTCTTTTATCATCTGCGGTATGCTAAAGCACGCTCCTGCGCCGCTTGCGACGATAGCATTGGCGATATCAAAGGTCTCCGTACGACACAGCACTTTCGGCGCAAAGCCTGCGGCGGCAAAAAATGCATCTATCTGCTCGGCGCTTCTTAGGCTTTGATTAGGCAGGATGAATCTTTCCTCTTTTAAGCGCGAAATGTCAATTTTGGGAACAGATTCGTTTTTAAACTCAAGCGAGAGCGGATGGGTGGAGCTTAGAGCGACATAGGTTTTTTGCGTTAGAATTTTAACCCCGTCAAGCCCGCTCATATCGATGGGCAGTATCAGCATACCGACATCAAGATCACCTTGAAGTAGCATTTCGCGAATGCTAAGCGCAGAAGAAAACTGCGTGATTTGTAGATCCGAATCCTTAAATTTCTTGCAAAACATCGGCAGTAGCGACGGCAGTAGATTATAGCCGTTTTGCGAAAAACCGATGCGAATTTTATCATTTTTTACGCCGCTTATTTCAGAGATATCGTTTTTTAGGTCGTTTATGGCATCAAAAATGACTTTGGCTTTACTAGCATAAATTTTTCCCGCGTGCGTAAGCGAAATGGGATTACTCGTGCGGTTAAAAAGCTGCGTTCCAAGCTCACGTTCCAGTGATAAAATGCTCTGTGATAGCGACGGCTGCGGGATTTTAAGTGCCTCGGCAGCCTTAGTAAAGCTACGGAATTCTGCTACTTTTAATACTAGCTCCATGCGATGCAAATTCATTTAGCCTCTCCAATTGATAATTTAATTCTTATGAAATGATACACTAAATAATATTTGACTTATGTTAAAAATGAAACTAAAATTACGCTTTTAGTTTAGAACTTTAAACTTAAGCTAAGAATTTCTCAAATGGAGAGGAAAATGAGCGAATCAAATTTCAACAGACGCGATTTCTTAAAATCCGCCTGTATCAGCGTCGGCGCGCTTAGCCTTAGCGGCTGCGTGGATACCGACAAAAGTAAAAGCGCAGACGGCGGCAACGAAGGCGGCCTTCCTAGTGTGGACGTACTTGTTATTGGCTCGGGAGGCGCGGGTTTGCGTGCAGCCGTAGCGGTAAGAAAGAGTAATCCAAATCTCAGCGTCGTAGTAGCTACGAAGATGATGCCTTCGCGCAACGCCACCTGTATGGCGGAAGGCGGTATCAACGGCGTTACGAGCTTCGCAAACGGCGATTCATACAAGCTTCACGCCTACGACACCGTAAAGGGCGGCGCATATCTCGTAGATCAGGACGCCGCGATTAAATTTTGCGAGCTTGCAGGCCCTACGATTGCCGAGATGGATTATATCGGCACGCTGTTTTCCAGAAACGCCAGTGGCGGCGTGGACGGCAAAGAAAGCGGCGTCCCTGGCGGCGTAGCACAGCGCTTTATGGGCGGCGCGTCTAAAAAACGATGCAACTACTCCGCCGATAAGACGGGTCATATCTTGATGCACGCCTGTTTTGACGATGCGGTCAGCAACGGCGTGAAATTTCTAATCGATCACGAGTTGCTTGAGATCAGCGCTCCTGACGGCAAATGCGAGGGCGTCGTGCTTCGAAATATCCAAACCGGCGATTTTTATCCCGTGCTTTGCAAAGCCTTGGTAATCGCAACGGGCGGATATACGAGGATGTTTTACAACCGCACCTCGGTGCCTTATATCGCTACCGGCGACGGTATCGCGGCAGCACTGCGCGCGGGTCTTGGATTTAGCGATCCGGAGATGGTGCAGTTTCATCCGACCGGTATCAAAAGCGGCGGTGCGCTCATTACCGAAGCTGCGCGCGGCGAGGGCGGATATCTGCTCAATAACAAAGGCGAGCGCTTTATGAAAAACTACCACGAAAAGATGGAGCTTGCGCCGCGCGATGTCGTAGCTCGCGCGATCGAAACCGAGATTCGCGAGGGTAGGGGATACGGCGAGGGGCTAGGCGCATACGTGCTACTTGACGTAAGACATCTCGGAAAAGATAAAATTTTAAAAGCCCTTCCTAAGATCAGACACACCGCCATTTTGTTTGAGGGTATCGATCTAATCGAGGAGCCGATTCCGATTCGTCCGACCGCACACTACTCGATGGGCGGCATCGAAGTGTCTAAATTCGGCGATATGAGCACTAAAATTTCGGGGCTTTACACCGCGGGCGAAGCGTCTTGCATTTCGATCCACGGCGCAAACCGCTTGGGCGGAAATTCTTTGACCGACGCAGTCGTAACGGGCAAGCTCGCAGGACTAGGCGCAGCGGATTATGCCGCGAAGCAGGAGGGATTCGGCTCGGGTAAAAGAGCGAGCGAGCTGGCGCAAAAATGGCAGGCTAAATTTAAGCAGATCGCAAACGGCTCGGGCAAGGCAAACGAGATGTATGAGTTGCGCGAAGAGCTAGGCGCGCAGCTTTGGGACAATATGGGCATCTTTAGAACCGGCGAGAAGCTCGATCTGCTTTCGCAAAATTTAGAGAGTATCAGAGCGCGCTACGACGAGCTGCACGTCGCGGATATAAATCCGGTTATGAATACCGCATTTACCGACTACGTCGAGCTTGGAAATTTAATCCTGCTTGCGCGCTGTGCGTGTTTGGCTGCGCAAAAGAGGCTGGAAAGCCGCGGCGCACATACCAGAGAGGACTATCCGAAGCGCGACGATAAAAATTTCTTAAAGCACAGTATCGTGACGATGAACGACACAGGAGAGCTAAGCTTGGGCTACAAAGAGGTCGTCGTTACGGAATTCTCTCTTGACGGAAGGAAACCTCAATGAAATTTATCATAGACCGCTTCGACGGAAGCAAAAATTATAAGCAAGCCTATGAGCTTAGTTTAGAGCAGATAAAAGGAAAGACCCTGCTTGGAGTTTTGCAATTTATAAAGCAAAATTTAGACATCACTTTAAATTTTACCGCAGCGTGCCGTATGGCGATATGCGGAGCCTGTGCCGTAAGGGTAAACGGACACTCATATCTTGCCTGCGATACCAAAATGGAGGCTCTGCTTGCAGAGTATGAGAACCCCGATAGCTTTACGATCTCTCCGCTAAATAATTTTCGAGTGATCTCGGATCTAGTAGTGGATTGGGAACCTAGTATCGAAAATTTAAGAAAGATTAAACCTACTATTACTCCTAAGAAAGAATTTAGCGCCGAAAAGGGCTGTAAACAAAGCCCTGAGCAGATGGAACGCGTAAAAAAGCAGTGGGATTGCATACTTTGCGGCTGCTGCGCTAGCGAATGCAATAAACTAGAAGCAGACGCGAGCGATTATATGCAGCCCTTTGTTTTTACCCATGCAAATCGTGCCGCATTTGATTCAAGAAGCAGGGACGCTATGCCTCATCTAAAGCCTGCGGTTCTAAACGGATTATGGCTATGCGTACACTGCCAAGAGTGCGCCGATCGCTGCCCTAAAGGCATAAGCGCTCAAAGCGATATTACCGCACTTCGCGCCTTAGCGATGAAAAAAGGACTTACCGCAGGAAGCGGTCCAGGACATGCGGAAGCATTCCTGCTAGACATCGTAGAGGGAAGCGGAAGATTAAACGAGATCAAGCTTGCTTTAAGAAGCGAAGGCGTATTTGCCAATATGGGCAAGATGGACGTAGCGGCAAATTTAATGGCTGCGGGTAAGATGAATCCTTTGCACGTATTCGGAGGCGAGGAGATTGAAGGACATGCAGGACTCGTTAAGATGATAGAGGCCGCACGCAAAGCTCAAGCTAGTGGCGAGATAGAATAAGGAGGAGAGGATGAATAACGAATTTGCATTTTTCCCGGGTTGCGTTTTAAGTCAAGCCGCAAAGGAATCTAAAATTTCACTTGAAGCGATCGCTCCGGTGCTGGGTATTAAACTTCACGAGATAAAAGGCTGGAGCTGCTGCGGAGCTAGTCAAGCTCAATGCGTCGATCCTATGGCAAGCTTAGTAGCCAATGCCAGAAACATCGCGCTAGCCGAGGGTATGAATATGCCTCTGCTAACTACCTGCTCCACCTGTATGCTAACTCTAACTAAAGCAAAGCTTGCGTTGGATAAGGGAGCCAAAAGCTATATCAATACCTTTTTAAAAGAGGGCGGTATGCAGTATCAGGGAAGCACCGAGATAACGAGCTTGCTTTGGGTGCTATATCAAAGCTTAGACACTCTAAAAGCCAAGGTCACGAGACCGCTAACAAACTTAAAAGTAGCTCTATTTTACGGCTGCCACTCATTAAGACCGGAGCGCGAGCTTAAAAAGGAGAGCTCTACCAATCCGAAAAGCTTTGAAGCGGTAGTTAGCGCACTTGGCGCTCAGATAGTGCCTTTTGAAAAACGCCTTGATTGCTGCGGCTTTCACGCTAGCTATCCAGCGGTAAAATCGGTATCAAAAATGTCAAGCGAGATCGTAAATGACGCTGCCGAGCATGGAGCGGACGTCGTAGTTACTCCTTGTCCGCTATGCCAGATGCAGCTTGATATCTATCAGGAGCGATACCAAGAAGCGACGAATTCTAAAGCAAGAAAGCCGATCATCCACCTATCCCAGCTGGTAGGGCTTGCACTTGGGCTAAGCAACGAGCAGCTAGGGCTAAACATCAATATCCAAGATGCAACGAGATTGGTAAGCTGATCTTTGGAAATTTTCTAAAGATTAACGGATGATTTTGCAAAAATACTTCGCCGCGGCGTACAAACAGTGCGCCTGCTAGTATCGCACAAAATCATCCGACCTACGCCTGCTTTATCATAAAATACTTTTCGCAGCTATAAAATTCTTGATAAAATTTCATTGCTTCGTAAATTTAACGCTTCGTAAAATTTAATGCTTTCTCCGCCGTCATTTAACGTTTCGCCCGCCGCGCTAAATTTTAATCCGCCTTTTATTTTAAATTTAAAACCTGCTAGACGATGAATAAATATAAAATTTTAATTAAATCTAACGAAATTTAAGGTGCATAAATTCTAAATTTTGATAGAATGCCATTTAAAAATATCCTAAATTTCAGGAGGACATTATGGTTGATTTAGCTCAAATTTCGGCTAGACTTGATGCCGTTGAGCGTTTGCCGCGAATAAAAGCGGAGGAAAGCATACAAGAAAGGCTTAAAAGCAAGGGTTTTTCGCGCCGCGATTTTATGAAATGGAGCGGAGCGATGACCGCGATGCTAGGGCTTCCAGCCGCATTTGCGCCGAGCGTGGCACGAGCTGCGGAGCTTGCGGATCGCTTGCCGGTAATCTGGCTTCATATGGCGGAGTGCACAGGCTGTAGCGAGAGCTTGCTGCGTACCGAGACGCCTACGATCGATAGCCTCATATTTGATTACATCAGCCTAGAATACCACGAGACGATAATGGCTGCCGCAGGCT